>Ga0123356_10001847_pt1 | contig 22947 bp, 32 predicted proteins | sample TergutEmb28metaG_2_FD_92546 | JGI IMG/M metagenome (GOLD analysis project Ga0123356, IMG submission 92546) | Embiratermes neotenicus P3 segment gut microbial communities from Petit-Saut dam, French Guiana - Emb289 P3 | ecosystem: Host-associated > Arthropoda: Insects > Digestive system > Gut ...
CGGAGCAACCGTTGAAGGAGGCTCAACTTGTTGACGGGACTCAGAGTGGATTTCTGGCTGCCGGCTTGGAGCAACTATAGAGGCCGCTGCTTGCTGCAAAACAGACTCTGTCTTGTGCTTTGAGGCAGTCTGTTCAGCATGTTTTGTCTCAGCCATCTCTGACAACCCATTCTGTTCAACATCTGTTGATGGATCCGTCGAATATAGATGCGTGAAAACCGCATCTGACAGGTTGACAGCATCTGTCGGCATTTCTCTGGACGGGCTTTCTGATACAAAAGCACGTTCTACAGGTTCTGCCTGTTTGAAGTATTGCCCGTTACGGTTTGCATCACTTATGAAACTCTGGAAAAAACCCATCGCCTTGTCTCTCAAATTGAACGGGCCAGCGTCTGCCGGTATTTATGCCAAAACAACTAGACAACTACGTTCCTGCTGCGCTCAATCAGCTTCAAATAGAACCGCCTGCGATCACGAGATAGGGAAAGAATTTCGCTCTCGCTCCAGTGGTATGCGCTTGCCAACATGTGTACCTCTTGAAGCAAGGCTTCCTGCTTCGCAGCAGACAGCAAATAGGGGTTGATTTCTATCTGCTGTGGCCGCTTGCACTCTGGGCAGGAAGTCGCCAATACCGTTCCCACGTACGGTGAAACTTTATCAAGCGCTTCCTCTATTTTTTTGAAGGCATCGGAATCGAGCGTGTCGACATAACCCTCAGGAACCGAAGCATCATTGACAGAAAGCAGACAGGCAGAAAGCAAATGTGCAACTGCCTCCTCTGTGTCGAGCCCTGCAATGCACTCCTGATCTATGCCGTTGGGCAACCGCAGGAGCAACCTGTGCTTGCCCAAAGTCAACTCCGTAAACGGGAAACCCTCTCCTGCAACTTTCACGGGCAACTGCCGAGGATCGATATATAAGTCGAAGGACTGTTCGCAACCATCGCAATAACCCTTCAACCAAAAACCACCCTCCTGTAATATATGCGCGAGGTTCAGCATTAGCCATTGCCGGTCTGCCATCGTCAGCGAAGCAATCTGCTTCCACACAACAGCTTCTCCGCCAATGCTCAACACCACAGCTGCCAAAACCTCGCTGACAACGGCTGGAAGATTGTCTCTGCCAGCCATTGCCACACCGACTCGCTCTTCGAGCCAACCGTCAAGAGGACGCAATAAAGCATCACACTTGCGTTGACCATTTATGAACAAGCCTCCCGGTAAACTTACAGGAATTCCCGTCTGCATAACGTGTCTCAGGATTCCGAGGGCTCACTCACAGAATCGTCCCGTTCCCAACCCTCATGCTCCAGTTTAATCGTCTGAATTCCTACTGTGTTCATCGTCCCGGCATCAAAATCCGGCAAAGCCTGATATTCCGAAACCCAAGCACGATAAATGTTATAGGAAATGACGCGCGTCCCTTGAAGATTCATGACGTTGATGACAATGTTCTTTCGAAAATTCTTCAGAGACATCCCCATGTCACCCTGGATGTTGTTTACCAGGTTGGCCCATTGCTCAAACACCGGATCGTGTGTCAACCCTTGCTCCAGTGTAATGGCCTCATATTTCGTCCCACCAGGCAGCTTGCGCTCATGGGTTGGGTCCCCCGCAGTGCGCCAACTGACAGAATCTGTGCTCTTCTTCAATCCCGACATCTTCCGCAGGCCAGCAACAGGCTTGCCATCAATCAACACTTGAAATTTAAATGTCCTATAGGGATCATAACGTTCAGCATTTACATTAAATAGGGGTGCAGGCATGATAAGTCTCCATTATTGTTGAGCAACTTTTTGCTGGATACGGACAATGACGAACTCCGCAGGTTTGAGCGGAGCAAAACCCACTTCGACGATAACTTTGCCAAGATCGACGTCGTCCTGCGTCATCGTGTCGCCCAAATTGCAACGCACGAAATAGGCATCCGAAGCCTTCTCACCTTGAAAAGCGCCGGCTCTCCACAGGCCATTCATGAAAGCGTTAATATTGACACGCAACGAAGACCATAAACGATGATCGTTCGGCTCAAACACCGCCCACTGAATGTTGGTGTAAATGCTTTCTTCAATCATGCTGGCTGTGCGTCGAACGGGCACATAACGCCATTCGGGATCGGTCTTTGTGGCCAGAGTACGGCTTCCCCAAATAACAGGACCCGCCCCGGGTATTTTGCGAATACAGTTAATGCCTACGGGATTTAGCTGGCCTTGTACCTTGTCGTCGACATTGTCAGTCAACCCTACAACACCCAATAAAGCGGTTTCAACGCCTGCGGGCGCTTTCCAGACACCACGGCGTCCGTCGATTTTGGCCCACATCCCCGCAACAAAACTGCTGGGAGCCATCTTAAATGTCGCCGGCGGCGGCTCCTCTTCTTCCTCCTCCTCATCCTCTTCGTCATTGGGTTTATAGAAAGGATTCGCAACTTCCACCCAGGGATAATAGGCTACGGAAAACATGCTCGGCTTCGGATTGAGACCTGTATCCTCATTCGTCACATCGTTTTTAGTCGCAAGTTTAACTGTTTCAGCAATGTCAACAATCACCATGCGGTTTTGCATTTCCTCTGCATGAGTAATCGCTTTTTCAATAATGCCTCGGTCTGTCGCATTTGAATTGCCTGTTCCCCACGCTTTGCCAGGCAAGCAGATGATGCTGATGTCGCGTATCTTCTGGAGAGATGCGAAGGCCTTGTCATAATCCGCAGGCGTACCTTCGCCCACATTGACGATGTAGGCTGCGCCGCCGCCATTGAGGAAAAAGTTGTAGACCGCAAGTCCCATAATATCCGCTTTGCTCTTCGAGATCTGCGTTCTTGGCTTGGATGCGTCCGCTTCTGCATCTGAATCCTCGGCATCGTCATCCGGCTCCTCGGCATCGTCACCCGGCTCCTCGGCATCGTCACCCGGCTCCTCGTCATCGTCACCCGGCTCCTCGGCATCGTCACCCGGCTCCTCGGCATCGTCATCCGGCTCCTCGGCATCGTCACCCGGCTCCTCGGCATCTAAACCGACACCCCCACTTGCCGATGGAATCTCTTCCTTGATGCCAAAACCAAATGACTCTATGTAGTCCGCCCACCTGAAAATCAACTTAGGCTCACCTATATGGGCATTTTCTTCTGCCGTCTGCCCGATGAATACCGCAGTTGAGGTGCTTGCACTCTCAATGGGCTTGACCCCACTTGGAACTTCTTCAATATATACACCAGGACACGTCTTATTAGTAGCCATGCTTATCCTTCCTTATGTTAAGAGACCCTTCCCTAAGCCCTGACAAGTCTCTGTCAAAAATGACGTCAATCACGCAAATCCGTTTCTTCCTGCCTTCATATTTTTATTCAGTCGCAAAAAAGCCCCAAGCGTCCAATAGATGGTTCATGGGTGCTCCTTCTAAAAAATGGATACCGTTCCTAGACAAACAAGTGCCTTCCGAGACCTTTCCCTAAACCCCGAAGCCTCTATCTAGAATGACGTCAATCAGCGGAATCTGTTTCTCCACTGTTTCATATCTTTGCGTTTTTAAGCCCCCCACACATTGCTTAGGTGTAGCGCTTCTCTAAGTTAATGTGGTTTAATATAAGATAATTTTAAAATTTGAATAAATGGGCTTTAGGCACACCCCCCCTAAAAATGGAGCAGCGCGGCTGGGCTGAATTCTGTTTCTCAGGCTCTTTGCACCCAGCAGTGCTTTCTCACCCTCAAGACACAAAAAAGCCCACAAAAGCGGGCAGAGCCGCATTCTGGGGCCTTTGTGTCAAATGGGGTAGAAAAGTCACCGGGAGGAAACAGCAGCCAGCGGCTTGAGGCTTCCAAACCTATTCTTGGCTTTCTTTCGCCGCCTCTTTCTTGGCAGCTTTCTCGGACTTGGGCTTCTCTTTCCTGTCAACCAACTCGACAATGGCCATGTCCGCTGAATCCCCACGCCTAAAACCTATTTGCATAATGCGGGTATAACCGCCAGGACGGTTTGCATAGCGCTCTTTGAGTTCCCCAAATACCTTTTTCAAAACCTCCCGGCTCTTCACCGTCCGCGCCGCCAAACGTAGGTTGCTCAATCCCCCACGCTTGGCCAGGCTGATGGTTTTCTCCGCCAGCCGCCGGGCTTCTTTGGCCTTCGGCACCGTCGTCACAATGCGCTCATGCTCCAAAAGCGAGGTTACCATGTTGCGCAACATCGCCATGCGATGAGCAGAAGTACGGTTGAGTTTTCTCTGTCCAACTCGGTGTCTCATGTCTTTCCTTCAATCCTCTGGCCGTGTCAGGTACCAGCGATAACAAACCTCCCAAAACCTAAACCAAATCCTCTTCGGGCTCGTCTTCAAACTCTTCCTCTTCATCGTCTAAAGAGGCATAGTCCGCCAAGTCCTCCTCATCCTCCATGGGAGAAAGCGGGGGCGGCGTCGAAACCACAGGGAAAGACTTCGGAGGCCAATTCTCCAACTTCATCCCAAGGCTCAGTCCCATTTCTGCTAAAATCTCCTTTATCTCCTTGAGAGACTTTCGGCCGAAATTCTTCGTCTTCAACATCTCCGCCTCGGTGCGGCGCACCAAATCCCCAATCGTCTTAATGTTGGCCTGCTGCAAACAATTGGCGGAGCGTACGGACAACTCAAGCTCGTCTACGGAGCGGAATAAATTCTCGTTCAGCTTCACTTCAGGCTTGGGCGCCTCCACAAGAATCGGCTCCTCCGTCTCATCAAAGTTGATGAAAACGGTGAGTTGCTCCTTGAGAATTTTGGCCGCAAAAGCAACCGCATCCTCAGGAGACACCGAGCCGTCTGTCCAAAGCTCCAAAGTTAACTTGTCATAGTTCGTCATCTGCCCAACGCGCGCATTCGTCACTTGGTAGTTGACTTTGCGTATGGGCGAAAAAAGCGCATCCACGGGTATGTTCCCTATGGGCAAGTCCAAGTCCTTGTTCAGCTGCGCCGGCACATAGCCGCGGCCACGCCTGCAATCCATCTCCATTTGTACCCGCCCCCCCTCCAAAAGCGTGCAAATGTGGTGCCCCGGGTTCAAAATCTCCACCTGCTCGCCCGTCAATATGTCGCCCGCCTTCACCTCTCGCGGCCCCTGCGCGTCTATGCGCAAAGTTTGGGGCTCGTTGCTGTGTATGCGCAGCAAGATGCCTTTGAGGTTTAATATAATGTCGGTGACGTCTTCGACGACTTCGGGAATCGTCATAAACTCATGGGAAACCCCCTCTATCTTCACATTTGTAATGCCACCACCCTGTAAAGACGATAACAAAACCCGCCTTAGAGAGTTCCCTAATGTCGTCCCAAAACCCCTCTCCAAAGGCTCTGCTACAAATTTCCCATAACTCCCATCTGTAAAAACCAAGTCCAACTTGCGGGGCTTAATTAAATCCCGCCAATTCTTCGCGTTAAATTCATCCGACATGATACTTCCCTTTCGACGAACCACCACCCACTTACTTGCCCTGCCGGCAAGAGGATGGCTCGCTTATTTCGAATAAAGTTCGACTATCAGCTGCTCTTGAATCGGCATCGTCAAGTCTTCACGGTTCGGGTGCGCCTTCACCGTTCCCTTCAACGCCGTCTTGTCCATCTCAAGCCATTGAGGAATGCCTCGGCGGTCTACGGTTTCTACCGCCTCCTGTATGCGCACCATCTCCTTCGCCTTCTGCCCTACCTCAACCACGGAGCCTACTTTCACTGCATAGGAAGGAATGTCGACCCGTTTCCCGTTGACCCAAAAATGCCCGTGGCGCACCAATTGGCGGGCTTCCGAGCGCGTGTCGGCAAAACCCAGGCGGTAGACCACATTGTCCAAACGCAACTCCAACAACTGGAGCAACAATTCGCCCGTCTTCCCCTTCGCCGCTTCCGCACGGTGGTAATAGCCGCGAAATTGCTTCTCCAACAGGCCATACATGCGTTTGACTTTCTGCTTCTCACGCAATTGCACACCATAGTTCGAAAACTTCATGCGGCCTTGGCCATGCTGGCCAGGCGGGTAGGCTCGACGCGCAATCGCACACTTGTCGGTGTAACAACGGTCACCCTTTAAATACATCTTTAAATTTTCTCGCCTACAAATTCTACAAACACTTCCAATATAACGAGCCAAGAGAAACTCCTTTAGACGCGACGCCGCTTGGGTTGCCGACAACCATTGTGAGGAATGGGGGTAACATCTCTGATGAGAGAGATTTTGAGCCCCGCAGAAGCTATCGCTCGCAACGCTGACTCCCTCCCCGCCCCTGGCCCCTTCACAAAAACTTGCACATTCTTGAGCCCATGCACCATCGCCTTCGAGGCCGCATCCCCTGCCGCTACCTGCGCAGCAAAAGGCGTGGACTTGCGGCTGCCTTTAAACCCGCGCGCTCCCCCGGAGGACCAGGCTATGACATTCCCGGAAACGTCTGTAATGGTAATCAGCGTATTGTTGAAAGTCGACTGAATGTGCACAACCCCATTGAGGATGTTCTTCTTCTGCTTTCGCTTCCCACGCTTGCCTTCAACTTCTGCGCCTGCGGCACTCTTGCTTTCTTCTGCCATGAATTCAAAATCCCTTTGTGCTCTGTTGGTGACTCATTCAACCCTGCTCACTTGCGCCCCGGCGGCGGCTTGGCCTTCACCACACCACGCCTGGGGCCTTTTCTCGTGCGCGCATTCGTGTGCGTGCGTTGCCCTCGGACAGGCAAACCCTTGCGGTGCCGAAGGCCACGGTAGCAGCCCAAATCCATCAGCCGCTTGATGTTCATCGTCACTTCGCGACGCAAGTCGCCTTCCACTTTGTATTCGTTCTCTATAATCTCCCGTACCCGCTTCGCCTGCTCCTCCGTTAAATCCTTCGTGCGCGTCCCTAAGGGTATCTCCCCCTTCGCACAAATGTCGTGAGCAGACTTAATTCCAATGCCATAAATGTATTGGAGCGAAACCACCAAACGCTTGGCGGGAGGTAAATCAATTCCAGCTATACGAGCCATGCTTCAACCCTTTGTTTATCTCTGTCTTTAACCCTGACGCTGCTTGTGCCGCGGATCTGCTGAACAAATAACGCGAAGCACACCCCGTCGGCGGATGACTTTGCACTTATCACAAATCTTCTTAACCGATGCACGTATCTTCATAACTCAAACCACCTTCATTTTGCGCGGTAGGTGATGCGGCCCCTGCTTAAGTCATAGGGGGACAATTCTACTTTGACGCGATCTCCCGGCAAAATTCGGATGAAATGCATCCGCATCTTCCCGGAAATGTGCGCCAAAACCTTGTGGCCATTGTCCAATGCAACCCGAAACATCGCATTCGGCAAAGGCTCTATGACGGTTCCTTCCACTTCTATTGCATCATCTTTCGGCAATCAAAACTCCTGCTTCCTTCTGCTTTGCCCAAACAACAACCAAGGCGCGCGGCTTTATTATAAAACCAACCTAAATGCAAGCCCCTCTTCACCCAATTTAAGAATTTTGCGGCAACGAAGCTAAAATTCTCTCGAAAACCTCTTCCGTCGTCCCTAAACCGTCTATCACCACCAATAAACCACGGGACGCATAGCCCTTCTTCGCCTGCTCCGTAAGGTTCTTATAGTCTATCAGCCGCCTCTTCACCGTCTCCAGGTTGTCGTCTGCCCTCCCCCTCCCCATCGTCCTCTGTAACAATACCTCTTGCGATACATCCAGCGAAATAACCTTGTCTATCTTCTTCCCCTTCTCCCTTAACGCCTCCTCCAATACGTCCATCTGCGGCAACGTCCTCGGGTAGCCGTCCAATACGAAACCCCCTCTGCAATCCTCCGCTTTCAACCTGTCCAATACCAAGTCCGACACCAAAACGTCCGGCGCCAACTTCCCCGCTTCAAGGTAGGGGGCCACTTCCTTGCCCAAAGCCGTTCCCTCTTCAATGGCTTTGCGCAAAATATCCCCTGTTGCAATGTGTGGAATCCCAAACCTCTTCCACAAATTCTCCGCTTGCGTCCCTTTGCCGGCTCCGGGTGCTCCAAATAGAATTAAATTCACAAGTTCTCCTTAGGCACCCATACGGATGCGCCCGCGAATCCTCGGTCCCCGCGGCCCAGAAAACCCCTCATAATTCTTCGTAATTAAATGCTGCTCTATTTGTTGGACCGTGTCCAATGCCACACCCACCACAATCAACAGCCCCGTCCCTCCAAAATGGATGGGTAGGTTCGTCCATCCCGAAATAACCGTAGGGACAACACAAACCATCGCTAAATAAATAGCACCCCCCGCCGTTAGACGGTTTAATACCCTTGAAATGTAGTCCGCTGTCTGCCTACCCGGCCTTAAACCGGGTATGTAGCCCCCATTCTTCTTAATGTTGTCGGCAATGTCGTCCGGCCTGAACGTCAAAGAAGTGTAGAAAAAGGCAAAGAAAACAATTAGAAAGACAAAAACGCCGTTGTAGACCCAAAGGTTGCTTTGCAGCGAATATTGAAGGTTGCGCAAAAAAGGCAAATAGGAAGACAACGTCGCCGGCAAACTCAACAACGTGCTCGCAAAAATGGGGGGTATGACGCCCGCAGCATTGACTTTCAAAGGAAAATAGGAGGCTTGCCCGGAAAATACCCGCTGGCCCGAAACCCGCTTCGCATATTGTATGGGTATGCGACGCATGCCCCGCTCAATATAAACCACGGCGCCGACCACCAATAACATGAAGGCTAATAAAATCAGTACGAGGCCTAAATTTAAGGTCTCTGCCTTAACCGAGGTGTAGATGGAACTCATCCCCGCTGGAAGCCTTGCTACAATACCTGCAAAAATAATCAGCGAAATGCCGTTGCCTATCCCACTCTCCGTAATACGCTCCCCTAACCACATGATAAAGGCCGTCCCCGCCGTTAGGGTAATGATGGTCATCGAATAAAACCAAAAATCAGGACTCTCTACCACAATGGGAGAAGGCCCCGCGTCCACACTGCGCCCCATCCCCGCGGCAATGTTCGCTATGCCTATCCCTTGCGCAATCGACAGCAAAATCGTCCCATAGCGCGTGTATTGGTTGATTTTTCGACGCCCCAACGCCCCTTCCTTGTTCAGACGATCCAAGGCGGGTATCACCACCGTCAGCAAACTCATCACAATGGATGCCGATACGTAGGGCATGATGCCTAAAGCAAAAATCGACATCTGCTCCAGCGCACCCCCCGAAAAGAAATTGAAAAAATTGAGGAGCCCCCCAGATTCTCGCTGAATCTTCATGTGGGCATCCAACGCCGCCCTGTTGATGCCTGGCGTGTGTATGAAGATGCCAAGACGGTATATGGTCAGCAGCGCTAAGGTGAACAGTAGACGCGACCTCAGCTCTGCTACACGAAAGACGTTTAGAACAGCGCTAAAAGCCACTTCTCCTCCTTGCGCAAAAAACTATTTCTTGGCGCCCTCAGCGTGCACCACCCAAGGCAACTCTTCCACCACTCCCCCTGCCGCAACTATCGCCTCCCTCGCCCCCTTCGAAAAACGGTGCGCCTTCACCGTTAGGGCTACACCCAGCTCCCCGTTGGCCAATACCTTCACCCCGTCCGGCCGGCCCTTTATCCAACCCTTCGCCCGCATGAAGGCCACGTCTACCACCGTCCCCGCAGGCAAAGTGCCCAATGCTCCCAAGGCTACCAAGGCAAACTGCTTGCGGTTGGGAGAATGAAAGCCCATCTTCGGCATCCTCCGCTGCAAGGGACTCTGCCCACCTTCAAAACCTTCAAAATGCATGTTGCCCGTACGCGCCTTCTGCCCCTTCCCGCCTCGCCCCGCCGTCTTCCCCCATCCACTCGCCTGCCCACGCCCTACCCGCTTCTTGCGGTGACTGGACTTCGCCGGCGCCTTCAATGTGTGTAGCCTATCCATCTTAACTCTCCTGTCCTTGCTCAGCCCCTGCCCCTGCGCACGCAACCGCTTTCTTCCCCCTGCGCCGATCCCGTGGCTTGGCCTCCTCCGCAACCACCTCTGAAGAAACCAAATGCTGCACGTGGAAAACCATCCCCCTCACCGCCGCCGTGTCCACCAATATGCGCTCATCTCCCAGCTTCTTTAGGCCAAGCCCTTGCACCGTACGCTTCTGACGTATAGAAGCCCCAGCATAACTCTTTATTAGTTTAACTTTCAACCCCATATTAGCTCCTTGCGCCCCTCGCTTTTATTTGTATCTCTAATCCACGCAGTGCGGAAACTTCTTCGGGCGAGCGTAAACGTTTTAAACCGTTAATGGTTGCCTTTAATACATTATGTGGGTTTCTAGAGCCTTGGCACTTGGTTAGAATGTCTCTCACACCCGCCGCGTCCAATACGGCGCGTACCGTTCCACCCGCTATTACCCCTGTGCCTTCAGAGGCGGGCTTCAACAATACCCAGCCCGCTCCAAAATGCCCCAGGGACTCGTGCGGAATGGTGTGCCCCAACAACGGAATTTTGAAGAGGTTCTTCTTCGCATTCTCCCCACCCTTGCGGATGGCCTCGGGGACTTCATTCGCTTTGCCTAAACCTACCCCTACGTGACCTTTGCCGTCCCCTACGACAACCAGGGCTGAAAAACTAAACCGCCGGCCACCTTTCACGACTTTGGCTACGCGGTTAATGCTGACGACTCGGTCCGTCAGCTCAAGTTCATTTGGATTGATGAGTGTCGCCACGTTTGAACCTCTCCTTAAAATTTCAAGCCCGCTTCACGCGCTGCATCCGCCACCGCTGCCACCCGCCCATGGTAGGGAAACCCATTCCTGTCAAAGGCTACCGCTTCTATCTGCGCTGCCTTGCAACGCTCCGCAATCAACTGCCCTACCCGCTTGGCCGCCTCCTTCTTATCCCCCTCCCCGCCAGCCATGCCCTTATCCCTCGAAGAAACATAGGCCAAGGTGTGCCCTCGCGTATCGTCTACCACTTGCGCATAAATGTGGTTGAGCGATTTGTATACCGACAAGCGCGGACGCTCGGGGGTTCCAGAAATTTTTCGGCGTATGCGCGCCTTCCTCTTCAATCGTGCATTCAGTTTCGACATGTTCCCTCTTTCCTTCCGATGAAAATAGCGCCTTCTCTCATCGGATGAATGTGTGCGGCAAATTATTGCCCCGTCTTCCCTTCCTTGCGCAAAATCCGCTCTTTTGCATATTTGATGCCTTTGCCCTTGTAGGGTTCCGGTGGGCGAAGCGCGCGAATCTTCACGGCCGTCATCCCCAATAGGGCACGATCGACGGCGCGCAAAGTCAAATCCATCGTCGGCAACCCCTCTTCCGTTCGGGGCGTCTTCGCTACTTCGGCGGTTACCCCTTCGGGTAAGTCGAAGACTACCGGGTGTGAATAGCCTAAGGTAAAGTTAATCTGCTGGCCCTTTACCTCTGCACGGTAGCCTACACCACGGATGCAAAGTAAGGTTTCCCACCCTATGTCTACCCCCTTCGCCGCATTCGCTAAAATAGCTCGCGTTAACCCGTGCAGCGCCCTCACCTGTCGAGACTCTGAAGAGCGAAGCAGGCTGAGAACGTTGTCTTTCAACACAGGCTTAATTTCCGGACTCGGAAGCTTCACTGCCAGCTTCCCTTTGGGGCCGTCAAAAGAAACCACACCTTCGGCAAAAGCCACTTTTACCTTGGACCCCAGCTTTATTTCCAATTTCCCTATGCGACTCATGGAATCCTCGCCTAGCACACCGTGCACAAAAGCTCACCACCCACGTTCTGTCGACGTGCTTCGTGGTCGGCCAATATGCCTTTGGAGGTGGACAAAATAGAAATACCCAGGCCGCCCAGCACCCTGGGAATCTCTCGCTTCGCAACATAGTGACGCAAGCCTGGCCTTGAAACACGCTTCAATTCGCGAATGACAGAAACCCGGTCGGGGCCATATTTGAGACAGACGGTCAGCTCATTCTGAGGTTTGCGCTCATGCACTGTATAATCGCTGATGTAGCCTTCTTCTTTGAGTACACGCGCAATCTCTGCCTTCAATTGGGAAGAAGGCATGACTATCCTCTCGTGCCCGGCACGCGCCGCATTGCGCAAACGCGTCAACATGTCACCTACGGGATCGTTTACCATATGCTCTGTCTCTCAAACATCTTTCTCTCGTTTGCAACCAACGCCTGCCGAGCCCATCCCGGTGGTTCGTTCATTGCGGCATATCAATTCCTGAAGGGCATTCCAAACTTGCGAAGCAAAGCCAAAGCCAACTCGTCCGTTTTGGCTGTGGTGACAATGCTGATGTTGAGCCCTTTGACTTTCTCAATCTGATCGTAGTTGATTTCAGGGAAAATAATTTGCTCGCGAATGCCGAGGGTATAGTTGCCCCGTCCATCAAAAGCTTTGCTGGAAACGCCCTTGAAGTCGCGAACGCGCGGCAGTGAAATGTTGATAAGGCGGTCCAAAAATTCATACATGCGGTCGGCGCGCAAAGTCACCGCACAACCAATGGCTTGCCCCTGGCGCAACTTGAAATTCGCAATGGACTTGCGCGCCCGCGTCACCACAGGCTTCTGCCCGCTAATGACGGCCAGCTGATCCACTGCAGATTCCAAAATCTTGCTGTTGGCCGTGGCTTCGCCCAGCCCCATGTTGAGGACAATCTTCTCAAGACGCGGAATTTGGAAGGGGTTGGAAAGGCCCAATTCCTTCATCAACGACGGCACAATCTCTTTTCTATAGTATTCCTTGAGGCGCGCAGGACGGACTTCAAGACTCTCGTCTATTTGCGCTGCAAAACCCGTCTTTTTGACTTCTTCCTTCTTCCCTTTGCGAGCGACTTTCTTGGTTTTGTCGTCGGACCTGGGCTTTTTCTCTTCTGCCATTTTCAAACCTCAAAAAAACAACCCACTTCGTTGTTTTTTGCCTGTTATTCCAGTGTTGCTTCACAGCCTTTGCAAAAACGAACTCTCTTGGCCTTCTCGCCGTCCTTCTCCAAAGTACGAATGCCCATGCGGTTGGGCTTGTCGCATTTGGGGCAGACAACCGCAACATTCGCCAAGGCAATGCTGCCCTCTTTCTCAATAATCCCACCCTCGGGGTGCGTGTTGCTCTTGCGCGTGTGGCGCTTCACCTTCCTCAACCCTTCCACCCTTATGCGTAAGGCCTCCCAGTCAACCGACAATACCCTTCCACGCCTCTGCGCTGCCGGCAAAGCCATCTCCTTCCCCTTTGTCACCTGGACTGTATCTCCCACTTTTAGTTTCTGCATGGCTTAGAGAACCTCAGGGGCAAGAGAAATAATTTTCATAAACTTCTTGGCGCGCAATTCTCGGGCAACGGGGCCAAAAATACGTGTGCCGATGGGTTCTAGATCTTTGTTAATGAGAACGGCAGAGTTGTTGTCAAAACGAATGTAGCTTCCATCCGGACGGCCAACTTCTCGCGCTGTGCGTACAATGACGGCCTTCGCCACATCGCCCTTCTTCACCTTGGAGTTCGGCAAAGCCTCGCGTATGGAAACAACGATAACATCTCCCAGGGAAGCATAGCGCCTGCGCGAGCCACCGAGGACTTTGATGCAAAATAGCTTCTTGGCTCCCGAATTGTCGGCAACATCAAGAACGCTGGTCATCTGAATCATTTCAACTCACCCTTTCAACAACAGAAGGCCCGCTATTTCGCCCTCTCTAAAACTTTAAGCACTGTCCAACACTTGTCTTTGGACAAGGGACGCGTCTGGCCAATCAACACTTTGTCGCCCTCGTTAACGCTCACCTTCTTGGGAAAATCATGATCTTCCACATGCGCTTTGTATTTCACACGCAGATTCAGCACCTTTCCATATTGAGGGTGGGCAGCTCGACGCGTCACAGCTACCACCACCGTCTTCTGCATCTTGTTGGACGTCACAATCCCTACCCGAGTTCTCGGGCGAGCACGCGTGGGCGCTTGGGCTTCGGTCGTTTCAGCCATTGGCAATTTCCTTTGTCTCTTTGAGCTTTTGGTTCATGACCGTCAAAACCCGAGCCAGCTCTTTCTTTTGTTTCTTGTGCACTGAAAAATCCGTCTCCAAAGCCAACCTTCGCTTCATGCGGTTGTGGAAAACCGTCTCGCGTAATTCTTGAGCGCGACGTCTCAAATCCTCTGGTGTTAGCTCTCTCAATTCTTTCGTTGTCGCCATGGCATCCTCAAATCAGGGACTGCGTGCTGCGATGCACAATTCGAGTTGCAATCGGCAATTTCGCAGCAGCCAATTTCAACGCCTCTATGGCCAACCCTTTTTCAACCCCATCCATCTCATAAAGCATGCGGCCCGGCTTTATGACGGCGACATAGTATTCGACGCCACCTTTGCCTGTTCCCATGCGTGTTTCCGCAGGCTTCTTTGTTATGGGCTTGTCTGGAAAAATGCGAATCCAAATTTTGCCGCCCCTCTTCACCTTGCGGGACATCGCAATACGCGCTGCCTCAATCTGCCGCGAAGTTACCCAACCGGGCTCCTGCGCTACCAACCCTATCTCCCCAAAAGAAAGCTTGTTGCCCTTATAGGCGAGTCCGGGCATCCGCCCTTTGTGCATTTTTCGGTATTTCGTGCGTGCTGGCTGTAGCATGACTCAAATTCCTCGACGGCGCTATTGCGCTTTGCTGGCCAAATGGCTCGTGCTGGCTAAATTGCCTGCGGGCAATACTTCTCCGCGACATACCCAAACTTTGCAGCCAATGGTTCCATAGGTGGTGTTGGCGACGGCATAACCATAGTCTATGTCCGCCCTTAAAGTATGTAGAGGAACCCTTCCCTCCCTGTACCATTCATAGCGCGCCATCTCCGCCCCACCTAAACGGCCTGAACATGCAACACGTATGCCTTTGGCCCCAAACTTCATCGCTATTTGAATGGACTTCTTCATCGCCCGCCTGAAGGCAATGCGCCGCTCCAATTGCGTCGCAATGTTCTCCGCCACCAACTGCGCATCTATTTCCGCTTTGCGGACTTCAATAATGTTGAGGAATACCTCATTGTTCGTAATCTTCTGCAAGTCCTTCTTCACACTCTCCAACCCTGCACCACGCTTGCCAATCACAATCCCCGGGCGAGCTGTGAAAACGTTGACTTTGACTTTGTTCGCTGCACGCTCAATCTCCACTTTGGATACGCCTGCATGGTTCAGAGATTTTTTGACGCATTCGCGAATTTTGAGGTCTTCATAGAGCCATTGCGCATAATTCTTCTCGTCGAACCACTTCGAGTTCCAACTGCGAATGACACCAAGACGAAAACCAACGGGATGAACTTTCTGGCCCAAAACGAACTCTCCTTAATTGCGGCTATTTCTTGCCTTTGTTGTTCGCCTCAGTGAGCACAACGTGCACATGGCTTGTTTTTTTGTGAATACGATAACCTTGCCCGCGCGCACGAAACATGACCCGCTTGTAAATGGGCCCTGAATCCACCGAAATGTGTGTGACAACCAACTTGTCCACATCTACAGTACCGCGTGAGCGGTCTGTCGCGTTGGCAATAGCACTTTCCAAAAGTTTTCTCAAAGGCAAAGCCGCGGCGCGTTTCGTGAAACGCAAAACATCCATGGCCGCACCTACGCGCTTGCCTCGCACCAAAGTCGCAACATCGGCAACTTTGCGCGGCGACATTCGCAAATATCTCAAATGAGCTGTGGATTCCATGGCGGTCATTTGCCTCCCTTGGTTGTTTTCCGGTCACCCGCATGTGCAACAAAACTGCGCGTGGGGCTAAACTCCCCTAATTTGTGGCCTACCATATTCTCTGTTACATAGACTGGGATAAACTTCCTCCCGTTATGTACAGCAAAAGTGAAGCCTACAAACTCAGGAAGAATGGTTGACCTGCGCGACCATGTCTTCACCGGCTGCTTCTTGCTCAATGCCAACATGGCTTCCACCTTGGAAAGAAGGTGGTGGTCAACAAACGGTCCTTTATATACTGAACGAGCCATCGCTTTGCCCCAAACTATTGACTGCGAACGCCTGAGCGGCGAGCTGAAACAATAAACTTGTCTGTGCGCTTATTCTTGCGCGTTGTGAGCCCCTTGGTCTTCTGCCCCCAGGGGGAAACAGGGTGCGGATTGCCTTGACCTGACTTGCCCTCACCACCTCCATGGGGGTGGTCTACAGGGTTCATCACCACACCACGTACCGTCGGCCGCCAACCCTTCCAACGATTTCGCCCTGCCTTGCCTATGGAAACAATCTCATGCTCCACATTGCCCAACTGCCCCACCGTTGCACGGCAGTTGATGAGCACTTTGCGCACGGAGCCTGAAGGCAAACGTACTTGCGCATAGAGGCCTTCTTTGGCCATCAATTGCCCACCTGCCCCCGCTGTGCGGATAAGCTGAGCCCCTTTGCCCGGCCGAAGCTCCAAGTTGTGGATAACTGTTCCCACAGGAATGTTTAACAAAGGCAAAGCATTGCCCGGCCGAATGTCGGCCTCAGGCCCTGCATGAATCATATCTCCCACATTCATGCCGATGGGAGCGAGAATGTAGCGTTTTTCTCCGTCCAAATAGTGCAGCAAAGCAATGCGTGCAGAACGGTTCGGATCGTATTCAATGGAGAAAACTTTTGCCGGGACGCCGTCTTTCCCCGTCCTCAAAAAGTCAATGAGACGGTAGCGACGCTTGTGCCCACCGCCTTGGTGACGGCGGGTAATGTGTCCGTGGACGTTGCGACCACCCGACTTCTTCAAAGAGACAGTCAGACTTTTTTCCGGCTTGTCGCGGGTAACCTCCGCAAAGTCGGAAACAGTCATCGTTCGGATTCCCGGAGAAGTGGGTTTGAATTTCTTGTTCGCCATTAGGCCACGCCTCCGTCGAAGAGATCTATCTTCTCCCCTTCTTTCAATTGGACAAAAGCCTTCTTGAAATTGGGACGCTTCACCATAGAACGCCCTCGCCGCTTAATCTTTCCACGCACAATGCAGGTGCGCACCTCCTCCACCTTCACACGAAACAACTTCGAAACCGCTTCGGCAACCTCTTGCTTGCTTGCCGCTTTGTCTACCCAGAAAGCGTAGAGCCTTTGGCTCTCACGAAAAGCTTCCAGCTTCTCGGTGACAATGGGACCTTTGATGATGTGCGTAAGTTCCATGACTTTTCCTCAGCCCTCTCCCGCACTTGTGGCTTGGAGCAAGGCCGTCTCAATCTGCTTGGCTGCCGCCTGAGTGAGAACCAAATTCTTCCGCTTCAATATGGACTCCAGGTTGAGGGCTTCTGGAGGCAATACGTCAAACTTCGTGAGGTTCCGAATCGACAGCAACAAATTGCCGTTGCTCTTCTCATCAATCACCAATGCGCTCTTCAACCCCAAGCCCTTTGTCAACACCTCAAAGCTTTGCTTGGTTTTTCCATTCGACGGAAACTCATTCAGAATCAGCAGGCAATGCTGATTGGCTCGAAGCGACAAAGCCTTCGCAAGCGCTGCTCGCCGGACTTTGCGCGAGGGCCTGTAGAAATAGTCCCTCGGCTTGGGCCCCATCGCCTTGCCGCCGCCTACCCATTGCGAGGCGCGGTGAGAACCTTGGCGGGCTCGCCCCGTTCCCTTTTGACGGTAGGGCTTTTTGTTGCTCCCGGAAACCAAAGAGGCGTTCTTCACAGCAACCGTTCCGCGACGGCGGTTGGCTTGCTGCATCTTCACCACTTCATAAAACAAGTGAGGGTTTTGCTCTTGGGAGAAAATCTCATCCGCAAGCTCAATCTCGCCCACTTTGTTTCTTGCTATGTCAACAACGTCAAATTTAGCCATGGCAATCAGCTCTTTATTTCTACGTCGACACCCGCCGATAGGTCGAGTTTCATCAACGCGTCTAGAGTTTGCTGAGTCGGCTCAAATATATCGAGCAAGCGCTTGTGCGTTCGAATTTCGAACTGCTCCCGGCTCTTCTTGTCGACATGCGGACTGCGCAAGACAGTGAAACGACTGATACGTGTGGGCAGAGGTATGGGCCCCGCAACTTTGGCGCCCGTGCGCCTCGCGGTCGCAACAATATCTCCCGCACTTTGATCCAACAGCTTTGCATCATATGCCTTAAGGCGAATGCGTATTTTCTGTGTCGCCATTTTCCAAAAAATCCTTCGCTCGACTGCAGACCACGACGAACGGATGAGACGACCAAAAAACCGATGCTTTTGTCACAGAGCCGTACGACAGGGATGGCGCTCATACCAACAAACGCCAAAAGCTTGCAACAAGAAAAAACATGCCCTGTCATTTTTTGTTTTTCTGCCCCACACCCCCACTCAACCCACCTCGAAAAACTGAAACAACCTGTCCTGGTTTTTCATCTTTTGAAAGAAGTCCTGCGGGGCCACACATTTCCTCCGCTGCGGCAGTCCAACTGGACAGTATCGCTAATACAAATCAATGATGTTTTTAGAAAAAATGGCCAGTTTGACATCCAGGGGGCCTTTCATTAGACTGCTATTTCAGGGCCGTCTCTTTATCTGTTGTTCGATCACCCAAGTTGTGACTGACAGTAAATTTCTCTCGTTCAGGAGGCGTCCATGAAACCCAAAAATAAGGTTTTGTTGCTTGTTTGGGCGGGGTTGCTGGCAATGGGGTGTTCAACTACAGATGCTGATTGCACAAATGGGTGTGACCATGAGGATCCGTGCCGGAATGGCGCGTGTGAGGACCCCTGCCGGGACGGCGCGTGCGACATGCCGTCTTGCGAGGACAAGGGGACGTGCATTCCAACATGTGAAACCGGCCATTACCCCCTGGCGAATGGCACATGCAAGCTGAATTCGGACTCGGAATGCGGCAAACCAGATGCGTTAGGCGCCGAGAATTGCATTGAAAAATATGGGACTTTCTGCAGAGCTGACGGCACGTGCTCTGAGCATGAATGCGATCCAGGAAAACACCATGCATATGACGGCGAAGCGAGCCATCGCGACGAATACTACCACTATTCACATGGTTGTGTGGATGACGTGTGGTCCAGCTGTGGCCCCAGGGGGTTTAACTGCGGTATTCTCGGGGGCATAGCGGGGGTTGACAATCAATGCCTCGACGGGCAGTGCAACCTAACCCTGTGTATGGCTACGCACTGCATGGTGGAGGATGGCGTGTGCGAGCAGGCTTGGTGGGGCACGGGGAGGTGTAAGAATAGAGCAGAGGGGGAGTGCACGCCATGCGCGGCGGGAAGGGTTTGCCGTTCGGGAGTGTGTGAAGTCAATCCATGCGCTGACGAGAGCGTCTGCACCAACGCATGCAAGGATACGGACGATGCATGTGGGCCGTCTTGCGAAGACTGCACCATGGCCTATTTCCCCAAAGCCGGCATATGCGTCAACGGGGCCTGCGTCATGGAGCAAGCATGTCGCGAGGGGTTTCATATGCTGGCGACGCAGGACGGCTTTGAGTGTGAAATCAACTCCGGCACCCATTGTGGACTGTCCAATTCGGTGACTTCGCCGCTTGTGAATTGCCACACCACAAGCACCTTCGGCCAATGTTCCGTCGAGCATTCCGGTGGTGAAATATGCGCGCCCCCCAAGTGGTGCCGCCACGGGTATTTTTTGCATGAAGAAACCGCCCAGTGCGTTGAGGCTTGCAGTCAGAAAGCATGCACGGAGAGCGCGTGTCATTATGTGCCGGGCATCACCGTCACAACGGAGGACGACATGGACACCCTGGTTGTGTCTGAGCGTGGAGCCTATTCCGCGGTGACGTTGCAGCTTCGCAGCAAACCTCGTTGCAGGGTTTCGGTTTATTTGAAGTCGACGGACGAAACCGAAGCCATTATTCTCAGAGAGCCCAACAATTTAGACTCTCGAATAGAATCCATCCTTTTTTTCCCTGAGGAATGGAATGTTCCAAAGACATTCTATGTGCAGGGGATAGATGATCCTGAGAAGGACCCGAGCGATCCAAGATATAATCCCGCGTTCGTTGCGGGAGACGGCCATCAACAACTCCAGGTGACGCTCACGGCGGCAAGTGAGGACCCAGGCTACCACCGCTGGTTTATGCCTCCTTTGAACGTGGTGAATTTGGATAGGGACGGTTCCCCGGAAATCGTCGTCGTGCCGTGGGAGCTTTATATGAATTCGGAGAAGACAACCGTGTCCTTCAGTGTGAATTTGACGCATTTACCCGCAGGAAACGTCACGTTCCCAGTGCATTTTGCGTCTGATCCCGATTCCCAGCTCGGGCTGGAGCTGAACCAAACCTATGTGAGCTTCACGCCGACAAATTGGGACAAACCTCGAGTGATCCATGTGACGGTGCCCCATGCGCCGACGGCTCCGTTTTCGACGCCCGGTTATGATCCGCCACGCAAAGGCGGCTATCTGATTCAGATTGACGTGACGGATGAAGCTCCGGAAATGATTTATGGAACCATCAACCCGCACGACGTCATGCTTCACTTTGAATTCCTGAGATATGATGGAAGCAAGCCCGACCCTGTGTGTGTTGAGGAGGTGCTTGAGCCCGGCTATTATCTCTTGCAGGTGTGGGGGGCGCAGGGGGGCATGTCTCTGTCTCAGCCCTCGACTGCCAACCGTGGCGGCTATGCGAATGGCGTGCTGACGCTCCAGGAAAACACCCGTGTTTGGAAATGCAGCGGTGGGAAAGGTGGGGATGAAGCAGATTTTCTCTCCAAATGCCCTGGTCCCGTGACGGCGCCCATCGTTGTGCCAGGGGGATATAATGGTGGGGGCAACGGCGGAACGACCTGCAACAATGGCTATGTTTCCGGCGGCGGAGGCGCGTCAGACATCCGCATCGGCATGAATACCCTCTATCATCGTGTCATTGTTGCCGGCGGCGGTGGCGGCAATGGCGGCCCCGGAACAGCGAACGATGGCGGCGGCTATGGCGGTGGTATGACTGGAAGGGATGGAAGCGGCAGTGTATCCCCGCCCAACGGCAAAGGCGGAACCCAAACTGCGGGAGGCGCTGCGATGGGGGCGACGACTGTTTCACCATGCAATGTGAACGATTATGCTTACCTCTGTTGGAGTTCCCCCGGACGCTTTGGTTATGGCGGCGGCGGCAACCCCTTCAGCCTTCGCGGCGACAATGTCGAAGGCAGTGGCGGCGGCGGCGGCGGTTGGTATGGCGGCAGCGGCGGCAACAGAGACGCCACCGGCGGCGCTTCGGGCGGTGGTGGTTCCGCCTATGCTTTGCGCGCAGCCTCCCAGAAGCCCCCCGGCTATGCCCTTGACGGAAGATACTACCTTGGCAGCTGGCGCCAGAGGGACGGCTCTCAAAACATGCCTTCCTTCAGCACCCCAGGCGTGTGCCAGTATGGCCAACGGGGCGACGGGGGGGTTCGAATTGTGAGGTGCACCCAGTCCAACTGTTCGGATAGGCAGGATGACGCTAATCCCAGTTGCCCTTTGAATCCATAGAGGTTTAGGCGGCGGAGCGTTAAGACAAACGCTTGTTTTGGATAATGCATTCTGATGTATGCCTGAAGCAATATGAATCTAATTCGTTTTTATTTTTAAAACTCTTAAGTTTAGCCTTAGGTTTTCTATGCGTATGACATTTGCCCTACGCTGTTGTGCCGTTTTGCCCTCCCCCCTGCTTCCCTAGAAGGAAACCACCTCCATGGCTTTTGGCCTCCCCTCCCCTCTACGCCCCCGCTTTTTGTGTGCTGTACTCTCTTTGCTGCTGGCCGGCAGCGCCTTGGAAGCACAGGCTTTTAAAATAGAGTTGAATGAAAACAGCTTCCTGACGCTGGGCATTTTGCTGCAACCCCAACTCCAAATCACCAACCAGGGGCCGGACTGGGGCTCGGCCCAATTCCTCGCGCGAAGGACGCGCCTCCTCTTCGGCGGCCAATATAAAAAACTGGGGTTTTTGTTTGTTACGGATCAACTCAACTGGGGCAAGGACAACAATTGGAAGCCGGACTTCTTCATTCAGGACGCGGTTGTCTTCATTGAGTTTAATGAAAACCTGCGCCTCGACGCGGGCCTCTTTATTTTTCCTCTGGTGCGCTATTATGCTCAGTCCGCGGGCGCCATTCATACCCTGGACTATTTCCTCCCTGCTATCCCCTTCGCTGAAAACTCCCATAAAGTCTATAGGGACATGGGGGTACAATTCCGCGGCTTCTTCTTTGACAACATTCTTCACCTGCGCGCGGCCATTTCAAACGGCGTTACGGTCAACGCTGTCACCGGCGTTAACCAGGCCTCCATCCCCCGCTTCTCGGCCATGTTGCGCTATAATATTTTGGGCAGCGAAAAAAACTATGCCCTTAGCGCCATTTATTTCTCTGAAACCCCCCTGCTAAGCCTAGGGGTAGGCGCGGAGTACCAACCCAATGCCTATGTTTATGCCACCCCCTCTAACCCCCAGAAAAAGTCGGACTCGCTCAGTTTGGGGGCGGACTTTTTCTTGGAATACCCTTTCTGGGAGAAACACGCCATTGTGGCCCAGGCCAACTTCTTCCACTATGCCCGCGGCCCTCAAAACCCGGACTCGGGTACTGGGGCCGTCATTGAGTTGGGTTGGCTGATCAATCGCTTGGAGCCCCTCATCAGCTGGGGTTTCTTCAACTCCATGGCCCCCGCCCACGCCAAGGACGCCTGGTCCATACGCCCAGGCCTCAACTGGTGGATTGACAAACACCGCCTCAACCTCAAAGTAGAAGCCGGTTGGACGGGCCACCGCCTCCAGTGGAATACCCGCAAGGATTTTGGGTTTAGTGCTCAGCTTCAAGTTGCCCTCTAAAAACCTTCTTCTTCGCCCTCCGGGCGGGGGTGAAAACATTTCTTTCCCCCTTCCAGGGGGGGGTAAAAGCATTTCTTTTCCCCTTCCGGGTGGGGGTTAAAAGCACTTTTTTTAGGGGGTAGTTTTAGTGAAAAATATTTCTTTTTACCCCTCCGGGGAGGGGGGGGTATTGCTGGGCCTGCGGCCCGGGCATTTCCGCTGCGCGGCAGCAGCAGGTTTCGCCTCCCGGCGAGTCACTTTTTTGTGTGACAAAAAAGTAACCAAAAAAACACCCTCTGGGGCCCTGCGGGGCTAGGCAGCACTCGCGACCCCCTCGAACTCTTCTGCTACTC
>Ga0123356_10001848_pt1 | contig 22947 bp, 18 predicted proteins | sample TergutEmb28metaG_2_FD_92546 | JGI IMG/M metagenome (GOLD analysis project Ga0123356, IMG submission 92546) | Embiratermes neotenicus P3 segment gut microbial communities from Petit-Saut dam, French Guiana - Emb289 P3 | ecosystem: Host-associated > Arthropoda: Insects > Digestive system > Gut ...
ATATTAATTCAATTATTTTTGCCGGCTTCCCCAAGCTGACTAAAGCCGCTGAAATTATTATATTTGTGTCGAGGACAACAGAACTCACTTTTTACCTCGCACTTCTGCCACTATATCGTTTATTTCATTTAGTGAAAGGTCAACATTTCCATTTGCTGCTGATTCACGCTGCAATGCCTCAAAAGCACTCTTTAGCGTATTTTGTGGAGGTGTTTCGTTTAAGTCCATGTTAAAAGGAATTCTGCGAAGCCGACGTACAGTCTTGACGTATATGTTCATACCGGTAGCAAACGACATACCTAAGTCTTTGAAGACGCTCTCAGCTTCTTTTTTGTCAATTTCATCAAGTCTCAGTGTGTAATTCACAGATGCCATTATTTTGCTCCTTTCTAAGCTGTACGTCAATTATACATCATTTGCACATCATTTGCAAGCGCGTTTTCTTGCGTTATCGTTTTTATTCGTTCATATCATATAAAATGATAAGTATCAACAAAAACAGTGCTATGCTCATGAATTTATATTCTCATAAAGAAAAAGCAGCATTACAGGGTATAAAACCCAAAAGCCGCAGATTTTCGTAGAGCTTCCAGTCAGATTCGAATCGACTACCTGTTTATAACGAGTGTGTTGCCTTGCCAACTGAGCTACAAACACAAGGGGACGATTCCACTGTCTCACAAGTGATCTGTTATAAGAACCAGAATGGTTCTCTTGTGCTACATCTAATAGCATAAATAGAATAAAGAGCAGATACTTGAAAAGCAAGTATTTTCTCGAAATATGAGACAATACTTGCTTTATTATTGTGTGCCCGACACTGTGCGAGTTTAAATAAAAAACTTTCACAACCCATATACATATTCATCCATTTCCTCAAGGACGCCTTCGTCACCTGTTAGGTGAAATGGTTCGTAACCTAGTCTTAGAAATCCTAGGATATCTTTTTTTTTGTCCAATGCTAGAAATTCTTCTGGACTTAGTTTATGGCGCTCCATGAACAGTACACAAAAATGTGCTTGGAGAAATCCTACAGGATTGACAATTTGTTTATAATTCATTGCACACCCATTTCCTCTGTAAACATTTCATATATTGCATCAAACATTTCATAGCATAGACCTGTTTCAACATTTATTAATGACCTGTATGTTGCCGAGCCAAGAAAAAGACGCATAGCTTCATCTTCCGAAATATTCATTCTTTTTGCATACTCATAGCTAATGCGAGTAATATCAGTAGTAATATGGACTTTAGGATCTTTCATATTTTCCTCACCGAACCCTTTTGACTTAAACTTACCAATGCACAATTTAAACCAAAATATATTTGCTCAGGTAAGTTTTCTGCCTCTATCATCTCAAGGGCGATTGTAATTGCTCGCTCACTATCTACATCTCCATAAAGTCCGCTAAAATAAGACTTGAGAACTAAAGAGGTGTCGTCATTGGCAGTTGGTCCGATAACTACATCATAGCTATGGTTTTTATCTCTTACAGAACGATTTGATAAAACGAATCTCATCCAGTCTATATCTGCGGCTGGAAACTCTTTAACGTGGAATGTTCTCACAACATTCATGTCTAATGCATAAGTATAAACATATGCGGAAAATTTTTGTTTAAATCTTTCTTGTTCAAGAAGTCTATTTCGGTTCGCAAGGTTTTTTGCATGAGCAAAATCTTGGGTAACGTAAAAACCTCGACCAAAATCCTTATATGGTTTACCCTTAGAAACATCAACACTTCCTATCAAAGATATTGTACCATGATAGACAGTTAATATGTCAGGATTTTGATTCATTATTATGTCACCTACTCTCTCTGTACATTTTACAATAAGATTTATTACATTTCAATATAAAGAGAAATCATAAATGTTTAACACAAAATGCAGTATACAGACTATCGTGCTTATGCTAAAATAATCACATGGTAAAAATTGGAGATATTATCATCAATTCTAAACTTGCACTGGCGCCGATGGCGGGGGTTACGGATTACGCTTTTCGGACGATTTGCAGGGAGTGTGGAGCAGGGCTTACTTATACTGAGATGGTGAGTGCGAAAGCGCTAGTGTATCAAGACCGTAAGACGCTTACGTTACTCAAAATCGGAGAAGATGAGCACCCTGTCGGGGTTCAGATTTTTGGCAGTGATACAGAATGTATGGCGGAGGCAGCACAGAAAGCCCTTGAGGTATCGGGAGCAGACTTCATTGACATTAACATGGGTTGCCCTGTTGGTAAGGTTGTAAAAAGCGGTGACGGCAGTGCGCTTATGAAAGACCCCGATAAAGCAATGAAGATTATCGAAGCCGTGGTGGCAGCAGTAAAAACACCTGTAACAATAAAAATCCGCAAAGGCTGGGATAAAGGCAATGTAAATGCTGTTCCGTTTGCAAAAATGGCTGAAGAGGCAGGTGCATCAGCAATCGGTGTTCATGGCAGAACACGCACGCAAATGTATTCGGGCAAAGCAGATTGGGATATAATCCGCGATGTTAAGCAAGCAGTCAGTGTACCGGTACTGGCGAATGGCGATATTTTTAGTGCAGAAGAAGCAGTGAAAATATTACAATACACAGGTGCAGATATTGCAATGATAGCAAGAGGTGCAATGGGTGACCCGTGGCTTTTTGAGCAAGCAAAGGCACTGCTTGAGAACTGTCCCCGTGGCTCTCTCCCTGTCTCGATTAAGCGGCGTGCGGATACGGCTCTTAGGCAGTTTGAGATGGCAGCGGAGCAGAAGGGTGAAAAGATTGCTTGCCTTGAAGCGCGCAAGCACTATTCATGGTATTTACGAGGAGTGCCGTATGCAGGCTTCTTCAAGGAGAAAATCTCAAAAGCATCAACAATGGACGATTTACGAAGTATAACCGAAGGTATAAAGAGAGAGCTATGACCTTAGATAAAGAAACAGAAAAAGAAATAATACAAAAAGTTATTGACGGTGACAAAAATGCGTTTGAAGATTTGGTGCTTGCAAATCAAAAGAACGTCTATAACCTTGCCTTAAAAATGACCCGTAACGAAGAAGATGCACTTGATATTTCTCAAGAGGCGTTTATCAAGGCTTACAGGCAGATTAAAAATTTCCGTGGTGACAGCCGTTTTTCGGTATGGCTCTATAGACTTACATATAACTTATGCTTAGATTTTATTAGGAAAAGACCAAAGACAAACATTGTTTCACTAAACTTTAAAGATGAAAACAGTGACATAACACCTTATGAAATCCCGGACTTGCGTGATTTGCCCGAAGATAGTGCGATAAGAAAGGAACTGCGAAAGAGTATCGCAACCGGCATCAATGAGCTTGCCCCCGACCATCGCGAAGTGCTTGTAATGAGAGAAATTACAGATATGAGCTACGAGGAAATGGCAAAGTCTCTGGGTGTGAATATAGGTACAGTCAAATCGCGATTAGCCAGAGCACGACTAAAGCTTGTGGAAAATCTAAAGGAAAAAGGAACTTTTCCTGAAGGTTTCCGTCCAAAAACACAAGAGGAGGTGGGGTAATGAAAAACTGCACAGATTTTATCGACTTAATAAGTGCATATTCTGACGGTGAGCTTAACGATTCAGATAAGATTTCCGTTGATGAACACGTTGCTGTTTGTGAAAACTGCTCCGCTCTTCTTGGATTCTATAATGAGATTTCCATATCTGTCAGCGAAACCAATGCACACGTGCCCGATGCGTTATGTGTTGGAGTAATGAACAGGATTAAAAACGAGAATCTCATTGAACAAAAGGAAGAACCTAAGAAAAAATGGTGGAATCGCCAAGCAATTCTTACCCGTTATGCACCAATCGCAGCATGTTTTGCTGTGTTATTGCTTGCTTGGCAAGTTCAAAGTAATATCTCACAAAGAAATAATAATGTCTCGCATGCTCCTGTACCGGTGGCATTAAGCGATGTAGCAGCGGATATGGGTCCAATGGAAGCAGAGACGGAGATGTCATGGAGCGCAGATGACGCAAACGCGTACAGTGAACCGGATATGATACAAGCAGCAGGTGGCGCTGTTGATGACGAAGATAGTATAGTTGCTGCAACATCATCACCTCAAGCTCTTGACGGCGAATCTGCCGTGGAAGCAGATGCATTCGGAGACAGAATAGGACGCAGAACCGATGCCTACCCACTGGAAATCGGCAACCAAGCAGAGCAGATTATCGGTGAGCCGAGTGTTACACTTTCGATAATTGAAGGGGAACTCACAGCTACAGGAGCAACATATTCGATATCAAATACAAGCAATATTATCATTGAGTTTGGTCGTCAATTCACTTTGCAAATCAACGTCGAAGGCACATGGTATGAAATAACCCCTCTAATGCCAATTGAAACCTTCATGGATATGTTTGTACTCAACAGTGGTATAGAAGAGAGCGTTGAAATTGATTGGTTGATGTTTTATGGCGAATTACCTCCCGGTACCTACCGACTTGTAAAAGAGTTTTACTACAAGCACGACAGCACAACACACCAAATCGCAGGAGAATTTACAATCCGATAATGATAATAAGGAGTCGTGAGAACTGTCCCTCTGACTCCTTTTTCTTTTGACAGAATTGTGATTTCGTGATATCTTAAATGGGATAAATTTAGCGTAGGGCGAGAAAGTATTATGGGATTTGTTCATCTGCATGTTCACAGTGAATACAGCTTACTCGACGGAGCCTGCAGAGTGCATGACCTCGTTTCCAGAGTCAAGGATTTAGGACAAACGAGCGTAGCGGTTACAGACCACGGTGCAATGTACGGCTCTGTTACTTTTTATAAAGAGGCGAAAAAAGCCGGCATTAAACCCATAATCGGCTGCGAAGTATATGTCGCTGCGCGTACTCGTTTTGATACAGATTATGATATTGATTCTAAAAGGTATCACTTGATTCTTTTATGTAAAAACGAGACCGGTTACAAGAATCTTTGTAATTTGGTAAGTGCTTCTTTTACAGAAGGCTTTTATATAAAACCGCGTGTTGATATGGATTTGCTTAAAACATATAACGAAGGGCTTATCGCAACCTCTGCTTGTATATCGGGAGAAATACCAAGACTTATACTTAATGGGAGCTATGACGAGGCAAAAGCCAAAGCGATTGAACTTAGAGATATTTTTGGAAAAGAAAATTTTTATCTTGAAATGCAGGACCATGGCTTTACAGAGCAGCCCGAGGTTAATAGAGGTCTGATTAAGATACATGAAGAAACAAGCATACCGCTAATAGTTACAAACGATGCTCACTATATTGACAGAAGCGGTGCAGAGGTTCAAGATGTCCTTATGTGCATACAAACCGGTAAGACGGTTGATGATACGGACAGAATGAGGTTTGAATCGCAAGAGTTGTACCTTAAATCGGAAGAGGAAATGCGAAGGCTGTTTCCTAAGCACCAAGAAGCTCTTGATAATACGGTAAAAATCGCAGAAATGTGCAACTTCGAGTTTGACTTTACACAACACCACTTGCCCGAGTTCACATTACCAAAAGGCAAAAAAGATGCCGCAGAGTACTTAAAAGAGCTTTGCGTAATCGGAGCGGAAAAGCTTTACGGTTCAGATAGGGAAGATGTTACGAAGCAACTCTTGTATGAGCTTGACATGATAACAAAAATGGAGTTTACCGATTATTTTCTCATAGTCGCCGACTTCATAGATTACGCAAAACGTAATGATATACCGGTCGGACCGGGGCGAGGAAGTGCAGCAGGAAGTGTTGTCTCATATTGTCTGGGTATAACGGCTGTTGACCCTTTAAAGTACAACTTATACTTCGAACGGTTTCTTAATCCTGAGCGTATAAGTATGCCCGATATTGACATCGACTTTTGTGAACGAAGACGTGGCGAAGTCATTGAATATGTAAAACAGAAATATGGTTCAGATAGAGTTGCTCAAATCGTCACATTTAATTCTTTAAAAGCAAAAAACGCTGTCAGAAGTGTATCAAAAGCACTAGCTTTGACATTTCAGGAAGAAAATGAACTGGCACGGGAAATCCCCGACAGGATGCCTGACGGCAAGCCGCCAAAACTGGAATTTGCACTTAAATCATCAGCAAAGCTGCGCTCAATGTACGACGAAGATCCGCGAATAAAACGTGTGATAGATACAGCATCAGCACTTGAGGATATGCCTAAGGATTCGGGCACACACGCCGCCGGAGTGGTTGTCACAAAAATGCCCGTTAGGGAGTATGTACCACTTACTCTGTCTAAAAAAGACAACTCAATAGCAACGCAATACTCAATGAACACCTTGGAAGAGCTTGGTCTTCTGAAAATGGACTTTCTCGGTCTTCGCAACCTGACAGTTATTGAAGACTCAGTACAGCAGATAAGAAAAATAAACCCCGATTTTTCAATAAATAAAATTCCCGAAGACGATGCAGCAACCTTCAAAATGCTGACAGAAGGCAAAACCTCAGGCGTATTTCAATTGGAATCGCAAGGCATGACAGGCGTGTGTGTGGGTCTTGGACCTAAGAGTATAGAAGATATTACAGCGATTATAGCTTTATATAGACCGGGTCCGATGGAGTCTATTCCGCGCTTTCTTGAAAGCAGCCGCAACCCTAAGAAAATTACGTATAAACACCCTCAGCTTGAACCGATACTTGCAGTTACTTACGGTTGTATAGTATACCAAGAGCAGGTTATTGACATCTTGCAAAAGCTCGGAGGATTTTCATTGGGTCAGGCGGATATGATACGCCGTGCTATGTCAAAAAAAGTACTCTCTGAAATAGAGCGCGAGAAAAAAGCTTTTGTCGAAGGTGACCCTGAACGAGGTATCGTCGGAGCTGTAGCAAACGGAGTTCCCAAAGCAATCGCATCAAGTATATATGATGAAATATTCGCATTTGCAAACTACGCGTTTAACAAAAGCCATGCAGTAGCTTATGCAATAATATCTTACCAAACAGCATATTTAAAATGCCACTACCCACAAATTTATATGGCATCACTATTATCCTCAATACTTGGCTCTCCCGAAAAAGTAGCTGAGTACACTCATGAATGCAAGAGTCTGGGGATTGCGCTTCTTCCGCCAAACATCAATCAATCGGATGCAATGTTTACGGTTTCGGGAAACGACCTCAGATACGGGCTTGTTGCAGTGAAAAACATAGGGCGTGGCTTTATTAGTGAAGTAACTGAAGAGAGGGCAGAAAACGGCTTATTTAAAAGCTTTGAGGACTTTTGTAAACGAATGTATGGCGGCGACCTTAATCGCCGTGCACTCGAAAGCCTAATAAAATGCGGATGCTTTGACGGGCTTGGAGCAGGCAGAAGGCAGCTTATGCTGATTTGCCAAACGGTAATAGACAGCGTTGTTGACCACAACAGACGTAATGTTGAAGGGCAGATGGATTTGTTCGGCATGGGAACACAAGGAGACAGCTCTTCTGCGCTTTCTGAAGAACAAAGCGAAACCGTCCCCATGAGCTCATTTGAGCTTCCCAATGTACCCGAGTACTCTAAAGGTGAACTTACTCGCATGGAGCGTGAAGTAACGGGACTATATTTATCGGGTCATCCGATGGATGATTATAGAGACGTAGTCAAGCGTTTGGATGCTGTTAGTGTTGGTGATGTTCTTTCTGATTTTGCCAGAGAAGAAGGGAAGTTAAGGTTTAAGGATAACCAAAAAATAATTATTGCAGGCGTAATTGAGGCGGTAAAGACAAAACCGACACGCAACAATTCACTCATGGCATATATTACACTTGATGATGGCACAGGAACTATTGAGCTGCTTGCTTTTCAAAGAGTGATTGACGAATCCGGCGGTTATATGCAGGCAGAAACCCTTGTACTTGCTTATGGAAGAATTTCTGAAAGAGATGAAAAAGACCCACAAATCGTATTAGATTCACTGCATCCGATAACTGATGTTGAAAAGCTAACTCTGTTGAAAACAAGTCCGTCCCCAAAAATAAGTCCGTCACCAAAAACCGATAAGACTTTATATATAAAAATGAACAGTGAAAATAGTCCTGAGTATAAGCAATTAAAGCTTGTTCGTTCAATGTTTCCGGGAAATGAACGTATGGTGATTCATTTTGAAGACAGTAAAAAAAATGTTGGAGCATCTTGTGTCATTCATGAAGCATTTATAGAAGAACTCGAAGCATTGCTTGGCAATGAAAATGTAATAGTAAAGTAGGAAGGAACAGCTTATATGATAGATACGACCCTTTTCTTTGTATCGATTGCAGTTATTATAGCCATTGGGTATATACTCTACAAAATACGCCCGGTTGTAGTCAACGAACGTCGTATGAGAGGCTTTTTCCTGATGAGCATTGCTGTAATGGCATGGATTGCAGTCGCAGCAGTTGCCCTTCTGGCATCTCCCGAGTATTATTCAGTTGCTTATTCAACAAAAGTAGCTTTTGCAATAATCGTAACATATTTGGCGTTCTGGTTTATTCTCAACTTTACAGAATCGAAGTATCTTACTTCACGTGTAGTGAAAATTTATCTGGTTTCTGCAGCATCAATTGATTTATTGTCGCTGTTTACAACCTCGTTACATAAACTATACTTTGTAAACCTGGATTATCCGGAAACAACAAATGTTCCGCCAACAAGTATATTGTTTTGGATTAATCTTGCGATACGGATAATTGGAGTTCTGTTTTTCTTCTTGCAACTGTACAAGTATATTGTTGCTCACTTTAGACATTATCCATTACTGATTGCTCTCGGAGTCGGAGTTGTTATACCTTTTGCGTTAAATATAATGTATGTTTTCAATGCTTACGGTCTCAATCGGGATATATCCCCCCTCGGTTATTTTTTCACAATAATTTTATTCGCATTCTTCTCCTATTCATCACTTGTCAGAAATTACAGCTCGACATACTATAGAGACTCAATGGCGACAATTACAAAGTCGCCGGTTTTATACTCGGGGCCACTTGAAGATGCGATTGCAATGATAGCAAATGAAGGCTGCAAGGCAATTGATGTGCAATGTATCACAATATGGAAGTTTTCCGATGATATGAGCTATATAACTAAAACAATGACTTTCAGCACAGGAGTCAGGGAATCAGCGACGCAAAATATTATCAATCTTTCAAATAGTCCGTTATACAAAAAAGCAATTGAAACAGAGCAGATATTTATTGTTAATGATATAAGCATGATGAATGCACTCTCAGGCGCGACCCGTGACTACAATCCGAGCTTATGTGCATATATGGATTCACCTATTCGTGTCGGCGGTGAATTATTCGGTATTATTAGAATCGAGCAGCATCGTTGTCAGACATATCCCGAGAGACGAGAGTGGACAACGATGGAGCAAAGCTATATTGCGACTCTTGCAAGCTTTGTGTCTGTAGCACTTGAAAATACCGAACGACACCGATTGGAAGATGCGATAGTTGAAGCAAATAAGCGGACAACGCTAATGCTCAATACATCACCAATCAGTACGCAGCTTTGGAACAAGGATAATGCCTTGATTGACTACAATGATGCTGCAATAAAGTTATATGGATATCAAGGTAAGCAAGAAGCAGATATCAATGAATTTATTGAAAAAACATCGCCGGAATTTCAACCTGACGGGCAGCGCTCCTATGAGAGGTCGCAATATTATTTAAACAGGGCATTCGATGACGGGTTTATAATGTTTGAATGGATGCATACATTTCCGGAAACCGGTGCACCCTTGCCTACAGAGGTTACACTTGTCCGTGCCGAAAATGAAGCCGGTGAGGTTGTTATCGCATATACCAGAGACTTGCGTGAGCACAATAAAATGATGGACAGTATCAGGCAGCGAGACAAGCTTCTGATGGCAGTTAACCAAGTAGCATCAATGCTGCTGACTACTCAAGACAGTGAAGATGTTGAAGAGAATATTATGGCAAGTATTGAGCTTGTCGGTCGGGCAACTAACGTTGACCGCGTTCATATATGGAAAAATGAGGTAGTCAACGGAAAGCTTTACCATATATGTATTTATCTCTGGCAAAACGAAGAAATGAAGAAAATTGAAAAATCCTTTAAAGGCTCAAAATTCGCATTTGAAGAAGGTCCTCAATGGGGAGAAACACTAATGCAAAACGAGTGCATTAGTGGAGCGTTATCAAATCGACCGCTCAGAGAACAGGAGTTCCTGAAAAAACATCATGACCTTAAAGCACTCGTTGTTATTCCGCTATTCCTGGATGATCAATTTTGGGGATTCTTTAGTGTTGATGACTGCGAAACTGAACGCGAGTTCACAAAAGAAGAGATTTCAATTTTACGGTCTGTCAGCCTTATGATGGCAAGTGCGATAAATCGTCACGCTCTTATTGCAAAGAGAACGCACGAAGCAGAGCTTCTGACGGCACAAAAATATGAGTATGCAAGTAAACTTAGAGAAGCGCTCGGTAAGATAACAAAATCCCCGACAATATCAGCAGGTGACTTGGAAGCAGCGATTGCTGTTATAGCGAAAATTGCTTGTGAAGCGCTCAGCACAAGTGTTGTGGGCTATAAAAGGCTTCTGCCAAACGGCAGCTCTATCGAAAGTGTTGTAATTTACACTACAGTCAGAGGTATCAGCTATACGCGTCAGGTATTCGATATGTCTGATAGTGAAACCTATTCTGATATGCTTAAATCAGAGAGGCTGATAGTAATAAACTCAATTTCCGAAATGAAAAAGATTCTTCCGGGTTTTGTTGAAGCCGAATCAGAAATGTGTGCTTTACTCGATGCTCCTATATATATAGACGGAAAGCTTACAGGTGTATTATGTATTGAGCAAAATAAAACAGAAGTTTATGTTGACGGGCGTGAGTGGATTAGCGAAGAGCAAAGCTTTGCATCCTCACTTGCTGACCTGATGTCTGTCGCTATATCGGGATATGAGCGCCGTAAGGCACGTGATGAAGCGGAGCTAGCCAGTCAGACAAAATCCCTGTTCTTAGCAAAAATGAGTCATGAAATTCGAACCCCGATGAACGCAATTATAGGAATGGCAGAGCTTGCATTGCGCGAAGATGTTAACGATGCAGTTAGAGAGCATATCGTTACTGTAAAACAAGCCGGAACAAATCTGTTATCAATTATTAATGATATTCTTGACTTCTCAAAACTGGAATCGGGTGCAATGCAGATTACACCAACCGAGTATTCGCTGTCATCACTTGTTAATGATGTAATAAGTATTATAAGAATCAAGGCTTTTGACTCACAAATAAGGTTTGCTGTTAATATTGACAGTAATATTCCGGATTCACTGACAGGTGATGAGGTGAGAATTCGTCAGGTTCTAATAAATATACTCGGAAACGCAGTGAAATTTACGGATTCGGGTCATGTACTATTCTCAATTAACGGCAAGAACATTGAAAAGAATAAGATTTTACTGACCATCGACATTGAAGACAGCGGCAGGGGAATCAAACAAGAGGACATCGAGAAGCTGTTTGAGGACTATTACCAAACCGATGACGAAAAGAGAGAAAGTGAAGGCACCGGATTAGGTCTTGCAATATCGAGGAATATAATAAATGCAATGGATGGCGATATAACCATCAAATCAGTCTTTGGCGAGGGCAGCACATTTACAATTACATTACCTCAAGAGATTAATAAACCCACCAAGCTAGCAACAGTTGATAATCCGGAAGAGAGAACAGTGCTTTTCTTTGAAAGGCGTACTGTATATGTAGATTCTATTAAGTGGACTCTCGAGAATCTCGGAGTTACTTATAGGCACGTTGCAACTGAAGAAGCTTTTCTTGAGGAAATGAGTGATAACTTTGTATTTGTATTTGTGTCACATTATTTATTCGAAAAGAATAAAAGGAAAATACTGGATAAATGCGGTAATTCACAAATCGTGTTACTCACAGAGTTTGGTGATGCGCCTTCTGCCGGAAGATGGAATGCATTGTCATTACCGGCACACGCAATATCTATTGCCGCGGTTCTAAACCGTATGCCGGATAGCTATTCTTACAGCTACAGTGAAAAATCGACAGTCAGGTTCTCTGCTCCCGATGCCTGCGTTTTAATCGTTGACGACATAAGCACAAACTTAAAAGTTGCTAACGGTTTGTTATTACCATTTGGAATGAAGGTAGATATGGCAAACAGCGGTTATGAAGCTATTGATATGATTAAAGAAAAGCAGTATGACCTTGTCTTTATGGATCACAGAATGCCCGGAATCGACGGTGTGGAAACAACCGCTATGATCAGAGAAATGGTAAGTGAGGATTCGTATTACGGAGATGTTCCGATTGTTGCACTGACTGCAAATGCTGTTTCCGGCATGAAGGAAATGTTCATGCAAAATGGTTTTAACGAATTTATGTCAAAGCCAATTGATGTTGTGAAGCTCAGCAGTGTGCTTGAGAAGTTTATTCCTAAAGAGAAACAACTTGCGCCGGTTGTTGAAAAGAAAAAATCGACCGATAAAGACGGAGATAAAAAAATCACAATCACAGGTGTCGATGTTGAAAAAGGAATCATGCTTACAGGCGGAACGATTGAGTACTACATGGAGACACTTGCAACCTTTTACATTGATGGTCAAAAGCGAGTTGATGAGATAGCCGGTTGTCTGGTGTCGGAAGATATATCAATGTATATTACTAATGTCCATGCAATGAAAAGTGCGTCTGCAAACATTGGGGCAAAAGAAGTGTCCGATAGAGCTATGGCTTTGGAAATTGCAGCAATAGATAATGATATGGATTTTGTCAAATCAAACAATGACCCGTTTTTAGATGAACTTCAAAATCTTTTAGAGAATATTTACGGCGCCTTATTGGCACATAGTATAGGTAGCAAGTCAGAAGAAAGTGATGTTGATGCAGAGGAATGCAAAAAGCTGCTTTCGGGCTTAAAGGAAGCTCTTGAAAGCTATGAAATCGATACGATTAACAGCAGTATTGATTCATTACTGCGGATGGCTTTGACCGATAATGTATTAGCGGTCGTCAGGGAGATATCCAAGCATATTCTTATCGTTGAGTACGACGAAGCAATCGTGCTTATTGACAGGCTTCTTGCCGGTGAAATCGGTAGCGCGGGAAGCGAAAGCTTAATAGAAGGATGGTAATTGGTTAGAGATGAAAATTAGCTTTTTTGGAGCGGCAAGAGAAGTTACGGGCAGTTGTTTTTGTGTGGAATTTGAAAACAAAAGGGTACTTATTGACTGCGGATTACAGCAAGGAGGCAGCAACGGATTTGGTCAAACCTTTCCGTTTCACCCCGGTGAGATTGATTATGTAATTATAACGCACGCACATATTGATCATTCGGGCAGGCTTCCGCTTCTTGTAAAGCAAGGATTTAAAGGAAGCATTTACGCAACCGAACCAACGTGTAAACTACTCGATATAATGCTTCGCGACAGTGCTCATATCCAAGAGCTCGAAGCATTATGGGCAAGCCGTAAGAAGCGGCGCGCAGGAACGACTGCACCCGAGCCGCTCTATACAATGGAAGATGCCCTTCGAGTATTTCCTTTACTTGTGCTGTGCGGTTATCGTGATGTCACGAGGATTAGTGATGAATTTTCATTTTCATTCACGGATGCCGGACACCTTCTTGGCTCGGCGTATGTTGAGCTATGGCTGACAGAAGATGATAAAAGAAAGAAAATAGTATTTTCAGGCGATATAGGAACTCCCGGACATCCGATGATTAGAACTCCCGAATATATTGACGAAGCCGATGTTGTTGTCATGGAGTCAACTTATGGCGATAGAAATCACGAAGATACGTTTGATACGGTGACAGAGCTTGCTAAGGTCATAGAGAACACCTTGGCGAAGGGTGGTAACGTGGTATGTCCGTCGTTTGCTATCGGCAGAACGCAGGATTTGCTTTACCACATCAGAGAGATTAAAGAAAGAGGCCTTGTGCAAGGTTATCCCGACTTTCTTGTTTATCTTTACAGCCCTCTTGCAAAAGCAGCAACAAAGCTATATTCGGAGGAGTTAACCGATTACCTCAATGATGAAACACTTGCACTAATTGATTCAGGTATTCAGCCTTTGTATTTCGAAGGGCTTCATATAATAGAAACGTCGGAGGATTCTAAAAGGTTAAATGATGACAGAACGCCTAAGGTTATTATTTCGTCAAGCGGAATGTGTGATGCGGGCAGAATTCGTCATCATTTAAAGCATAATCTCTGGCGGCAGGAGTGTGCGGTTGTGTTTACGGGGTTCCAAGCACTTGGGACACTGGGGCGCACAATTGTTGATGGCGTTGTTTCAAGTGTTTCGTTATTTGGCGAAGAAATCGCAGTGCGTTGCCAAATACACAACTTTAGAAACATGAGCTCACATGCCGACAGAGAAGAGCTGCTCAAATGGATTGACAGCTTCAAAAAGAGAAAGCCGGAGTGTGTTTTTGTAGTTCACGGTGAAGACCAAACGTGTAAAAACTTTGCACTCAGACTTGTAGAGCAAGACTACAAAGCCATAGCTCCAAAGTATTCATCCATCTATGATTTGGAAACTTACGAGCCGATATTTGAAGGGAAAGAACTGGTGCGGCGCAGCGAGATGGACAGAGAACGAAGAGATTCTCCTGTATTCCAACGACTTATGCTTGCTGGTATGCGGCTTGTTGAGGTTATCTCACGCAATAAAGGTGGCACGAATAAGGACCTTGCAAAATTCGCCGACCAGGTAGACTCTCTGTCGAACAAGTGGGACAGATAAAAAAAGAATTGAAAACAATTGGTTGATTATATATAATAGCCTAATCGGACAACCATAAGTGGGAGGCAAAGTGATGGGCAAGGTCATAGCTATAACATCAGGAAAAGGCGGAACCGGCAAAACAACCGTCGCGGCTGCTATTTCCTCGTGTCTTGCAGTGCTTGGTCATAGAACACTATGTATTGATTTTGACGCACAGCTTAAAAACCTTGATTTAGCACTGGGCATGACGGACTTTGCTGTTAAGGACTTTATGGATGTTGTCAGCGGTGACCTCGATATAATGGCAGCTTGCACTGAATCTCCTATGATACCGAACCTTTTCTTTTTATCGGCACCCACATCAGAAATTCCTGAGAATGTCGATGTCGGGAAATTCAAAGCGATGTTTAATGATATCAGGGAGAATTTTGATTTTTGCTTTATTGATACACCTGCAGGAATCGGTTCCGGTTTTCGTCTTGCTCATACAGATGTAGATATGTCAATTATTGTTACGACGTGTGACAGTGCTTCAATGAGAGACGCAAATCGCACAGCAAGTGCAGTCCGAAGCTTTGGAAATGAAGAACTGAGTCTGAGACTGATTGTCAACAGAGTCTTGCCTAAGAATCTTAAAATTATAAAAACCAATATAGACGATACAATAGATACAGTTGGTGTTCAGCTTCTCGGTATAATTCCTGAAGATAAGTATATGTTCAGAGCACTCCACGATAATGTGCCGTTGATTCTCTATAAGCGAAGGCTTTCTGCTCACGACTTTTTAGATGCAGCACGCCGCATTGCCGGAGAAGATATACCACTTCATCAGTCTAAATGGCTGAGATAATCACAAACAGGAGGTGACCAAATTTGAATATAGCTATTCTTGCACACGATAGAAGAAAAGAGCTTATGGTACAATTTTGTATTGCGTACTGCGGAATTCTTGCAGGTCACTCTATTTGTGCTACAAACACAACAGGGCGGCTTGTAACTGAAGCTACAGGACTTCCGATTACGCTATACATGTCGTGTAATCAAGGCGGCAGCCAGCAGATTGGTTCTCGTATTGCATATAATGAACTTGATATGGTGCTTTTTTTCTGCGACCCGCAGTTAGTGGAAGAATATCACGGCAGTGTTACTGACATTGCACGTCTATGTGACCAGCACAATATTCCGTTTGCATCAAATGTCGCGACAGCAGAAGTTTTAATTCACGGACTCAATCGCGGAGACCTCGGCTGGCGTGATATCGTAAAACAAGACAGAGGGACGGTTAATCTGTCATGAGTAAGATTAAGCCGCGCACATTGTCAGGGTTTATGGAGCTTCTCCCACCCGGGCAAGTGTGCTTTAATACCATGATGCAGAAGCTGCGTGAGTCATTTTCGCTTTATGGCTTTACACCGCTTGATACGCCCATGATGGAGGTAGCGGAAGTACTGCTTGCAAAAGGCGGCGGCGAAACAGAAAAGCAAGTATATACATTACGCAAGGGCGATAATGACCTTGCTATTCGCTATGAGCTTACTGCATCACTGGCAAAATATGTAGCTCTCTACTATAACGACTTGACATTTCCGCTTCGCAGATACGAAATCGGCAAGGTTTACCGCGGTGAGCGTGCTCAGCGTGGACGTTTTCGCGAATTTTACCAAGCAGATATTGACATCATCGGAGATGGAAGCCTAGATATAATGAATGAAGCGGAAATCCCGAGTGTTATTTACAAAAGCCTTACATCAATGGGGCTTGAGAAATTTGTGATTCACATGAATAATCGAAAGGTTCTTAATGGCTTTTTTGAAATCATAGGGTTAAAAAACTCCGCAACAGAAATAATGCGTGCAGTGGATAAGCTTAATAAAATCGGTGTTGAGAAGCTGTCAAAGTTACTCACAGACGACATAGGACTTTCACAAGCACAAGTTGATGAGCTGCTGGCGTTTGTAGGAACACAAGGAGACGAGCTCCAATTACTTGAAAAGTATAAAGGGAAAAACGAAATATTCGACCTTGGAGCCGAGGAGTTATCTTCGCTTAAAAAACATCTTGCAGGCTTTGGAGTTCCTGAGACACATTATAAAATTGATATATCACTTGCAAGAGGACTCGATTATTATACAGGCACAGTATACGAAACCTTCCTGACGGATTATCCCGAGGTTGGTGCTGTGTGCAGCGGCGGCAGATATGATAACCTTGCTGAGTATTATACAGACAGAAAAATGCCGGGGGTTGGGATATCAATTGGACTGACTCGATTGTTTTATATTCTTCAAGAGCAAAATTTGATAAGTGATACGCTTCTGACATCACCTGCCGACGTGCTGATTATTCCTATGACAGAAGATTTATCCCATGCCGTAAGCCTTGCAACAACAATGCGTGAAACAGGACTGCGAGTTCAGATATATTCAGAGAATAAAAAGTTTAAAACAAAGGTGTCTTATGCAGATAAGTTAGGCATTCCTTTTGTTGTGTTTTTAGGTGAAGATGAAATTGAACAAGAACTGATAACAGTTAAGAATATGGTGACAGGTGAGCAAACAACCGCATCTTATGGAATCCTGACAAAAGGGATTTCTGAAAAAATAAGCGCCCTCCGTAAGGGTGCTCCAATAAGAAAGCAATAAAAGGTAGAGTATTTGTGAAAAGGTTTTTATATCGTATTTTATGCGGATTTTTCGTTGGTCTGAGTATTTTTGCACCGGGATTTAGCGGAAGTCTGGTGGCAATTGCAATGGGGATATATCATGACTTAGTACGAATCATATCCAATCCGTTTAAGAAATTAAAAGACAACATTATTTTTTGCGTTCCGCTCGGTGTAGGCGTGTTAATCAGTGCGGTCTTATTTGTTTTGGCGTTCAGGCAACTCTTTGACACATATCCGAAAGCAACATATATGCTTTTTATCGGGCTGATTGCAGGAAGTATTCCGATTGTTGTGATGGAAGTCAGGAAAACAGGATTTAAGCCATTTTACTTATTGGGAGCACTCGCTTCATTTATCCTCGCTGTAGCGATTGGAATATTTGCTTCGGAAGCCGGTCTTATGACAGAAGAAACAGCGTCGATGTCAGATTGGTTAGGTCTTGCCATCGGAGGATTTGCAGCAGGTGTTACAGCGTTGATTCCGGGAATGAGTCTTTCGACAGTTCTTATTGTTCTCGGTGTATATACACCACTTATATATGCAGGAGAAGCGCTACTGCACAGAGAATTTGCATATATTTTACCAATTGGGCTGTTTTTGGTATTTACTGTTATCGGCTTGGTCTCAGCGGCAAGGGGTGTTAAATACGTTTTTGAAAAATTCCCGGGATTTTCCAATACAACAGTACTCGGCTTCCAATTTGGCTCGCTGGTAAGCATTGCTTATCACAGCCACTTTATTATTGATACAAACTTCACATGGCTGCAAGGCGGAATAATGCTAATACTAGGATTTGGCATTTCCGTCTCATTTATACTCCTTGGAAGACTAATGAATCAAAGCGATTCACTTGAAGAAACCTGTCAGGGGGACAGTTAAGTACCTTTAAGCTCAATAATTCTGTCTCGCAATGCTGCCGCATACTCGAATTCGAGGAGTTTTGCGGCTGCTGCCATTTCTTTTTCGAGTCTTCTTATCTCCTCATCTATTTCGCGTTTGGTAAGCTTGACACCACTATCGACAACGGTGCTGTCACGTTTTGATATTTCAAGAAGGTCACGGACGTTCTTAATAATTGTTTTTGGCACTATGCCGTTGGCTTCATTAAATGCTCTTTGTGTTTCCCTTCGTTTGTCTGTTTCTTCAATTGCGATGCTCATTGAAGGTGTTACTTTATCGGCGTACATAATTACCAGACCGGAAGCATTTCTTGCAGCTCTGCCTATAGTTTGAATAAGTGAAGTAGCACTACGCAGAAAACCTTCCTTGTCTGCATCGAGTATTGCAACAAGAGAAACTTCCGGTAAATCAAGCCCCTCACGCAAGAGGTTGATTCCGACAAGAACATCAAACTCACCAAGGCGCAAGTCGCGGATTATTTCCATCCGTTCGGTCGTTGTAATATCATGGTGTAAATAACGAACACGTATTCCTTCACCCTTGAAGAATGCAGTTAAATCCTCTGCCATTTTTTTTGTGAGTGTTGTAACGAGGATACGCTCATTTATTTTTGTGCGGTTATTTATCTCGGCAATGAGATCATCGATTTGCCCACTTACGGGGCGAACAGAGATTTCAGGGTCAAGTAGACCTGTTGGTCGAATAACCTGCTCTACAACTTGACTTGAGCGTGAACGTTCATATTCACCGGGAGTTGCGGACACATAAACAACTTGATTGAGCCGCTTATTAAACTCTTCGAAGTTAAGCGGTCTGTTGTCATAAGCAGAGGGTAGGCGAAATCCGTATTCTACGAGATTATCTTTTCGCGATTTATCACCTGCATACATGGCTCGTACCTGGGGAAGCGTAACGTGGCACTCATCAACAAACATTAAGAAATCCTTTGGGAAATAATCAAGCAGAGTAAGGGGAGCACTCCCCGGGGCACGACCTGTGATTATTCGGGAATAGTTTTCTATTCCGTTACAGTAACCTAGTTCAACAAGCATTTCAACATCATACATTGTGCGTTGACCTAATCGCTGTGCTTCAACAAGCTTTTTATTTGCTTCAAAATAATCAAGGCGCTCATTCATTTCTTTTTTGATTTCGGCAATAGCATTTTGGATTTTTTCCTCAGTTGTCACATAGTGTGAAGCAGGGTATATCGCAGCGTGCAGGAGTTCTCTTGTCGGCACTCCTGTTACTACATGGATTTCACTTATTCGCTCAATTTCATCGCCAAAGAACTCAACACGAATTGCATGGTCATGAGCATAAGTCGGATATATTTCAACAGTGTCACCACGGACACGAAAAGCATTTCGCTCAAAAGCGATATCGTTACGTTCATATCGTATTTCAACAAGCTTTTTAAGAAGGTCGTCGCGGCTATGTTCTGAACCTTTCCGTAGAGAAATGACCATGCTGCTGTAATCAATTGGATCGCCCAGACCATATATGCAGCTGACAGATGAGACAACGATAACATCACGCCGCTCGAAAAGTGCTGATGTCGCAGAGTGACGTAAACGCTCAATCTCATCATTGATTGAGCTGTCTTTTTCTATATATGTATCTGTGTGCGGAATATATGCTTCAGGCTGATAATAGTCATAATACGAGACAAAGAATTCGACGGCATTTTCGGGAAAAAACTCACGAAACTCACTGCAAAGCTGCGCTGCAAGCGCTTTATTATGAGCCAGCACCAGAGTTGGTTTTTGAATCTGCTCAATTACTTTTGCCATTGTGTATGTTTTGCCCGAGCCTGTTACACCAAGCAGTGTTTGCTCTTCAAAGCCGAGCGTTAAACCATCGGACAATTTTTTTATCGCCTTCGGCTGACCGCCTGCAGGCATAAAATCGCTAATTACCTTAAATTCCGGCATATTCTGTTAAATACTCCTCCATTTTGGCGATTCTCTCATCATCCATAGGCAAAGATGCAATGATATCTCGAGCATTTATTATCGGATACACGTTAATGCCGTATTCATATTTCAACTCATTTAGTGTTGTGCGTTCTCCTGTTCCTCTTTCCATTCTGTCAACAGATACAAACAGTGCTGACACAGTTACATTCGCAACGGCTTTTAATAGCTGCAAGCTTTCGCGTACCGCTGTCCCTGCTGTCACAACATCTTCGATGATAACAATATTATCGCCATCTTTTGGTTTATAGCCTATGAGGCTGCCGCCTTCGCCGTGGTCTTTAACCTCCTTGCGATTAAAGAAATATGGAATGTTTATACCATGGTTGCGGTATAGTGACGAGGCTGTTGCTGCAGCGAGTGTAATTCCTTTGTACGCAGGACCGTAAATAGCATTGCATTTTTCGCCGCTTGCCACAACTAGATCAGCGTAGTAATCGCCGAGAATCGATATATGCATTCCTGTTTTGTAGTTTCCGGTGTTAACGAAATAAGGAGTCTTCCGTCCGCTCTTGGTGGTAAAATCACCAAATGTCAGTACTCCTGCATCAGTCATAAAGCTTATAAAATTGTCTTTACTATTCATATTAAACACTCCTTTAATACACATCCTGAGTATTATATCACATTTATATAGAACTGTTTAAAATACTATACCCTTTTGCAAAAATAATTGTTATAATGGCAAAGTCTTTTTATCACAATTTTCTACTCGCGAATTTATTTTCAAGGAGTTAATATATGAAGCGGACTAATTATTGCGGAGAGCCACGAATTGGTGATGTCGGGAGAGAACTGACGGTTTGCGGTTGGGTACAACGCCGCCGTGACCTCGGGCAGCTTATATTTATAGACCTGCGAGATAGAACAGGTATACTGCAGCTAGCATTTGATGATAACACTTGCAAGGATGTATTTGAGCTTGCGACCACGCTTCGCAACGAATTTGTTGTTAGTGCAAGCGGCAAACTGCGCGAGCGTTCATCAAAAAACTCAGATTTGACGACAGGAGACATCGAGCTTGAAGTAACAGAGCTGACGATTCTTGCAAAGTCGGAAACTCCGCCGTTTGAAATTGAAGAGAATTCCGATGTCAATGATGCTCTTCTGCTTAAATACCGCTACCTTGATTTAAGAAGACCTGATATGCAACGATATATAGCACTACGGCATAAAGCTACGAAAATCACGCGTGATTTCTTTGATGAAAACGGGTTTTATGAAATTGAGACACCAATGCTCACAAAATCGACTCCCGAAGGAGCGAGAGATTATCTTGTACCAAGTCGTGTTCACAACGGCAAATTCTATGCATTACCGCAATCGCCGCAGCAATACAAGCAACTTCTTATGCTCGCAGGGTTTGATAGGTATATGCAAATTGTCCGCTGCTTCAGGGATGAAGACCTTAGAGCAGACCGTCAACCGGAGTTTACACAAATCGACCTTGAGATGTCATTTGTGGACGTTGAGGACGTTATTGAGCTAAATGAGCGTTTTATCAATCGATTGTTTCAAGATGCACTTGGTGTCTCTGTTGCACTTCCTATTAAGCGTCTTAAATGGTGCGAGGCAATGGATAGGTTCGGCTCTGATAAACCCGATTTGAGGTTTGGGCTTGAGCTTTGTGATATAAGTGATATTGTCGGGAAATGTGAGTTTAAGGTATTTTCCGAGCCTGTTGCTAACGGCGGTAGTGTAAGAATGATTTATGTGCCCGATGGGGGTAAAATGCCGCGCAAGCAGATTGACTCGCTTGTGGAGTTTGTTAAAACTTATGGGGCGAAGGGGCTTGCGTGGACAAAGCTTGGCGAAAACTACCCTAGCAATGAAGAGGGCAGTATGTCTTCATCTTATGCTAAGTTTCTGACAGATGAAGAGAATGAAGCAATACTGACCCGTGCAGGAGCAAAAGCGAGCGGTCTGATACTAATCGTCGCGGACGCAAAAGATGATGTAGTTTTCGCATCGCTTGGAGCATTACGCTGCGAATGTGCAAAGCGTTTGGGGCTCATAAAAGATGGTGTTTATGAGTTTGTGTGGATAACAGAATTTCCGTTATTTGAATACTCCGAAGAAGATGGGCGCTTTGTCGCAAAACATCACCCGTTTACCGCACCAATGGACGAAGATATTCCGCTGCTTGAAAATGACAAGCTTCGCTGTCGCGCTAAAGCATACGACTTGGTGCTAAACGGCTCTGAGCTCGGTGGCGGCTCAATACGTATTAATACGCCTGAGATGCAGAAGCAAATGTTCCGCGCACTCGGTTTTACAGACGAAAAAGCGCAAGAGCAGTTCGGTCATTTAATCGAGGCGTTTAAGTACGGAGCACCACCGCATGGCGGCATTGCCTACGGACTAGACAGAATAGTAATGCACCTCGCCGGACTCAGCAGCATCCGCGATGTAATTGCATTCCCCAAAGTCCAAAACGCCTCCGAACTAATGACCGCCTGCCCCGACATCGTTGATGAAAAACAGCTCGAGGAGCTTGGAATCCGACTTGCTGTAGAGCAAAAAACGGATAAATAATGATTGAAATTAACCGCTAAGTATGGTATATTGTCATTCGTTGCAATTGCAGTACTAAGGGGTATAGCTCAGTTGGTAGAGCGGCGGTCTCCAAAACCGTAGGCCGAGGGTTCAAATCCTTCTGCCCCTGCCACATCTCTCAGAAACCCAGCAATTGCAACGCATATCACGCAACAAGA
>Ga0123356_10001849_pt1 | contig 22946 bp, 21 predicted proteins | sample TergutEmb28metaG_2_FD_92546 | JGI IMG/M metagenome (GOLD analysis project Ga0123356, IMG submission 92546) | Embiratermes neotenicus P3 segment gut microbial communities from Petit-Saut dam, French Guiana - Emb289 P3 | ecosystem: Host-associated > Arthropoda: Insects > Digestive system > Gut ...
AGCAGGTGATGTGTTTACCTATGCACTATCAGCTAACCAAACAGACCATCCAGTACATCTGTGAAGCCCTAAATGACACCCTCAAAATTGCGGCATCTAAGGTTTGATTGGTTATTACTTATGTCTCAGAACAAACAAAATAATAGGATATCTCAGCGATTTCCCATCCGTAAATCTGAGCTAGACCGCTTCAAATTAGGCAAACAACAATTCCACCAAACCATAGGCTTTAACCCCACTGATTCAGTTCTTTGTTTAGACATAGCCTGTGGATCTAACCCCTTTCCCAAGGCCAATGTGCTCTGTGACTTAAACGTTAAACCCGTACCTGATCGAAATATGAGAAAATTAGTTACAAGCGGAAAACCGTTTGTTATGTGCAGCTGTACCGCATTGCCCTTTAGAGATAAAACCTTTGATTTTGTAACCAGCTACTACCTAATTGAGCATATAGAGAACCCGGGAGGTTTGGTTAGAGAGTTAAAACGTGTCGCAAAACACGGCTATATCCAAAGTCCATCATGGCTAAACGAGCTACTCTATGGTGAAAAAGTGCATTTATGGGTCATTTTTAAAAATAAAGATAAACTCTATGTAAAATCCCTAAAAAAAGGAGCCCTGCCGCCATTTCGCTTCGGATTTTTCTTTCACCGCCTCTACAACCAACCCGCCTGGAAAATAATACATGCCATCCTCGACGAAAAACTCCACCTCTTCACCATAACTTATACCTTTTAACATCGAACAAAATGCCTCTAAACCAATGTTTCCGGTAATCCATGAGATATCGTTGTTTTTTTGTTTTTTGTGGTAGTAGAACATTTGGGATTTGTTCGGGATATCTTATCCTTAGAGCTTTAAAAGTTCGTTTCCCCGAGTAACTCTTAACGCCGGTCTGGGTTTTGGAGGACTTTTTCTGTGGTAACTGAACTAAGCTCAAGCATATCTGTGATTATTGCAACATTAAATGAGGAAGAAGGTATAGGGCCAACCATAGATGAGATGCAAAAAATTCTAAATAACCCCTACATGGTTGTGGTTGATGGCAACAGTGTGGATCGAACCATCGAGATAGCCAAAAACAGGGGCGCAGACGTTATGCTCCAAGAGGGCATAGGTAAAGGGGCCGCCATGTTTCAGGGTATTAAAACAATGGCCGCAAAAGTTCCATATATTGTCTTCACTGATGCCGACTATACCTACCCCGCACAGTACATTCCTCAGATGGTCGAGATCTTAGAAGCTAATCCACATGTGGGTATGGTTATTGGGAATCGTTTCAAAGGACAATACAATCTCTCAAAAACAATAACCAACCCCTTCTATGTGGGCAACAAACTCTTGGCTTTTGCTCAGCTGGTTATGAATGGAGTAAACCTAGGAGACCCACTCTCGGGTCTGCGGGTAGTGCGAACCGAAGCCTTAGACGGCTGGAAACCCAAAAGCAAGGGCTTTGATGTAGAAGCAGAAATGAACACTATTGTGGAGCGCAGAGGATATGGCATCATGGAAGTGCCCATAGACTATCGAAACCGAATGGGAGAAAAAAAACTCAAACTCAGACATGGATTAGGCATAATGAAGCGAATTTTAACAGAAAGCTTTTCCCTTGAGACCTAACGGGCTACCGAATCATGTACGTTAACTGTGTAATTTGTGTGTATTTAGCTTGGTAAGTGTTTATGCAGGGTTGTAGTGGGTTGTTGTGTTTGGCCAAATGAGAGTAAATTTCATTTGCGTGGCCAGAACTACATATGCTACTTTTCTTTTCTAAAGGTAATTAATATGGCGCTGTGTAGATGTGCAGTGATTCCATTTGCCATATAGGAGTATGTGACAAGTTCCCAGCCTTCTTGGGTTCGTTTGTTGATTAATTCATCAAGGCGAGCTATGTCTGTCTCGTTAGTTTTGTCATCGACCCATTTTATGTTTGTTGTTAAAACTTCACTTTTATATTCAAACATCTGTCTTACCTCTTTCCATTTGAAACTGTCGATGGATAATAAATTTTTTGGCTCACAGATCCATAGCTGACAGAGGTCCAGCCAAATCACAATACGCTATCACAGGCACCATTATCACTCAAAAATTGCCACCAGCTAATATACTAAATTCAGATTTTATGTGGATATGCTTGGGGCTTTCAAGGGGGTTAGGCTTTTTTCATGGCTTGGGTTTTTTGTTCTTTGGGTAGTTTTTCAATTGTGTATCGCAGGGCTGTTCGGGGCATGGTTGATTTGTTTTTGATAACGTAGGCTAAGATTTCGGTGGGGTGTTTTTCTGTTTGGGCTTTTAGCAGCCAGCCATATCCTTTTTGTACTAAATCATCTGTGTCGGTTAGAAGCAGGTCGCTGATTTTAAGGGACTCATCTAAGAATAGACCTTTTTTTGCGGGGACGATGAGTGTTACTGCGGCGGCGCGTCTGAGCCAGCGGTTGGGGGATTTTGCCCAAACCATAAGGGTACCCACTTGTTGGGGGAATTTCATCATGAAATCGCCCACGGTGTGGTTGCAAAAAGTGTCGCATTTAGCCCAATTGTCGATATAGGTATCAATCCAGCGTTCAAAAGTAATCAGGTCGTCTGGTTGGAATTGGTCAACGATTTTTGGCAACCACTCGGCGGCAACAAAGGCTTCTTCCATAACACCTGAGCTGAGGAGTGTTTCGCAGAGTGCAAAAATCTCGGGTTTGTTTAAATTTTTGATGTTGTTTGTCCAGTTTTTGCAACTGATTTGGTGTGTGGTAGAATTTTTGACCCCATAGGTGATTATGGGTTCTTTGAAGTAACGTTTAGCTCCTTCTTGGGTTTGGGGGTCGGCGTTGGCTTTTAATTCTTCACGAAGCTGCGCTATGATTTGGCTCATAGTCAAAAATACGGATGCAGATGAATAAAATTGTTATGCATATATGCACAATAAGAACTGAGATGCACAGTAATAATTGAGCAGACAAAATATGTTGCGGTAATAATGCATATGTGTTTGTGTAAGATTTTAATGAGCTGACCAGCGTCCTTTTGTTTAGTTTTGAGGTTACTGATTTTTTTGTGTGATAATTTGGTAGTGAGTGATTCTATGGTTAGGGTTGGTGTTGTGGGTTTGGGTAAGATGGGTATTATGCATGCTTGTCTGTTAAGCACGTTTGCTAATGTTGAGGTTGGGGCTTTGTGTGATAAGAGCCGCTTAATGCGCAAAATAGCTAAGGGGGCTTTTCGGGGGGCTCAAATCACCGATACTTTGGAGGGGTTTTCGGGGTTGGATCTTGATGCCATCTATGTTCTAACACCCATACCGTCACACTATAGCATAATTAAGCAGATTTATGATGCGGATCTTGTGAAGAATATATTTGTTGAAAAAACGCTCACCTCTAACTATAGTCATTCTGCTGAGTTGTGTGCGCTCTCTGAGCAACATCAGAAGGAGGGCATCACCATGGTGGGCTATATGAAGCGCTTCGGAGTTACTTTTAATCAAGCTAAACAGCTCTTAGAAAAAGAAGTGCTAGGTGAGTTGGAGAGTTTTGAGGCCTATGCGTTTTCCTCAGATTTTGCCGATGCACCCTCAGGTTCTACGTTATCAAAGGCGCGGGGCGGGGTTATTGAGGATCTGGGTTCGCATGTGGTTGATTTGGCAGAGTGGCTTTTTGGCGACCTCAAAGTCACAGAAACAAAAGTCAACTCACAGATTTCGCTTGGTTCAGAGGATGATATAGGTTTTAGTGTTACCAACAAAGAGGGCTTAGTGGGGCATTTTGAGGTTTCTTGGCGCAAAAACAATTATCGTATGCCTGAATTTGGGTTATCAATCCAAGGCACAAAAGGCACCTTGGATGTTAATGACGACGTGGTTAAATTAACTCTTAGTGGTTCTGTGCCAAAGAGGTGGTATCGTCATGATATGGCTGATAATGTGGATTTTCTCTTAGGTGGACCGGAATATTACCGTGAAAACCAGCAGTTCATCCATGCTCTAATCAAAGGAGAACCCACTGAATCAAGTTTCAAAAACACTCTCAAGATGGATTATATTTTAGAGCAGGTAAGGCAGCAGGCAAATGAGTAAACAGCTAAGTTTGTTTGTCGGGGATAATCCCTTTCATGGTATTAGCCACCTTTCTCAGCAGAAAGCAAGAGAACGCAGTTTGGATCAATCTCAAAAAAGTGCTCAGCAACAGGCAGCTCGTATAGTTGAGCGTGCTGTTGAGTGTGGTGCAGAGGGGTTTATGTTTAGTGTCGATGAAGTCACCCTTTCAATAATCAAGCAGCTTCAAAAAAATTCCAACGCCTCCAAGGTGCGTCTATACGCTATTGCGCCTTATGCTTATGAGTATGTTCGAAAAGCTACTCAGACAGGGGGTGTGTCGGGGTTAGCTATGAATTTGGCTAAAGAGATGGTTTTCTCATCCAACGCCAAAGTCCTTGCCTCAAATATAGGCGGGCTTGCACGCTTTAACCTCTTAGCGCTACTCAAAACCTATACAGCCTACGAGTTATCACGCATAAAAAATGCTTCTTCAGCCAACAACAACAGTAACGTAAAGTTGGAGGCGTTTATGCTTCATGAGATTGTTACTGATATGGCCTTAGCGCTCAATATGGAGACGCTTTTTAGGGGTTATATAGATTTTCTTGAGAGACGGCATATTCGTCCTGGGTTTGAGACACGTAACTTTTCGATTTTGGTTGATAAATTTAGGGATTGGGATATTGATTTAGGCAAGCTGACGTTAACGGCTTCATTTAACAAGGTGGGGTTTCAAATGTGTCCCACAAAGCAACAATGTGAAGAGGCGCTCAAACGTGCCAGCGGTGCGGAGGTTATAGCTATGAGTGTTTTGGCGGCGGGATATCTCAAACCAACTGAAGCTGTTGGCTACTTGGCAAATCTAGATGGGTTAAGTGGGGCGGTTATTGGCGTCTCGGGGGAACAGCAAGCAACAGAGACGTTTCGAGTTTTCCGAGAAGGCCGCTAACGGGGGTTTAGGTTTGGTTTGGCTACTACTGCCACTATTGTTTGTTTGGGTGGGAGTGGGGATAGTGTTTTTTGGTGTTCCAGGTCTCTATTTTTTGTATATGAGGCAATGTTCGCAGAGAAAATGGGATCTTGACATTGACTCTGATTTTTTGCCCTCGGTGTCTATTCTTATTCCGGTTTATAATGAGCAACAGATTATTGGTTTAAAACTTGAAAATCTTGCCAAAGTAGTCTATCCAGCTGAAAAGATGGAAGTTATTGTTGTCAATGATGCCTCATCCGATGACACGCTAAAAATTGTAGCGCAGTACATCTCAGAACACCGTTTGCAATTTAGAGTTAGGGTTTTTGATAGTCAAGAGCATCTGGGAAAAACAGGGTGTTTAAATCAAGTTCTAAAAACTATTCAATCCGAGATTGTTATAATTTCTGATGCGGATTGTTTTTGGCCCAAAGATATACTCCAAAAATCGCTTGGCTATCTCTCCGATCCAAGCGTTGGCGCCATAACTGCACGTGAACAGCTTCTAAACGCCGGTGACACCTGGGTAACACGGGGCGAGCAGACCTACAATAACACTGTTCAGGCAATACGTATAGGCGAGTCAAAACTGTACTCGACGCTTTTCTTTCAAGGTGGCTTTGCAGCCTACAAAAAAAGTCTGCTAAACAAATTCAATCACGCTACTGATGACTCGGGAACCGCTTTGGATATAATCCAAACCAATAAACGTACCCTGCTGATTCCCGAAATTGGCTTTTTTACCATCAGCCCCACGGCTTGGCAAGACAAATTCACCATAAAAATTCGACGCGCAAGCCATCTCCAACAACTCTGGGCAAGATGCCTCAACCTGCTAATTCAGGGTAAGCTTTTGATGCCCAAACGCATCGCCATACCTGAGATCATTCTGCACCTGTTCAACCCTTTGCTCTTAGTTGTGTTGGTGGCGTTAACAATAGCAGTTATGGTTAGCTATCCTTTTTTGGCGCTGGGTATACTTGTAGTGCTTGGGGTGGTGTTTACGGTTAAAAAAACCCAAACAACCGCAATAGAACTGATTCAAAACAACATTATTTTGTTGACTGCATTGATGTCTTTTTTGGCAAAACGCAAATTTAGATTCTGGAAACCCGTTGAGGGCGCCCGCTCTGCTCTAAACAAACAAATGCTCCAAGAAAAACAACTAATCTAACACCAACACCAACAACAACCAAGCAAGCGTGTAATTTTGAGTTTATTTGAATTTGAGGGGATAGTTTGGATTCGCAGATTGGGGTTACGGTGGGGTTGTGTGTAAAAAATGGTGCCGCAATCATCAAAACAGCGCTGGAGAGTCTTTGTATGCAGACGTTTCCATCACACAATATTGAGGTAATTGTGGTTGATGGTAACAGTAAAGATGGTACTTTGCAGATAATTAAAGCCAAGCTCAAATCGGGTTTTGGTAAGATACAGATTTTTCGAGAAACTCAGGGGTTAGGTATTGCTCGTCAGATGGTTATAGAGAAAGCCAGCGGTAAATACATTGTTTGGCTTGATGCGGATATGATTCTTGCGCATGACTATTTGGAGAATCAAGTTTTGTTTATGGAACAAAACCCAGACGTTGGAATTGCCGGTGGAACCTATACACTCCATATTGGTCATGGATTAGCGGCGGATCTGGAAAATGTTGCTTATGCGGTGGATTCGGTTTTTGGCCGTCCTGGCAGGGCATCTAAATATGGTTTTTTACCGGGAGCTGAGGGCGCAATCTATCGCGTGGAAGCCGTTCGTCAAGTCGGCGGCTTTGACACCAAAATAAATGGTGCTGCTGAGGATACTGATTTAGCTTATCGCGTTAGAACAAAGGGCTGGCAGTTAGCAATGACTCAGGAGAGATTCACTGAGTCCACTCGGGCTTCTTGGCAGTCGCTTTGGAACCAATATGTTTGGTATGGGCGCGGCGGACACTACATCTACCACAAAGACCCATGCTCGGTAAATCTTTTACAAATGACCCCTATGGCAGGGTTTATAGCAGGCATACTGCGCTCTCCTGGCGCGTATCTGTTAACGCATAACAGTGCGTTTTTCTTGCTGCCGATGCACTATACCTACAAGCGCATAGCATGGTTTTACGGTTTTTGTAATGCGCATCTAAACGGATATGGCCACAAACTCAACTAGCCTTAGCATATTTTGGTATGTCTGCTTGGCAGTTAACTGGTTGGCTGATCGGTCTATGGGACTTGTGGTTTGTTGTGGTTTGTTTTTTGAGGTTGGTTAGGCGATTGCATGGATCCGCTTTTGACGGTGGGTATTTGTGTTCGTAATGGTGAAGCTTTTCTCTCAGATGCTGTAGATAGTATTCTTGCGCAGGATTATGCTCAAGAAAGGCTTCAGATCATCTTTGTTGATGATGGCAGTCAAGATAGAACGCCTGAGATAATTAGCCGCTATAGGGTTATGCTGGGTAGCAGAGTAAAGGCGTTTAGAACTTCTGGTCAGGGTTTAGGGCATGCGCGAAACTGTATTGTGAAAAATACTGATGGGGAATTCATTCTCTTTGTTGATGCCGATGAGATCCTAACACCTAGTTACATAAGAGTGCAAGTTGGAGTTATGCAGAAGAATCTCAAGGTGGGGATAACTGCTGGGGTCTTCAAGTTTGTTTTGGGTAATAGTATATTGAATCTTGAAATTGCGCCTCATATTGTTAATCAGAAGAGTTTTGGTAGGCCCAAGAGTTTTCTTTGGAAAACAGATAAGCTTGTGGGTACAGGCGGCACGACTTTTCGCACTCTTGCTGTGCGGCAGGCTGGGGGGTTTGATGAGAGCATCAAAGGTGCGGGGGAGGATACGGATTTAGTTTTGCGTATAAGAAAGGCGGGGTGGCAACTTGAGGCTAATGCTGCAGAATTCTATGAGCTACATGGCGGCTTATCTACGCCTAGAGATCTTTGGAGGAAATATTTTTGGTATGGGTATGGTTGTCAAAAAAGTTTTGTGCAGACTCGGGAGGGTTTTTCTTTTCCGCGGATGTCACCTATGGCGGGGTTAGTTACTGGGGTGCTTTATTCGTTTGCGGCGTATAGGTTTTTGCGCCAAAAACAGATGTTTTTATTGCCATTGCATTTTGGGTTTAAGCATACCGCTTGGGCAGCTGGGTTTATGAAGGGTCAACTTGAAAAATAAATAGAGTTAAACAAAAGGGAAAAGATGGTGTTTACCATCGGGATATATACCATGCGTTGTTTTGGGGCCAGTAGAAGATTAGCCAGTGTCTGTAGAGGTATCCCCAGATGATGTTTTGAATTGGGTTCTCTAGGGGTGCAGGGGTAGTTGAGGAGGCTGGGGTTGGGGTTGTTTGTGGTGATGTTGAGGCTGTGGGTTGGGGGATAGCTGCTGCGGCTGGTGTTTGGGTTGGTTGGGGGAGCAGAGAGGGTATTGTTGGAATAGTTAGTTGGGTTTGTTGAGAAGTTGGCTGAGGGGTAGTTGTTGCGGCGGCGGTGGGTTTGGGTGTTTCAGTTGGTTTTGTGGGTGTTTCGGTAGGTTTTATTGTTGTTGGTGGTGGGGTGGTGGTGGGTTTGGTGTTGTAGGTGTTGATGTAGGTTTGGCCCATGGTGTTTGGGGTGTAGTGGTTTGTGAGCATGGTTTCGCCGGAGTAAATGTTGCCTAGGCCTGTGTCGCTTAGCCAGTAGTATGCGCCTGCGCCGATGTTTAGGTCGTATTGGGCTTTTAGGAGGTTTTGCCACCAGGTGTAGTCGTTTTGTTTGTTGTTTGATTTTGTTAGGCAGGAGCCTTGTTCGTTTATGACTAGGGGTGCGTTGACGCCCATGGTTTTGATTGCAGTGGTTAGTTGGGTTTTGAGTCCGTCGTAGTCTGTTTTCCAGTAGGCTGTAAGATCAGTGGGTGCGTAGTAGTAGAGGTGAGTTGTGAACACTAGATTTGTTGCTTGGGGTATGGCGGTTGTGATTTGGTTTGTCCAGCTTAGGTCGTTGCCCCAGGTGTTTGGGTGCCAGCCCATGTGCCACTGCAGCATGATTAGATTTGTGGCGCCTGTTGTGCGGATAGCGCTGTACATGGTTTTGAGGTATTGCAGGTAGCCTTGGGGTATGGCGTCGTTGTCAGCGCCTAGGTTGGGTTCGTTCCAGGCTTCAAAGATGACGTTGGGGTAGTTTTTGTAGGTGTTTGCCATATCGGTCCAGAACCAGTGCCAGAATTCAAGTTCTTTGCCGTTGCTGTAGCCTGCATCGGTTAGGAAGCGTTGTGCGGGTTCGTCCCAGCCTTCTAGGGGTAGGCCTTGCCAGCCGTATCCTTGGCTTGCGTAGGGGTCTCCACCGAAACTGCTTGCGGAAGGTGTGAGCATGTAGGGGACAAGATCAACATATAGACCGTATTTGTCTGCAGTTTGAATTAGGGTGTGGAGATAGGCTTTGATGCTAATGGGGGTTGTTTGAGCGGAGTAGCTGATTGGGTCTTCTTGGGCGGGGGTGATGTTGTCGCGGTAGTACCAGCTGGGGTAGATAAAGACGCGGATATAGTTTAGGTGCCATTGGTCTTTTAGGGTTTTAAAGGTTTGTTCCATGGTTTCTTGGGGGTGGTAGTTCCATTGGTTACTCCAGCTATCAGTTGTGTCTTGGTCCCAGAGGATAAGGTTTGGTGCAAATCCAGCAAGACCCATACCACGCAGATAAACCGAGTTTCCGTTAGTATCAAGAATATAGGCTCCGTTTGTATGCAGAGCCGATGCAACCCCTGCCGCTGTTGCTGTTGATGATGATGCGGGTACCGTGACCTGTGCTTGGGTTAGAGAAACCGCTGCGAACAGGTTTAGGGCCATTAATGCGATTATAATAAAAGCATGGTATTTGGTGTGTTTTTTGGGGTTTAGGTTGAGGGTCTTTGCTAAATGGTGTGTATTCATTTATTTCTCTCTCTTCCAGATTTTAGAAACCTACTGGGTTTGATTCCTTTTATAGAATTTTGAAAACAGAGATTAACGCGTTTGAAAAGTCCAGTTCGCATAACAAGCACAAAAACCAACCATACAAGCACAAAATTGTTAGAATAAATATCAAAAAACATCAGGTTTTTAGCTCCATAGGCGGGTAAGCGTTGGCAAACAAAATTGGAGTCTTCTGCCCCACCCTAAACGTCTATGGCGGAGGAGAATACGTCGCAATAGCCATCGCCAACACCCTCGCAGAAAACAACCGCCACGTAATACTGTTTGCAAGCAACAAAATTAACCCCCAAGACATCAAAACCTATTTCGGCGAACCCCTCCACCCCAACATAGAAACCCTCCAACAACCCACCCCCTTCACACCAAGAAGCCTAGCCGACTTTTATCAAACCATAATTCACTCCTACATTGCAAAATCCAAATGCAACACCCTAATTGATGCCTTCTCCAACTGTGTTTTTCCCTGGACAGAAGTCACCTACATCCACTTCCCCTACCTCAACCAACACACATTTAACAAAACCTTTCCCTATCTCAGCCACCCCCGCATCCAACAAGCCGGAACCCTCCCCCAAGTAATCCTAGAAAAAAATTTAGTGAACTACCAAAAACGGATAGTTTTAGCTAACAGCCACTACACCGCTAAGGAAATCCAAAAGTACTCAAACAAACCCGCCGAAGTACTCTATCCACCCTTTGCCTCAAGCATCACAACCAAAGGCCAAAATAACGCTAAAAAAGATCAAAACAACCTAGTTATCACCGTTTCGCGCCTAGATAGCAATAAACAGTTAGAACGGATTCCCCAAATCGCCGCCCAAACAACACCAAACACAAAATTTGTCATAATTGGACGCTTATACAACCCCGATGCACTCAACCAACTCCAGACTCTGACAAAAAAGTTAGGAGTTGCGGGTCGGGTTCATATCTACCCCAATGCACCCATAGAACAAAAAATAGAGCTACTAAAAAAAGCAAAAATCTATCTCCACACCATGGTTGGAGAGCACTTTGGCATATCCATCGTAGAAGCAATGGCACTGGGATGTCTACCCATCGTACATGACTCAGGAGGCATGAGAGAATTCGTTCCACACCAGTACCGCTATCAAAGCATAGCAGAAGCCGCATCAAAAATAAACACTGAAATAGCCAACTGGACAAACCAGAAAGCAGAAGAAATTAAAACCCTCACGGAACGATTTTCTTTCGCAAACTTTTCAACACAATTTATGGAGCTCTACGCAAAACACTACGATTAAGCACAGGTCCAGTGTGATGCAAAGAAGGGGGATTAACTATGCATGTGTGTCATGTTTGGGAACGGTTTTGGCCCATAGAGATAGGCGGCTTAGAACGATACATTTTGTGGCTCACAAACTATCTTGCAAAAAAGCAGGCCATAGAATTCTCTCTTATAACGGGACGGACCAAGTTTTTGCTGGTGACAAAAAATATTAAAAAATACGAGGACACCGGTTTTCTTAAGGTTTATCGTCTGGGGCCCAATTTTGTGGATGTCTTAAATGGGGCCTGTATGTATGCTCTGGGCTATACTCCGCGCTTGGTGGAGAGAATAAAGTTTGCCAGCCTATATCAAGAAGCCTCTAAGTGGAAAGTTGCTCAATCTAGTGATGTTTTTCACATACATGGGATCTGGCATGACCTAGAATACATTAATTTGGGCATTTCTTTGAGCAGGCATTATCATAAGCCCCTTGTTGTTACGCTACATGGCGGGTTTGTGGGCAGTCCGCTTCAAGGCGGCATGCCCCTTGAATCCGCGGTTGTTAGAAATATATTGGAAAATGATGTGGCAGCAATCACTACTTATTCGCGTGAGATTTTGGGGACTTTGGAGCGGATGGGACTGGGCAATAAGAGTCATCTTATCACCAACTTTGTAGATCCACCTCACTTCAAAAACAGCCGCATCGCTGAGCCGCATGAGACCACTGTTATCTATGTTGGCAGATTAGAGCCGGTTCAGACGCCTGATTTGGTGCTAAGAGCCTTCAAAAAAGTTACTGAGCAAGTGCCTAATGCTAAGCTGGTTATTGTTGGATATGGCACACTCTTTGAGAAACTCAAGTTGATGATAAAAGAGATGAAACTGGAAAACTCGGTCACTATGGCGGGCAGACAAACAGATGTTCGGCCCTTTTTGTGGCGCAGTGATATTTTTGTGGCAACAAACTTTGGCTACATCGCTACTCTTGAAGCGTGGTCGGCAGGTCTTGCGGTTATTGCACCCAAATTTGGCATCCTAAAAGAAACCCTTAGCCATGAAAAAAATGGGTTACTCTTTGAACCCGATAACATAGAGGATCTAACCGCTGCTCTAATAAGACTGATAGAGAATAGACAACTACGGGAAACCCTAGCGTTAAACGGCGCTCAAACTGTTCAAAATTATGATATCCGCGTCGTAGCTCCCAAGATGGCACTGATCTATCAATCAGTGATAAAGCAATAATTTTGAGGCAACCAGATGACTTCTTCTAATCAGCAAAATATTTCAAAGCATTTCTTGACCATAGTTGTGGCATTTCAGGTTATTCTCTACCTATCCATGTTTCTAAATTTGTCCACAGTACGCATAGTCATAGGCGCCGCATATCTAACCCTGATCCCAGGATTAATCATCACTAAACTCTTAAAATTGGATAATTTAGGAACCATCGAATCAATAATCTACACTGTCGGGTTTAGTATTGCCTTTCTTATGATCACGGGGTTAATCATTAATCAATTTGGATATTTAGCGGGCCTTAATTCTCCGCTTGCCGCTCTGCCGCTGTCTTTGTTCATAAACACAATAGTGCTAATCGGGGCGGCGGCAACATATTTTCTAAGAAACCGCCCCAAAGCTGCTTCGTCATCTTGGGAGAATACGTTGAGCCGCTCAGCATTGCCCCTAGCGTTGCTTCCGGTTTTAAGCATTGCTGGGGTTTATTTTGTAAATGCGACGGGCAACAACATGGTTTTGCTGATAATGATCTTAGCCATCGCCGCAGTATTTACAGTCAGCGTTTTTAGCAAAGGAACAAAATCCCATGCTTTCTATGCGTTTGCCATTGCCATGATTGCGCTCTCTCTTCTTATGCATGTATCATTAGTTTCCAACTATATTTTGCCCTATGGCGGCGACTCCCCAGTTGAGCTCTTTGTGTTTAGGGGAACGGAGCTTAATTCACATTGGAATCCCATCTTTAGCCCCGCCGATGAAGCCTATGGCCGATACAACGCCATGCTAAGCATCACCATACTTCCCACCGTCTACTCCAACGTATTGGGCATGGATCCCACCTGGGTATTCAAACTAATATATCCCCTAATTTTTACCCTAGTTCCTGTGGGGTTGTATCTGCTCTGGCATCCCTACATCGGCAAAAAATTAGGGTTTATAGCGGCGTTTCTGTTTATGGCGCAGTTGACATTTTTCACTGAAATGCTGGCGCTAAATCGCCAAATGATTGCCGAACTATTCTTTGTCTTACTGCTGTTAACGCTGTTAACGCCCAAGTTGTCTCAAGGGAGTAAATTCGTCGCTTTTGCACTCTTTAGTTTTGGATTAATCTTTTCCCACTATGCCTTAGCAGAGATTTTTCTTTTCTTCATATTCGCCGCTTGGGCCGTCTCAACCTTTTATATTAAACGGCCCAGTTTTAATTTGCAACTAAGTTTTGTCGTATTCTTTTTTGTGGCCATGTTCCTTTGGTACATCTATGTTTCAGGTGGAGTAGTCTTTGACAGCTTTGTTTCATTTACAGGCTACATCTCGGCACAGTTTGGAGATTTCTTCAACCCCGCCTCCCGCGGACAAGCAGTTCTAACAGGACTAGGATTGGCAAGCTCACCCTCAACCCTAAACACCATCAGCCGCGGCTTTGCCTACCTAACAGAGATCTTTATTGTTCTAGGCGGCATTGCGCTTATCAGAAAAAAAACGCCGTTTCGCTTTGCACGCGACTATGCAGTATTTAGTGTTTTAGCCCTTGTTTTTCTAGTATTTCTAACAGTTATTCCAGGACTAGCAAACGCATTATCAATGACACGCTTCTACCATATTTTACTGATGATACTAGCACCGTTTTGTGCCGTGGGTATGTGGATGCTAACCCAGTATCTTACCAAACACAAAAGACAGCTCTTGTTCTCGGTGCTTGTGGTGGGGGTTTTGGTTCCCTATTTTCTGTTTCAAACCAACTTTGTCTATGAAGTGGCGGGAAATGAGAGCTGGTCAGTTCCGCTTAGCGGCTATCGCATGACCTCAACACTGCTCTATGGTCACTGCGGCTACATTGACGCCCTAAGTGTGCAGGGCGCCAAGTGGGTCTCAGCCAATGTCCCCTATGAATACAATATACATGCCGACAACGGTCTCTACACTTCACTGACCGCATATGGGCTAGTCTATCGCGGATACATAAAAGAACTCACCAACGCCACCCAGCTCTATGGCGGACAATTTGCCTATCTAAGCTACATCACCATAAACTATGAACAAGCAACATCAAACGGCACCATACCAAGACTGCTAAACCAAACCGATGTAGTATATTCAAACCGCGGCAGCGAGGTCTACTTTGTTCCCATGCCATAACTACCTCTTCGACAAAATAACCGAAGAGCAAACCACAAAAAACCAAACCCGCCAAATGAGAGATAAGGGAGTAAATCTTGGGCAGGATTTTTGGGTTAGTGTGGTTATTCCTACCCATAAACGAGCGGACGTTTTGCCTTATTTGCTGGCCGCGCTTAAGCATCAGAGCTACAAAAAGTTTGATGTGGTGTTTGTGGTAAAACCCTCAGGGGATAACACCGAGGCCATTTTAGAAGAAGCCGCAGACACGCTTAAACTCAAAGTGGTTATTCAAACAGAGGGCTACATTGTAGATGCCTACTTTTTAGGTGTCAAACATACCACAGGCGATATTGTGGCGTTTCTTGATGATGATGCTCTTCCAGCTGAGGACTGGCTGCAGGAAACGGTAAAGATTTTTCAAACCTCCCAAGCTGATGGGGTTACAGGCGATTCTTTTCCAGTCTTGTTAAAAAAGGGTAACATCGAAATAATCAAAGAACCCGAGGTTCCAGAAGTATTTTCCCAGTTTGAATTTGCATTTTTTGGTTGTCCCATAAAAGGTTTGGAGAAATACAAAAATGCCATAGCCAACTCGGGCTTTGTGTATGAACGAGGCAACAATGCCTATTGGCGCAAACGCGGCACCGTTAGAGCCCTGCTTCGGGGGCCCTCGATGGCGGTTTGGGGAGATGTTTTAAGAAAAATAGAGCTACCGGGTGAGTGGCTTTTGGGCTGCGCTTGGGAGATGGCCCTGGGCTGGCAACTGTGGCAAAAAGGATTAATGCTAATTTATAGTCCCCGGGTAAAGGTGTATCATATTGTGCATGGCCGAACCTCTAGTCGGGATTTTCTTAGTCCCCGAACAGATCTTTTGTGGGCTGTGGAGGCCGAACTGCTGTTTTATAGACTCTATGGAGCTGAACCTCAACTCTCAGTTATAAGCAAACTAGAATCGGATCTTTTCCGTGTTGCACATAGTCTAAAGAATATACGCGCTAACCCACGCTATCATCTTCGAAAAATTGAGGGCATATCAATAGGAAATATCATTGGCATAAAATGGCTACTATACAAATCAATAGGCACCAACTATTCGCCGCTTCCGGATTTGATAAAAATAAAGAAAAGTCAACCGCAAACCTAACGCAACATCAGTTTGGAGAGCGTCGTCTTGTCTCAAGCCCAGCCACTTATTTCAGTAATCATACTCAACTATAACGGCAAAACCTATCTCAACAACTGTTTAGCCTCAGTGCTCAAAAACAACTATAGCAACTATGAGATCATCTTGGTTGATAACGCTTCCACAGATAAGAGCCTCCAAACGGCAGAACAACGCTTTGGGGGTGATCCGCATCTTAGAATCATCAAAAATAAGTCGAATCTGGGGTTTAGCGGCGGCAACAACGCAGGCTATGCGCATTGCCGGGGGGAGTACATAGTTTTTCTCAACAACGACACCACCGTCGACACAACATGGCTCACCAGTTTGGTAGATGCCATGCAGAGTGATTCCACGATTGGGTTGGCGCAGAGCAAAATTTTAATGATGGACAGTGACCAAATTCAGATTGGCGGTTGGATTTTTAGTGATTATCTGGTACGCAAACATCCCATAGCACAAAACCAAAGCAACCAAGTAAAACTCAAGCCGTGTTTTGAGGTCTCGGTTGCCTCAGGGGCCAGCATGATTACCCGACGCTCACTAATTGAGAAATATGGGTTATTTGAATCCAAGATCCCGTTTTTCTATGATGATACTCTGCTCTCAGTTAAGACCTGGCTATCAGGCAAACGAGTCGTCACCATTACCGATTCGCAGGTCCGCCATATCCTAGGTGCTACCAGTGCATGGACTTTGGAGAAAACTACTTTTAATCTGCTTAGAGCCAAAATTTGTCTGCTCTTTGATGTATACTATCAACCATATGAACTCATGAAAGCGATTTTTGTCAATGTTATGGATACGTTGATAAGTACAATATATGCGCTAAAGAGTAAACGTTTAGCGGTGGTTTATGCTAATATCCACGGATTTACCTGGATGCTTGGGAATTTGAGGTTTCTGTGGCAGAACAGAAATACCCGATGGAGCAAAGCCAAGATTTCTCCCCAAGAACTCAAAGAAAAAATCGTGAAAATTCACCTGCCAGTGGCGTTATATCTTTTACCCTCAAAACTTGGCACGAACATGTTTGCGTCTGCAACAGCAAATTATGAATATAAACTACACACAATACAACCAAGTAAATGAACAGAAACCAAAGGTTATTTTACCATTTTCTGTGACCATACAAAATGGTTACACTCTAAAAGTTGGGTTGGCAATTAACAGAAGTCAATTATGAGACAGGACATTTGATATCCCTTAACTCACCAAACAAAAGAGCCGCGGGAAGCATCCAATCTGCCCTCAGGGGTCAACATCAAGAGAAATTGGGGTATCGTTCCCCGAGATTCCATTTAGGGTCCATAACCACGAAGAGGCCAATCAACGGTAAAATCGACAGATGCAATGTAGTCAACATAATCACCAGAGGATTGCATATAGCTAAAATCTTTGGTAATACGATAATTCCCAGGGCTTAACTCTCCATAGACCCCTGTCCAATCTACTTCTTTTTCCTGTGTGCTGTTTCCCTCTAAAATATAACCGATCATAGTCCAGGCAATATTTTCAATGATATATGGTGGTTGACGCCACTCACCATCGACTTGTTGTTCAATAACATATGGAGAACCATATAGATATTCAGTCATACCCATATTTTTTATTGTTAGTGTGAGTCCGGTATTGGAAACCGAGTTTTCTTTTACTTCTAAAATTACAGCTTTTGAGGCAGAGGTTGGTTCTGTGTCAGAATTAGGCTCATTGCTACGGCCCATAAGTGATATGCATACCACACAGCCCGCAACCGCTATACAGAACAGAATTATCGCTGCCACCACTTTTGCATTCATATCTATTTGACTCCTCTAGGAGTACAACCACTATTTTTGCTCATGACATCTTCCATGTTAGTCCCCACTGATATATTTGTCAAGCGTTAGCTTTAGTTCTAAGTGTTAGAACACCTAGTGCTACAACCAGAACAGTGTATCGTCAATAACTATCGATCGTTTAATGTCTAATACTACGACTATAGGGCTTTAGTTTTTTTGCCTGTGGGAAATTTTTGTGTTGCTGTTTGTTGTTTTAGGAGTTTGGAGGTTTTTTAGTGCTTGTTAAACCTGGCAGGTTAAATGGTTGTCATATAGTGAATTTTCCCAAGGTGAGTGATTATCGGGGTAATCTCTCTTTTATTGAGGAGTCTAGGCAGATTCCTTTTGTGATTAAGCGTGTTTATTATCTCTATGATGTGCCCAGTGGAGCTAGCCGCGGCGGACATGCGCACAAAGAGCTTGAGCAGGTTGTTATTGCTTTGAGCGGCAGTTTTGATGTCATCTTAGATGATGGTGAGCATAGGCGTACGTTTTTTCTTAATCGACCGCATTATGGGCTCTATATTTCAGCGGGGATATGGCGGGAATTGGAGAATTTTTCATCTAATTCGGTTGCGCTTTCTTTGGTTTCGCAGGTCTATGATGAAGGGGATTATTTGCGGGAGTATGAGGAATTTAAGCGGTGGATTACAAATAATGATAATAGAGCAGGACGAGAATTTGGTAATTATCGGTGAGGGGGAAACTGCCGAGCTTGCCTGGGATTACTTTAGCCGTCTGGGGTTTAGGGTAGCGGGGTTTAGTGTTGAGCGGGCTTATCTAAAAAAGAAGCAGATGCGGGGATTACCTGTTGTACCATTTGAAGAGGTGGAGGACACCTTTAATCCGGAGTTTTATTGGGCGTTTGTTGCTGTGTCCTACACTCAGCTCAATCATCTCAGAAGCCGACTTGTATCAGCCGCCAAAAGTAAGGGTTACCGGCTTGCCAGCTACATAAGTCCCAAGGCCTGCATAGGCAGTGAAGTGGAGATCGGTGAGAATTGTTTTATTTTGGAAAATACTGCAATTCAGCGGGGTGCAAAAATCGGTGCCAATGTCACAATTTGGATTGGAAGCTCCCTTGGACATCGCACAACAGTTGAGGATAACTGTTTTTTTGCGACTAATGTGGCAGTTTCGGGGTTTTGCAGTGTGGGTAAAAACAGTTTTTTAGGAGTTAGTAGCTGCACCTCCGATGGAGTAAAAGTCGGACGGAACTGTGTCATTGGAGCTGGCGCGGTAGTTATCAAAGACACCGTGGAGGGCAGAGTTTATGCAGGAAACCCCGCAAGGGCGTTGCCGAAAAAAACCACTGAACCCTACATTTTAGGAGAGCAAACAATTTGACAACCCCTAAAGAATCCACCCAAGAGCTAAGAGCGTTAGTGTATCGATCTGAGGATAAAGCTGAGTGGGATAGGTTTGTTTGTTCTTCTAAGAATGGGGTTTTTTTGTTTTGTAGAGATTACATGGAGTACCACTCACACCGGTTCACAGACCACTCCTTAATGTTTTATAATAATAGCAACAACAAACTCGTTGCACTACTGCCGGCTAGTCTTGAGGGTTCGACTCTTTGTAGTCATGGGGGTTTGACTTTTGGCGGGGTAATCTCAGCCTATGATATGAAAACGCCGTTGATGCTTCAAGTCTTTGATGCAATAAGCGCACATTGTCATAATCAGGGCATAACAGAGGTTGTGTACAAACCTACACCCTATATTTACCATTCAATCCCCGCTCAGGAAGATCTCTATGCATTATTTACCTATAGTGCGTATTTAGCGGTGCGTAATGTTTCCTCGGCTATTTATCTGCCCCATGCAAAAGGGTTTGATGCAAGCCGCAAAGACAATCTGCGCAAAGCTAAAAAAAATAATTTGACGGTGCGCCAATCAGATGATTTTAACTTATTTATGCAAATTGAGGAGGAAGTGCTCATTGAGCGTCATGGCGTTAAGCCGGTGCATTCATCTGAGGAAATTAAATTGTTAGCTGAGAGGTTTCCAGATAATGTAAAGTTGTTTGCCTCGTTCAAAGATGAGGTTATGCTTGCGGGGGTTGTTATGTATGAGAGTAGTAATGTGGCTCATATGCAGTATGCAGCCAACTCTAAGGCAGGCAGAAACATTGGTGCACAAGACATAATTGAGGATTATCTCATAAAAGAGTACTATAGAGAAGATAAACGCTATTTTGACTTTGGAATCTCAACTGAGAAACAAGGAACGCTTCTAAATGTAGGGTTGATTAAGCGTAAAGAGAACTTTGGAGCAAGCGCCATTGTGTATGATACCTACAAAATCACACTATAGAGCAACAACAACGAGTTTTCGTTTGCTATCTTAGATGGTATGTGTGTATGGCGGTTGGTTCAACCGGTTGGTTGGAGTGGGTTTGTTTGTGTATGAATGTGCAGATTGCTGAAAATCAGAGTTTGTTTAAAAGAACTGTGAAACGGGCAAGTTCTGCTCTTGTTAGAGATAATTTGGCTTCGGCTATTGTTTGGGCTAAAATTGCGGCTCATTTTGCTTTTATTCGCCATCCCGGTGTCTATGCTGATTCTGAGTTGGAGAGTCTTTTATTGGATATTGCTCGTCGGATAGATCAGCAACCGCCTGATGTGAGTGGGGCGTTTTATCTAAAGGCTAAGCCTAAAAATTTTGGTAAGATGCGTTTTCTTCATGTTCTCACTGAGAGCTATGATACCGGGGGGCATTCGTCTTTTGTGGCTAGATGGATCGAGAATACCTGTGAGAATTCGGTGCATAGTATGATAACAACTGCTCAGCACAGTGAGCTATCCGCTAGTTTGCAAAATGCGGTGGCTAAATCTGGCGGCTGGTACTGTTCGCTCACAGAGTTATCAGTGGATTTGGTGGAACAGGCGCTGCTGTTACGTCTGTTGGCTCGAAACTGGGCGGATATTATCGTTCTTTTTATTCATCCCTTTGATCCTCTGCCCATAGTTGCTTTTGGTATTGAGGGGGGTCCACCGGTAATTTTGTGCAATCATGCAGATCATGCGTTTTGGCTAGGAAACACCATAGCTGATGTCACCGTAGACTATCACAGCTCAGCAACAAAACTAAACCAGAATCGCCGAGGAATAAAAAAGGCCAAACTCTTACCCATTCCCCTCACAAAAAAAGAGCCCATAGCTCAGAGTAACAAGATGCGTGAGCAGTTGGGGTTTAGTGAGCAAGATGTGATTTTACTAACGGTGGGACGGTCTGAAAAGTTCTATCCGTTTGGGGGTTATGATTTTCTTGAGGTTATGGTCCAATTTTTAGAGAAGCATCCAAAGGTAAAGCTGGTTGCAGCTGGACCCAAATATAGGGGCCGATGGAAAGAGGCCTCAGCGGGGGTGGAGAATAGAATTCAGGCCTTAGGAACTCTGGAACACTCAGAGCTTGAAAATTATTATGCTATATCTGATGTGTATGTGGCGAGTTTTCCCTGCGGCAGCGGAACAGCCTTGCTTGAAGCCGCGATGCATAGTCTGCCCATTGCGGGTTTACATATTGAGAAATTGCCGCATCTAAGCCTAGAAGATGACATAGGATTTAAAAAATTAAAAGTCCATCAAACATCAATTGACGATTTTTTGCAGGCACTCGAATTTGCGGTACTAAACGTCCGCTCAAATCAACAAAAAAATAGAGCCGAAACTATTAAAAGAAATATAGAAAAAGAACATTGTGCACCCGACTGGAACAACTATCTAGATACCATACTACAATCACTACCCTCTCAACACGCTATCTATGCACCTCAAAGCTTAGAAAAAGAAACCGACTACACCGATGTGTACTGGGAAGTACTAAGCGCACATATGATGACAAATGAACAACCCCAACATTCCCTTAACCGACTAATACGCACCTATGGCAACCAACTCTCCAAAACCGAGTGGACAAGCGCTCAAACAAAAAATCTATACACCACATTTCTTAGAATAAATAATCTCCAAAAAACCAAACAATTTCTCCTAGACCTCAAAGAATTCCTCACCAACAACCCCACCAGCCAAAACAAAAAAACAAGTAAAAAGGAGCCGCAGATAGCATGAGCCTGGTAAGCTTAGTAAAAATTCCAAACCACAACAACACTGACCACCCCCTCAAACAGGCCCTAACCCAATCACTAAACCTAATCGACTACCCCTGGAATAAGAGCATACGCAAAATTGTGATTAAACCCAACTTGTGCTACTACTGGGACGCAACCACCGGCCAAACAACCTCACCATACTTTGTAAGTACCCTTATTGATTTAATCCGCACCCAAATCCATCCTGAGGCCGATATTACCATTGTAGAATCCGATGCCTCAGCGATGCGCTGCAAATACGCCTTTAAGATGTTGGGTTACACAAGGCTTGCAGAAGAAAAACAGGTACGACTAGTTAATCTCACCGAGGATCAAACAACAAACCGACGTATCCGTTGTAACGGTAACACCTACAATTTTATGGTGCCAAAAACCATCCAAGAAGCCGAGCTAAAAATCAATATTGCCCACATAAAATACACTGTTGAGCCCATCAAACTTACTTGTGCGCTCAAAAACATCTTTGGTTGTAATCCAACACAAAAAAAAGCCAAATATCACTCCGATCTGGGTAATGTTATAGTTGCTCTAAACAAAGCCATGCCTTTCAACTTGGCACTAGTTGATAATACCATTGCTACAGGGGTTCAGCCGCGCAGAATGGATTTGGTTATGGCTAGTCAAGACCCTGTTGCGTTGGATTGTGCCGCGGCAAAAATTGCTTGGCTCAACCCTGCCAAAATCGCCTATTTTAGAACTGCAGAACAAGAAGGCATTGGAAAGCGTACCTACAGTTTACGGGGAGAATCCTTGGAGACGTTTAGGGAACTCTATCCTAAACCGCCAATTAATATGAAACTCAAAAAACAACTCAAAAAGACGCTGGTAACGGTTGGGTTGGGTAAACGAATGGGGTTGGTGTGAGCAGTATGAAGAGTAAAACGTTGCAGCTGGGGCTTATTGGAGCGGGTGGTGTTGGTCAACTACATCTAAAACATGGTTTGATGCTTAGCGGTGCAGCTGTTACAGCAGTTGCAGATACGGCTAAACCTGTTTTGGAGCGGTCAAAAGCGTTGGGTATTAAAAATATCTATACCGATTACATCGAGATGCTTAAAAATCCCCAGATTGATGCGGTTATAATTGCGTTGCCTACGTTTCTGCATCATAGATGTGCGCTTCTTGCCGCAGAGGCGGGTAAGGATATTTTTCTTGAGAAACCCATAACTGTCAATGTTCAAGAGGCTCAAGAGGTTATCGTGACGGCTCAGCGCAATTCGGTAAAGCTGATGATGGGTTATCCTATGCGGTTTAATCCTCGATTTCTTAAACTTAAAGCAGACTTGGCGGAGGGGTTGATTGGGGATGCGGAGAATGTGCATGCAAC
>Ga0123356_10001850_pt1 | contig 22944 bp, 21 predicted proteins | sample TergutEmb28metaG_2_FD_92546 | JGI IMG/M metagenome (GOLD analysis project Ga0123356, IMG submission 92546) | Embiratermes neotenicus P3 segment gut microbial communities from Petit-Saut dam, French Guiana - Emb289 P3 | ecosystem: Host-associated > Arthropoda: Insects > Digestive system > Gut ...
AGCCAATAAACCCTCCACCCTAACAACCCGCGCAACTGCTCACCGCCTTTTTTCGCCCTCACCGCCTTTTTTCGCCCTCACCGCCTTTTTTCGCCCTCACCGCCTTTTTTCGCCCCCACAACAACAAACCCGCCAAAAACAAACTCTAACTTTCAAACAAATCAGGCGCATTCACAGAAAAACCACACAACAACGGTAGATAATGAGCCCTAGTTTTTGTCAAAACGAGACACTGGCTATCTCGTTTTAGCCTAAAACTAGGGCTTTACGGTAAACTATGACTGTGTGCAGTGGGCATGTGTGACAGGGGTTGGTTAAAACGTGCCCCTTTGGAGCACATATACCCTAAACTATGCCACAAATCACCTAAAACACCATCATCTTGTTGTTAGGCGTTTATGTTTACGGCTAGATACACTATTGTTTTTGTGTTCAATATTTGGAGGGAGCCATGGTTGGTTCAAAACGACATAGTGACTGTGTCGTTTAGGCCAAACCTTGGCTACCGCTTTAAAAAGATAGCCCACTCTATTCTTTGGTAAAAAACAATGACTGTAGAATATGTTAAAGTGGATAGAGTGGTGTTAGAAGAGCTTCTAAAAGAAATAAACGAGTTAAAAAAACTCGCTAAAGAACAACTTTGTCTTACTAAGACGGCGAAGAGGGGGAGGGGGTTAGAAGAGTTGAGATAGCTCCTTCTAGTTTTTCTAGGCGTTTTTGTAGTTCCAAGTTTTTCTCTTGCAGACCCGCTTCTTTTTGGTTTTGGGTTTCTTCAAATTTTAGGGCAGTTTGTCTGTCTAGTATCATGCCGCAGGTGGTGCATCTTGTGTCTCCAAAGGGGTTTTTACTGCTACATCTTGGGCATTCAACCAGTTTGGCTAATCCTTCTGCTTTTGAGGGCATTTTTAATCCATGTAACTCTAGCATTGCATCCTCTAAGTCTCTTGCAGAAAAATGCACATAGCGTCTAGTCATTTTGCTTCCGTATGTCCAGCCTGCAAACTGTTCGAGCCTACTTTCAGTAAACACTTTAGCCATAGCCGTTAAAGACGTATGACGGTAAAGATACGGCCAAACATTACGCTTTACCCCTGCCTTTTGCGCTATGTTTTTTATTATTTTGCAGAAATGGGTGTAGCTTAGGCGTTCTCCTATATGGTTGACGGATAAGGAGCACCATAGGGGTGCTTGTGGGTCATCTCGGTAGGGATGTTCTTCTAACCATTGGAGCAGGGGTTTGCTTGAGGTAACTAATGGCATGCGTTTTATTCCCGTTTTTCCGTTTGCGGCTATGAGGCAGTACTCATCTTTGAATAGTACACTGCCAACACTCATGGTTAACAGCTCGCTTGGTCGTAGGGCGGCTTCGAAGAGCACATAAATGATGGCGCGATCTCTTTTGTTGGTGACGGCTTTTAGAATTGAGGTTATTTCTTCTTGTGTTAGGAGGTTTTCGGGGGTGACTTTGGGGTTTTTCTCTTTTACGGTTAGGCTTATCCAGTTTACTTCGGGTGGTATGGGGGTGTTTTTGGCGCAACTGCCTTGTTTGGCGTATTGGACTAGTTTTCGTAGGAGGAGTTTGTTGTCGGCTTTTGTGGATTCTTTGTTTGGTCGGTTGTTTATTTGGGCGACTATGTGTTCTATGTCTGTTTTTGTCATGGTTTTGATGTCTGCGCCATCGATTATGCGCAGTAATACGGGCAGGTGGGCGGCGCATTTGGACACGCGGCCAAGTGACAGCCCCAAAGCGTTTAGGTGGTCTAAGAATTGTAGTCCTATTGTGCCGTTTGGGAGTTGTTGTATGTTGTGTCGGTTTCGTTTTATACGCTGGGCGTAGTCGTGAATTGGTTTGTTTGTTGACATATCCCTTGTGTGTTCGGGGGTTTTTAAAGGCAGAGATTTTGGTTTTGTTTTTTGAGCCGAATTTTGAGGTAGAGAACCAGACGCGTTTGTTTGGTGCAGGGGGTGGGATTCGAACCCACGAACCTCTACAGGATAGGCTCCTGAAGCCTACGCCTTTGACCAGTCTCGGCGACCCCTGCACAAGTGCGATTACCAGAGATGAGCTTTAGTAAATAAATATGTTACCGCTACGCACGAATGAAGAGATGGAATGAGCGTTCACGGTGTTTGTTTGGAATTCTGGGAAAGAATCGTACGAAAGGATATCAATAGTAGTATCTTAGTAAAATTCTGTGCAAAATGCGCAGAATTTTTTCCCGTTTTGGTTTCAGCAGCCGAGTTATGAGTTTAGAACTGAATAGCGAAAGATTCAAAGCGTAAGAAACTGCGAGCACAATCGGCATGGTTTCCTTTTTTTGACACAATCGACCCTCTTTGATGGATAAGGTTTAAGTGTGTCTTTTCTGCTTATTGTGGGATGGTGTAAAATATGCCAACTCACGGTTCACTCTCAAAAGCTGGGAAAGTAAGGTCTCAAACCCCAAAAGTCCAAGCTCAAGAAAGGACTAGCCCAAGCCCAAAAAACCGAAGCAGACGCAACTATGAGAAGCGTGTGATTCTGCAACGGAAAACTGGGCAAAACTGGATGTCCTGAGCAACTCAAACTGTTCTGTTTCTTTTGCTATAATAGATGTGGGTACGGATAAGTTTTAACCCATATTTCAGAAGAATACTACAGGTACGCTGAAACTCTGAGGAATTCAGGTTATGACCAAAAGGTTTCAAGCTAAATCGTGTACGGCTATCTTGTTTTTCTGTCGATCAGTCTACCATTGGAATCGATGAGCTGTACATCTAGAGGCATACTGCTCACAGCATGGGTTGCACAACTCAGGCAAGGATCAAAGGCGCGGATAACCGCTTCAACACGGTTTAACATACCCTCTTGCAATTGGCTGGCATTAACGTATTTTTTAGCTACCTGCGTAACTGCCATATTGTAGGCGAGATTATTGTGCTCGGTTGCGATTATCATGTTGTTTGAGGTTATCATACCTTGGGCATCGACTTTGTAGTGGTGAATTAGTGTACCTCGGGGAGCTTCTGCGATGCCAATGCCCTCGGAGTTGTTGATTTGTGCCCTAGCGTGGATATGTTCGGATTGTATTTCGGGATCGTTTAGGAGTTTTTTGGCGGATTCGATACAGAAGAGGGTTTCGATGAGGCGGGCGTAGTGGTAATGGAAAGTGCTTTCTACGATGCCGTTTTTACCTAGTTTTTTAAATTGTTTGAGTTCTTCATCGGCTAGGGGGGTGCCGCAGTGGAGAGCCACATTTAGACGGGCAAGGGGTCCAACGCGATAGACTCCGTTGGGATAGCCGATCGGTCTGAAATAGGGGAATTTCATGTATGACCAGGGTTCCACGGCTTCGCCGATAAGGGTTGTGTATTTTGTGGGATCAGTGCATTGGGCGGCGATGTTGCCTTTGGGGTCTATGATGCGAATTTGTCCGTCGTAATGTTCTAGGTTTCCGTCATTGGCCACTATACCCAGATAGTAGCTAGGAAAGCTGCCGAAGTGCTTGATTTCTTCTTGTAGACCGTCCAGCATCTGTTTGTACATGTCGAGTGTTTTTTGTGTGGCGTCTAGGGCTTCGGGGAGGTTTGTGCGAAGGTATGCGGCGCGTTCTTGGGTTAAGGGCCATTTTGCGCCGCCGGGTTCAATCCATTGGTTGGAATGAATTTTTTTGCCGGCAACTTTTTCGATGATGTCTTGTCCAAATTTGCGTAATCGTATGCCGCGTTTTGCTAGTTCTGGTTCACGTTCGATTAGGCCGAAAATGTTGCGTTGTGTGGGGTTGGAATCGAAGCCCAAGAGTAAATCGGGTGCGGAGAGGTGGAAAAAGTTGAGTGCATGCGATTGGATTATTTGTCCCATGTGTAGGAGGCGTCGGAGTTTGAGGGTTGGTTTGGGGGGTGTGATACCTATGATTTGGTCGCATGCTTTGGCGCTGGCAATGAGGTGGCTAACTGGACAGATACCGCAGCTGCGACTTGTGATGGCGGGCATCTCGTAGAAGGGTCGGCCTTCGGTGAATTTTTCAAATCCACGGAAATCGATAACTTTGAAACGCGCCGTTTTGACGGTGTTATCGGGGTTGAGAATTATGGTAACTTGAGCGTGCCCCTCGATGCGTGTAACGGGTGTGATGTGGATGGTTTTTTCATCCATACGTTGATTTTTCCTCCATGACGGGTTTTCGGCCAGCTATGAGTTCTGTTAGGACATAGTGGATGAGGTTTGCGTTGGGGGGGCATCCTGGGATGTAGTGGTCGACTTTAACGAGTTCGTGGAGTGGTCGTGCCCGGGTTAGCAGTTTGGGTACTTGTGTGGGGATCTGGGGGTTGAGGTTTGCGGGGTCAGTGTAGGCGCAGTTGAGAACTGCTTGGTCGCTGTGTGTCCATGCGTTTCGTAGTGCGGTGACGTTGCCTGTGACTGCACAGTCTCCCAGGGATACCAAAAGGGTAGTGTGGGAACGGACTTTGTATAGTAGAGTTTCTTGTTCGGTGTTTGCCACGGTGCCCTCGATTAGGGTGATGGCGACGTTTTCTGGGAATTCCTTGATGTCGATTAGGGGGCTATAAACTAGCGTTATTTGCGTGGCTAAGTCGATAAGTTGTTCATCTTGGTCGAGAAAGGACATATGGCAGCCTGAGCATCCGCTTAGCCACACTGTGGCCAATCGGGTTTTGTGGTTTGTGTTCATCTGCGCTGCCTCCGCTTTGATAGGAACGCGGCGATTTGGGGCGCTTTGGTGTGTTCGATGTTTTCGCCTTCGATATAGATGGCGCCGACAGGGCAGACTTTGGCGCATTTGCGACAGGCGGTGCATGAGGTGGCATTGGCCCAGGTTTCGTCTAGATCCAGGATGATGTCGGTGTTTTTGCCGCGGAGTTTGAGATCTAGGGTGTGGGCACCCTCGATTTGGTCACAGATGCGGATGCAACGGGTGCAAAGAATGCATCGGTTTCTGTCGAGGACTAAAAAGTCGTGGGTGGAGTCGATTGTGCTACAGCTCCAATTTCGTTCGTAGAGGACGTGGTCAACACCGTGTTTGTTGGCTTGGGTTTGGAGTTCACAGTGGGTGTTAGCAATACATACGGCGCATATGTGAGTGCGTTCGGCTAGGAGAGTTTGGAGGACCATTTTGCGGTATTCGAAGAGTTGAGATGAGTTGGTGGTGATGTTCATTCCTGTTGCGACTGGGGTTGTACAGGCGGGAAAGAGTTTGGTAGAGCCGCTGACTTCTACAATGCAGAGTCGGCAGCCACCATATGCGCTTAGGCCTGCGAGGTTGCAGAGAGTGGGGATTTCTATGTTGTTGGCTTTTGCTGCGGTGAGGATGGTTGTGCCTTCGGTGCATTCGATGTCGTTGCCGTTAATTTTAAGTTTAATTGTGCCGGTGTTCATGGATTTTGTCCTCGTTTTGGTTTTTGAAGCATACACCGGCGGTGCATTGTTTGTTTTTGATGTGCTGAAAGTAGTCGTTTTTGAAGTAACGCAGTGTCGTTAGTATGGGGTTGGGGGCTGTTTGTCCTAGGCCGCACAAGCTGGTGTCGCGGATAAAGACGCTAGCTTTCTCTAGAGTTCCAATGGCACTTATTTCGCATTGGCCATGGATGATTTTTTCATAGATTTCTAGCAGGCGTGGTAATCCTGCTCGGCAGGGGGTGCATCGACCGCAGGATTCATCCACACAGAACTCGGTGAAGTACCGTGCGGTGTCCACCATACAACTGTCCTCGTCTAGCACTACAATGCCCCCTGAACCCATGATTGCGCCTACTTTTTTTAGCGAATCATAGTCGATTGAGATGTCAAGGAGTTCTTCGGGTAAGCAGCCTCCTGATGGCCCTCCGATTAGGACAGCTTTAAATTTTTTGTCCTCAGGTATACCGCCACCGATGTCGAAGACGACTTCGCGCAGGGTTATGCCCATGGGCACCTCGATTAAGCCGGGGTTGTTGACTTTGCCGGTTAGGGAGAAGCATTTGGTGCCGCTACATTTTGGGGTGCCGGTTTTGGCAAACCATGCGGCACTGTTTTGGATAATTAGTGGGATGTTGGCGAGGGTTTCTACGTTTTGGATAAGGGTGGGTTTTTGCCACAGTCCTGCGTTGGCTGGGTAGGGTGGACGGGAACGGGGCATGGCTCTGGAGCCTTCTACCGATGCCAAGATCGCTGTTTCTTCGCCGGCAACAAATGCACCGGCTCCAAAGCGCATCTCCACATTGAATTTAAAAGGTGTTTCCAAGATGTTGCTGCCCAGAAGGGTCAGGGTTTTGGCTTGGATGATTGCTTTTTGTAGGGTTTGTATGGCTAGAGGGTACTCGCTACGGATATAGATGTAGCCTTTTTCTGCGCCAATGGCGTATGCGGCGATGAGCATGCCTTCTATGATGGCGTGGGGATCGGCTTCGGCTGTGCTGCGGTTGGCGTAGACGCCGGGGTCGCCTTCGTCTAGGTTAGCTACGATGTATTTTGGGGTGTTGTTGGCTCGGGCGACTAGGCGCCATTTTTGTCCGGTGGGAAACCCTGCGCCGCCGCGTCCGCGCAGTCCGCTGGCTAAAACTTCGTTTATGACGCCTTGGGGGGTCATGTTTGTGAGACATTTAGCGAGTGCGGAGTAGCCGTCCATGGCGATGTAGTCTTGGATGCGGTTGGGGTCGATTTTGCCTGCGTTGCGTAGCACTAGGCGGTGTTGTTTTTTGAAAAAGCTGCCACTCTCGTAGAGCATCTCTCTTACGGGTAGACCCAATACGATGTGGTCGCGGACTATTTCGCGGACTTTTTTTGGGGTAACATTTTGGTAAACATAATCGCCAGGTTCGATGAGAACGGTTGGGCCTGCGGAGCAGGCACCCATGCAGCCTGTTTGTGCTACTTTGCACTCGTTTTCGGCACCTAACTCTTTGACGGCATCTTGGAAGGCTTTGACTAGATTTATTGCGTTTTGCGAGGCACAGCTGCTACTGCAGCAGATGTTTATACGATAGGTGTAAGCGCGTTCGAATTCGAGTTCTTGTTCCACAATTTTGTGTAGATCAGACAACTTCAGGTTTTGGGCCTCCTAGAGCTTGTCTGATTTTTTGAATCACATCTTCTTTGGTTGCCTTGCCAATAACAACGTCGTCAATGCTGATGTTTGGGGCCATAGCGCAGGCTCCGATGCACCGGGTTTGGAGCAGCGACAACCGACCGTCCGGGGTTGAGCCGCCCCGTTTGAGATGGAATTCCTGCTCTATCGCGGTCATAATCGGTTCTACACCTTTAACATAGCAAGCGGTACCAAGGCAACCAGTTATGATGTGTTCACCGGGTTTACGGAGCTTAAAAAACCCATAAAAGGTGGCAACGCCAAAAACTATACTCGATGGAACACTAAGCGAAGCCGCAACCTCAGCCAGCAAAGCCTTGTCAAGATACCCATAGATTTCTTGTGCCCTATGCAGTATTTCTAGCAGTGCACTTTCTTGATAGTCGTATTCGTTTAGAACACGCTCAAGCATGGCGTGTCGTTTGTCGTAGTTTAACAAAAACGTATCCTCCGTCAATGTAACCATTGACACAGTATAGGCTACATAAGAGAACCAGCTATAAAAGCGTAGAGGCGACCAAAAACGGCAAAACACCTAACGCTATGTTACAAGTGCGTTTGTAGCAACGTGCAATTACTAGAGGGGGGAGACTGTCTAAAAACTCAGGTTACGGCTAACTTGACTGCAACAGGTAGCGTATAAAGAAGCAATATACGTTGTGTATAGTATATGGAAATTAGTTTTTGGACAGTCTGGAGGGTTTGATTTCTTCGAGTGTGAGAACTTTAACGTTGTTGGCTTTGAGCGGTGTTTCAGCTTTCAGGGTGTCGCTGACCCGTAGCATCCATGCAACCCCGCCGTTTACATGCAGCACAACGGAATATGCGTATTCTATGTTTATACTGTTGTCACTTAGGATTTGGGAGATTTTTTGCGAGAGGGGTTGGTTGGAGCTAAGAATTGCTACTAACTCAGTGTTTTTCTTGGATTTAGCGAGGTTGAACCCGGCGTCTTCAAGGAGAGCAGCAGCTTTGGGGGTCATTTGTAATTAAGCGGACTACTCCGAATTCGCCGACATCAGTAATGGTTAGGGCGATAATTTTGATTTCATTTTTGTCAAGCTGAGATATAGCGTTGAGTAGTAAGTTGGGTCGGTTATCGAGTAAAACGCTAACTTGGGGAATCGGCAATCAAAGCACCTGCGTTCCATTGATGTTTTGTAGGTATTTAACTCTGATCAGAGACGCAGAGCCTGTTTGGGCAGCTAAACTGTCATAGTTTTGATAAACAGAAAAGCTCCATCGGCGTTTGTAGAGGATACAGCGGTTTAGCTATTCAAGTGTTGCTTATTTTATTGGTGCACCACTTTTAGCATTTATCCAAAACGTTGTCACATGTTCCTGTGCATTAGGAACAGCTGACTTTCACGATGTCAGAGACGTCTCTAATGATTTCTCTAGTGGAGAACGGTGAATACGAATACCATTTTCTGACCTTTGTGTTTGCACGCATGATTCTGTTTTCGCAGAACCAGTTTGCTATGCTACCGGTGCGTCCATGCTTTCAAGTGTTTCAGGTGACGGGGGGCTTAAAAAACGTTAATTTCACCACAAACGAGAGGAAAGAGTGGGGAACTTTTATCTAACAGCCATATAGAGAAATGTATTTAAGACCATAACTAAGAGGGGCAACACTTGGAAGACAGCAAGTACTGGAATCGCGAAATTGAGACTATGCCCAGAGAGGACATAAAAAAATACCAATTACAAAAATTAAAGACGCAAGTTAATTATTGCTACGAGAAAAGTAGTTTTTATCGAAAAAAATTCGATACCGCAGGGTTGAAGCCAAGTGACATAAAAACTTTAGAGGACCTCCAAAAGATCCCCTTTACCTACAAAACCGATCTAAAGTACAACTATCCTTTTGGCATGGTTACAGTTCCTTCTGATGAAATAGTAGAAATCCATGCATCAAGCGGAACCACAGGCGTCCCCATTATTGGAGCCTACACCCAAAACGACATAAACATGTGGCAAGAACTCATGGCCCGCTGCATCTACACCGCCGGCGGTAGAAGCCAAGACGTCATCCACATCGCCTACGGCTATGGATTATTCACAGGCGGCTTTGGAGTCCACTATGGAGCACAAAAAATCGGCGCAAAAATAGTTCCTGCAAGCGGCGGTATGACCCAGCGTCAAATCAAACTTATGAAGGATTTGGGCGCGACAATTCTCGCATGCACCCCTAGCTTCGCGGTTTATCTCGCAGAAACTATGATACAAGAAGGGGTTAACCCAAGAGCAGATCTTAAACTAAAAAGAGGCATATTTGGCGCGGAACCATGGTCAAACCACATCCGCAAACGCATCGAGAAGGAAATGGGCATCGAAGCCTTTGATATTTATGGTTTAACAGAGCTGTGTGGTCCAGGAGTATCTATCGAGTGTGAAAAACACAATGGGCTACATGTTTGGGAAGACCACTTTATCGTTGAAACTATCAACCCAGATACAGGCGAAGTTCTCCCACCGGGCAAAGAAGGGGAACTGGTTTTCACGCCACTGTCCAAAACCGGTATGCCCATGCTACGGTACCGCACACGCGACATCTCAAGACTAGAAACCGACCCCTGCAGTTGCGGACGCACCCATACCCGGATGATGCGTGCCACAGGAAGAACTGATGACATGCTCATCATCCGAGGCGTAAATGTTTTTCCCAGCCAAATCGAATATGCAATCATGTGCTTTGCAGAGTTAGCGGCACAATACTTAATTGTTGTAGACCGACCAGGAGCACTTGACACGTTTCTAGTAAAAGTTGAATTAACCAGCAAAGCAGCCAACGACCCCAAGCTTGACAAGAGCGCCCTAAAGAACGAAATCCATAAACGTATCCACATCGTCACCAGCATAACCGCTGACGTGGAGATCGTCCAACCAGGTGAACTCCCACGAAACGAAGGTAAAGCTAAGCGAGTGTTAGATCTACGTAGTGATAAAATGTAGGATTAACGATGACGTCAAAGATTTTGACAGACACCCCAAGTACTTTCGCCCTGCTAAATGGCGATGAAGCAGTTGCACGTGGAGCAGTAGAAGCCACCATAAAAGTTGCCGCTGCCTACCCAGGAACACCATCTACCGAAATTCTCGAAGCCATAGCCGAAGTTGCTAAACCGCTAGGCATCTATGCGGAGTGGAGCATCAATGAAATAGTCGCCACCGAAATTGCAGCCGGCGCAGCCTTAACAGGTGTACGCTCAATTGTCGCTATGAAGCATGTAGGGCTAAACGTAGCTGCAGACGCCGTCATGACACTTGCCTACACTGGCGTTGAAGGCGGCATGATAATTGTGGTCTGTGACGACCCGGCACTACACAGCAGCCAAAACGAACAAGACACACGATATTTTGCAGTCCACGCTAAACTGCCACTACTAGATGCAGGTAACCCTCAAGAATCGCTGGATATGACAAAAGAAGCCTACGAACTGAGCGAAAAACTCAAACTGCCCATCATACTGCGATTAACCACCCGCGTCGCACATGGCAAATCAAAGGTCAAACTAGGCAGCTTCCAGCAACTAGAACGCAAAGCCAACTTTGACAAAAACGGTTCCAAGTGGGTTATGGTGCCAGCCAACGCAATCCGCCAACACCGTATTCTAGAAGGCAAACTAGTGGAAGCAAAACAACTAGCAGAAACTTCACGATTTAACACACTGGAGGACAACCATAGCGACATAGGCATCATCGGTAGCGGCGTAGGTTACTATTATGCCCGATCAGTTTTAGATACCAAAAAGGTTTCCTGGCTAAAACTAGGCTTTGTTCACCCTTTTCCATCAGAACTAGTCAAGTCATTCGCATCAAAGGTTAAAAAACTCATAGTTATCGAAGAATTAAGACCCTACATAGAAGAAAATATTGAACGGCTAAAACTCGAGGCCATAGGCAAAACCGCACTAGGCCTAGAAGAAATCGGCGAATTTACCCCCTACAAAATTCGCGAAGCCCTTGCCAAACAGCACCTGACCAGTAAACCCGAAATGCCCCAGCAACTCGATTTACCTCCGCGACCACCTGGACTCTGCCCCGGATGTCCTCACCGCGCCTTCTACTACGCGCTCAACAGGGTCAGTCAATCGGTTAAATGTGACACCAACAAATGCGTCGGCTGTGACATCTGCGAATACACCTGCTCATTTGAAAAAGAAGGCGTCTTTAACCCCCTTAAATCGCGCATACGCTCGGTGCGGGTAAATGTGATAGACAATACCGCTATGACCTGTCAAGCCTGTGTTAATGCACCCTGCGTTGCCGCCTGCCCTGAAGACGCTCTCTCACAGTCCCAGCAAACAGGAACAATCACTGTTGACACAAACAAATGCAAAGGCTGTGACTGGTGCATCGAAGCCTGCCAATACGGAGCACTCACCTTGCACCCCATCACGCGCAAACCACTAATTTGCGATGCCTGCGGCGGTGACCCCCAATGTATCCCAGCATGCCCCGAGAGCGCTCTGAGTTTAACCGCTAAATCAGATGACAAGATAGTCACAGGTGACATCGGGTGCTACACCCTCGGGGTTTTGCCTCCAATCCAAACAGTGCAGAGCTGCCTATGTATGGGGGCAGGTATCCCTATGGCAGCAGGGATGATTCATGCAGGTGTTAAAGAAAAAATGTTCGCAGTTTTGGGCGACTCTACATTTTTCCATGCAGGTATGCCTGGACTGCTAAACATTGCATACAACCGAGCCAACGTCTGCGTAGTTGTGTTAGACAACAGCACCGTCGCCATGACAGGGCATCAACCAACTCCAGGGTCAGGCAAAACGGTCATGGGCACCGAAACAAAAAAAATCAGCATAGAAGAAATCGCCCGAGCCGTCGGTATAGAGAAAATTGTAACGATCAACCCCTACAACTTTAAAGCCACAACCAAAGCCCTCCGAGAAGTCACAGATTACCATGGCCCTGCAGTTATCATATCCAAATGCCCCTGTCCACTCCAAAGTATGCGAGGCCCCAAACGGCAGGTAAAAGAGAACTGTGGGAACTGTGAAGTCTGCACCAAGGCCTTTGGTTGCCCCGCCATAAGCCAAAACAGTAACCATGCCGAAATCGATACGTCACTTTGCAATGGATGTGGGGTATGTGAACAGGTATGTCCTTTTGGAGCCATAGAGAGGAAACCACAATGAAGCTAGATATAGTTTTTAGCGGGGTAGGCGGACAAGGTGTGGTAGTGCTAAGTGATGTTTTCTGTGAAGCCGCGATGTTAGAAGGTTATGATGTGGCAAAAGCCGAGATTCATGGCATGGCACAACGGGGGGGCTCGATTGTTGCGTTCGCCCGTGTCGGTGACAAGGTGGAGTCACCACTCATTGAGACAGGAAAAGCAGATGTAGTTGTTGGATTTGAAGTGCTGGAAACTGCTCGGGCACTACCGATGCTAAAAAAACACGGTACAATCATCGTAAACATGAAACTTATCCAGCCCAGTTACTTACCCAGCGGAGTTAGACCCAAAAATCTAAGAGATTTAATGGCGATGTTACAGGAGAAAGCCCTGGTTCACAAAATTGATGGCATGAGCATTGCAGAGAAACTAGGCAACACATTGGTGGTTAACACTGTTCTTTTAGGTGCACTCTCGGCTCTGCCGGAGGTATCATTAAGTGTAGAGTCATTCCAACAGGCAATCGCTAACAGATTAAAAGCGGAGTTCATCAATCTAAACCTCAAAGCGTTTCAAGCTGGTAGAGAAAGCGTACAAAAAACCAGTTTTAGCAGGCTCCAAGGGATCAATCCAATGGTATGAGCGACATGTTGAGGACTGCTTTGCTTCGCAAGAGCGAGAAACATCGTTGGAACTCATGGTAACCGCTACGGGCACAACTCGAGAGTATCGAGGGGTTCGTAGTCGGTTCCGTGAACTTTAAATGCCCGAGACCTAACACTATGTCAAAGAAAAGTCTGTAGAGGCGATGGCTTTTGGTTGTTTACCTATCCAGTATAGTTGGAAGCGCCAGCATCGGCGTATACTCCTTGACAACAGATAGTGTAGTGATTATTCCAGTTATGGTACCACAGGATAAAGCACAAGAATATGCGCAATGGCTCAAAACAGAGCTGATCCACACAGCCATTAGTGGTTCAGTCCTTATCGGTGTTTTGGCAGCTGCAAATAATAACGGCATACTTCTCCCAAACTCAGTGCGCCAAGAAGAACTTGAACGCATCAAAACAAGCTTCAAAGGCAACATCACTATTATGGAAACAAAAAAAACTGCCTATGGCAACCTCGTATTAGCTAACGATAAAGGGGCCGTCGTTGATCCCCGCTTTAAAGAACATGACATACGTCAGATTTCAGATGCCTTAGGCGTCGAAGCGGTGCCTACTGAAATCGCATCGTTACCATACGTGGGTTCGCTGGCGGTTGCCACCAACAAGGGCGTTCTAGCCCACCCCCTACTCAAAGACGAGGAAAAGAAAACACTGGAAAGTGTCTTCAAGGTACCTGTTGATGTGGGAACCATCAACTGTGGAGTTCCCTATGTCGGCACGGGCTTGCTAGCTAACAACCAAGCATCGGTGGCGGGCTCCATGACAACGGGGCCTGAAATGTTCATGATCGAACATACGCTAGATACGCTATAGTGCCAGTATCTTGGGGCACTTCAACTGCGACTACGTCGTGGACTGCGATGAGAGGCATGAGATTTGTGTTTGGCAGCTGGCTTGTGGTCGGACACTGCTTTGTGTTTCCAAGCGTAGACACAGACCACTATCACTGCTGTTGCAGTCAATGCCAAAAAGACTGCCCAAATGATGGGGGTTGGAGGAGTCTCGATTTCTGGAGCGTTTGATGTTAGTGCCGTTGGGAATGGGCTTGGTGACGGAGTTGGTCTTTGAGTTGAAGAATTTATGGGAGTGGGAGTGATTATGGTTGTGGGACTAGGGGTTGGAGTTGGGGTTGTGGGACTAGGGGTTGGAGTTTGAGTGGGTTGGGGTGTTGATGTTTGTGTTGACAGAGTGGGTGCTGTGGTTGGAGTTAATCCGAGATATCTTTGCGTACTAGGCAGGTTGGATAGGAGTGTTTTGTCGGTGAGGCTATTCCAGTCGTCTGTAAAAGTTAATTGCCAGATACCCATATGATCTATGGTATATTCGAAAATATCTGTGCCAAACATCGAGAGAAATGTTCCGGGCAGAGAGACACTAATTGTCACTGTATGGGTAGCGAGATTTATGCTGCTAATATCCCCGTTGATTATGTTGTTGATGTCTTGGTATCGGCAGTCTTGTAGGGGCACTGCTAAAGAACCGGTTAGGGGAACCGTGGACAGCATCATCAACAGGATGGCTCCGTTTGCAGTGGCCTCGGTGTTGTCTATAGCATTCGAAACAGGCTTGAACATATTTGTGGCGTTGTTGTAGAGTTGGCTGTGTAAGATTAGGCTCCAAGCGGGTGCGGGACCGGTTGAACCATCCAAAAGCGAGCGCATTTGGTTCTGCATTTCGGCTGTCATGTTAGCGTAGAACCCGAGCAGAGATGCCCAAGAGCTTATGGTGTTTGCAAGCCGTTGCTGCAGATTAGCTGAGGCATGTTTAACCACATAGTCGTCCCATTGAGGACTGTCCCAGTAGGCGCTAAGTGCACGGTTTTTCAAGTCGATGAACAGATTTGCTACGTGCGGAATGGATGGGTCGGCTTGGTATAGTTTCCAAACAATATGGTTGAATCCACCGACCTCACATTCAAATACGTTATCTTTGACAGCGTACTTGTAATAACCTGGATCCGCAACCCAAATGTAATCGTTAGTCCAATTCCACCAATATTTAGCCTGTGCTAGGCCATCTTCAATGCCTAGTTGCCAGAAAGTAAGATACATGTCAATTGTTTCTGCGCATTCATCATAATACCGGGGTCCATAGCTGATGCCCCACCCTTGTCGGTCAGATCCAACACAAAGTGCGGGTTTACCGTAAGCAGTGATACTGTTGTTGAAAACGTTGTAGGCTTCTGTGAGATTCCACTTTGAGGTACTATAATCCAATTGAGCGGCCCATTGATAGGCATACAAAACGTAACGGTTATAGAACAAAAAAGATGCGATGCCTTCACGAGTGTAATCATAGGGCAATCCGCCGATGTCGGGTAGCATTATCACCGTATCCAGCGCTGTTTTTATCGTTGTCTCATTTAGGGCTACGCCGAATTTGCTTAACTGATAATACCAGTAAAATACTTCTTCGGCCGAAGCGGTTGATGTTATGTTCATGGAGTCCACGGCGTTTTGGAGATCAGCCACTGTTGTTTTACTCAAGGCGATGCCATCATAAATCGTCTGTAAACTGCTTTCCCAGTCATCGTGGGTTTCAATGCTTTTTTGCAACTCTGCGATAACAGAGGCGGAACCTTTGGGTTGGGTGGAAAAAACAGTTGGCTGACCCTCATCAAGGCTTGCTGCCTCAGCAAAACAACTAAGAAGTAATATGCCCGATATAGCGACTATCATAAGCTGTAGTTGAATAGGATGTATTTTAGGCATAGACGTCAACTTGAGTAAAACATTCCCATGGGTAACTGAACGACTATTGCTGCTTAGTTCTTCTCTCGGAGCATAGCTCTTTAATGTTCCGCACATAGACCAGCAGATGTCGTCACTCTTTTTCTAGGGTTCTCTTAGCCTTAGCTAAGGTCTCGCGCTGTGCATCAGACACAGGAGGATACTTTAAGTCCAGCTTTTGAATCTGATTAACAATAATTTGAGAGATAAGCGCATGCGCTACCCACTTTTTATCGGCTGGAATAATGTACCATGGTGCCCACTCAGTGCTAGTTTTACTTAACATCTCCTCATAGGCCTCCTGATACTGAGGCCATTTGGAGCGTTCAGCCAAATCAGCTAAGGAAAACTTCCAATACTTATCGGGGTTTTTGAGGCGTTTTAGCAGGCGCTGCTTTTGCTCTTTTTTGGATATATGCAAGAAAAATTTGAGCACCACCGTGCCGTTTCGGACCAAATAGCGTTCAAAAAGGGCTATATCTTCATACCGCTGGTTCCAAAAAACGTCCCCACCGTCATGGGGTGGCAACTGTTGCTTTCGCAAAACTTCGGGCCGAACTTTGACGATTAAAACTTCCTCGTAGTAGGAGCGATTAAATATGCCAATGCACCCCCGTTCGGGCAATGCATTGTGGTAGTGCCAAAGAAAGTCGTGGTCAAGCTCTTTTTCGCAGGGAGTTTTAAAGCTTACCACTACACAGCCTTGTGGATTGACCCCAGACATAACACGCCTAATGGCGCTGTCTTTGCCAGCTGCATCCATGCCCTGGAGGATAATGAGTAAAGCATAGGTGTCACTTGCCCACAGCAATTCTTGATTAGTGACGAGTTTTTGGCGGTTGTCTTCAAGGAGAGCTAAAGCTCGTTGTTTTAGGATTTTTTGCTTTTGATCGTTAGCCCATGGAGGAAACCACTCAGTTGCGTAGGTCTTCAAGTCTATGCTTTTGCCGACTGGAACTTTGAAGTCTTTGGGGACTGTTGACATATAAATCAACCATAAAATGATAAGCTAATGTGACTAATAATTTATTATGCTATAAACACAATCAGCGCCTTCTTGGATCATTCGCGATCACAGAATTCAGAAGTCAGATAAGTTGGCGGAGTGAAATTGCGTAATATATATGGTGAAGTGTGAGACATATCGTGGTTGTATGACATGCTATTGTGTGGTGCCCTTTGACGTAACAGTTAGCCGAGGTTGACTTTTTCGCCGGTAACGATGTAGTTGATGGATTCGCAAATGTAGACTGCGTGATCGGCTATGCGCTCTAGATAGCGAGTTACTAGTATGCTAGATATGACGCAGTTTGTGCTTGTTTCTTGGTTTATCAGTGGATCTAGGAAGTCAAGGTACATTTTGTCAACGTCACGCTCAGTGGGGGTGATGGTTCTTGCTAGGGCTACGTCATGTTTGCGCAGGGAATCGACGCTGATGCGCACCATGGTGAGTACTTTTTGACTCATTTTTGCTATATAATCGCGAGTAGAAATGCTGCATTGCGTGAATCCGTGTATTTGATCGTTGATTGCTGAAATATCAAATGCGTATCTACCGTATCTTGCAAAGTTGTTGCCGATTTTCATGTAGGATTTAATTGCACGCAAATCGGAGGCAACCGGTTGGAAACGCGCGATTAACTCGAAGGTTTTATCTTCAACTCTGTCCGCCATCACGGCAAGCATGTCAGACATTTCTTTGACTTGGGTTTGTACGCTTCGGCCCTCCAGGTATCCACGCACCGATAATGCCAAAGTTTCGTAGGTTAATTCGCCCATGCGAGTCAGCAGGACGGATTGTTCTTCTAATCCAGCATCTATTATTCTAGTCATTGCCTTACGCCTTATCCAAACTCCCCTGTTATGTACTTCTCAGTTAATGGGTTTTTCGGAGACTCAAAGAGCTCGTTTGTTACACCATACTCGATTAGTGAACCCAAGTATAGAAAGGCAGTGTAATCTGACACCCGGGAAGCTTGCTGCATGTTATGGGTAACGATAGCAACCGTGTAGGTCTGCTTTAACTCTACAACTAGCTTTTCAATTTTTGAAGAGGCAATTGGATCCAGTGCTGAGGTAGGTTCATCCATCAATATGACTTCTGGCTGTAGGGCAATTGCGCGTGCGATACATAACCGCTGCTGCTGGCCACCTGAAATGCTTGTACCGGGTTTTTTGAGGTCGTCTTTGACCTCCTCCCAGAGCGATGCTTGTTGCAGGCTACGTTTGACTACAGCATCGAGATCCGCACCTTTTCTTGCGCCAGTTAATTTTAGCCCCGCAGCAACGTTGTCGTAGATAGACATCGTGGGAAAAGGGTTCGGTTTTTGGAAAACCATACCGACCCGGCGCCGGATCATTACAGGGTCAACGTTTGTATCGTAGATGTTTTCTTTGTCTAGGAGCACTTGTCCGCTCATTTTGGCTCCTGGGATTAGCTCGTGCATTCGGTTGAGTGTGCGGATAAAAGTGGATTTGCCGCATCCGGAGGGGCCGATTATCGCAGTAACTGCTTTGGTTTTGATTGGTATATTTATGTCTTTTAGTGCCTGTTTTGTTCCAAACCAAGCGTTCAAGTTAATACTTTGCATTTTGTGTTCGCTCATCTTGTCACCCGTACATATTTTCCTCGACTAACCAATCTGACGCCTATGTTAAGCGCCAAAACTATTAAAATCAGTATTAAGGCTCCGCCCCATGCTTGAGCTTGAGCTTCTGCAGATGGCATCCGGGAGTTTAGAAAAATTCGAAGGGGAAGCGCATCCATGGGAGCGATAAAGCCCTGGAAGAAGTAGGAGGACCCTAAAATTGTGAAGAGCAGCGGTGCCGTTTCGCCAGCGATACGTGCTATTGCAAGAAGGGTTCCGGTGATTAGGCCGCCACCTGCAGCGGGAAGAATTACGCTAATTATGGTTCGCCATTTGTGGACACCCAGAGCCAGAGATGCTTCGCGAACTGAGCTTGGTACAAGTTTTAGTGACTCTTCGGTGGTTCTTGCAACTATGGGTATGAACATAAGAGCCAACGCGATAGCACCTGCGATCGCTGACCAATAATGTGTCACATATGAAACTATGATGGCTGAAGCGATTATGCCAATAACGATTGAGGGAAACTGGGTGAGCACATTGTTTACCACTCTTAGAGTTGAGGCATACTTGTTGTTGCCATATTCGGCGATGTACACACCTGTTAGGACACCGATGGGAACACCAAATAGACAGGTTAAACCAATGATTATGAGGGTCCCCTGAATTGAAGAACCAATTCCACCGTGGAATACACTTGCGGTGAGAAAGTGCAGGTTTATCTGGGGTGCGCCACGAATGATGGTTTCGATCAGTATGCTTAGCAGGGGAATGGCTGCAATTATGATGCAGACAAGGCAAAGCACAAAGAACAGTCGGTTCTTGAAGCGTCGAAAACCAAAGCTGTTGAGCTTTGCTACCAGATCTTGTAGAATTATTCTACGGCACCTCCTTTGACTTTAAGCAGACGCGTAACCATGAGATAGGCTATCACGTTGATAATTATACTAATTATGATCAACACTAATGCGGCACCAACATAAGCGGAGGTTTCAAGGGGTGTTTGAGAGTCAATGTATCCATTAGCTATCAAAGAAGGTAAGGTTTGGCCAGGACTAAAAAGCGAAGTGAACATCGCGTTTGGCCCCACTGCATTACCTATAACCATCGTAACAGCCATTGTTTCGCCGACGGCTCGGCCTAACCCCAGGATTATTGCACCAAAAATGCCAGATTTGCCATAGCTAAGGACCCAATTTCGAATCACTTCCCATTTGGTGGCACCGATGCTATAAGCGCCTTCTCGTATGGAGTCAGGGACCGCCGTTATGACTTCTCTAGAAACTGAGGCGACTGTGGGAATAATCATAATTGCCAAGATTATGCTAGCGGTAAATACATCAAGCCCAAACGGTGTGCCACTAAATACAGGAATCCATCCCAGGTACTTGTTTAGTGGAATTTGGATGTAATCTAGTACCCAAAATCGTAGAACAAAAAGGCCCCAAAGGCCATATATTACGCTAGGTACTGCGGCTAATAATTCAACCAGATAGTTTAGGGGGGTACGGATTTTTTTTGGGCACATTTCGGCAAGAAAAATTGCGATACCTAAGCTTAGGGGAACTCCGATAAGCAGCGCAATTGCCGAGGTTACTAGTGTGCCTTGGATGTAGGGTAGCACACCGTAGGCTTCTCTGCCTAAAACCGCGTTCCAGGACGTACCAGTTATAAAGTTAAAGCCAAAAGTTTGAAAAACAAGAATAGAACGTGAAGCTAAAACTATGAGAGTGGCTACCAATATAACGAGCGCCGATGCTGCAATGACGGCGACGGCAGCTTTGAAGAATCTGTCTCCGGTTATCCTCCTATCCATTTTAGCCCTCTCATGAAGATTATTCTGAACTAGTATAAAAAAGGAAAAAGTGGAAAAAGTGACTAAACATTCCCGAAGTTTACCTCACGGGTAGTGTTTGCCCATTGAAAGTTATGGATCGGATAGATGCTTCATTGATGTCGATCACGTTTTGGGGGAGTGCTGCATACTGCAGGTTGGGTGCTAATTGTTGTCCGTCGTGAATTATGTACCATAGGTATTGAACAATGGCTTCGGCTTTTTCTTGTGACATGCCGGGGATAACGTTTAGTTCTTGATAAACCAGCATGTATGTGAAGCTAACGATCGGATAACTGTCAAAACCTTCTGTGTTGAGTAGACTCATAGATACCCATGAGTCTGTACCAGCAGGTAGGCCGCCTGAAGCACCTTGCTGAACAGCGGCAGTTGTCGAAGCCAGTGAAGGCATGACAAAGTTTCCTGCAGGGTTATTAACTGCTGCAACAGCCATGTTATTCTCGAGTGCATATGCTAATTCAACATAACCAATGGAGTATTCGGTTTGTATAACAGTTTGAGCAACGTTTGCATTTCCGCTCGCACCAACAGCATTGCTACCTGGCCACTGAACTGATGTGCCTGCACCAACATCGTTATGCCATGTTGAGCTAACACTGGATAGGAAACTGGTGAATACGTTGGTTGTTCCGGAGCTGTCTGAGCGGTGAACACTTCTGATTGCGTGGTCGGGTAGAGTTGTGTCAGAGTTGAGGGCCACGATTGCTGGGTCACTCCAGTTAGTTATGGTTCCAAGATAAATCTGTGCGATCACATCGCCAGTTAATTTGAGACCAGTTGGTACACCAGGTACGTTATAGGCAAGTGTAACGGCACCGATGGTTTCGGGGATATGTAGAGTTGCAGCGGGCAAATAAGCGGTTTGATTGCTGTTTAATGGTGCATCTGTAGCTGCGAAATCAACAGTTTTTGTTAGAAACGCATTTATGCCTGCACCGCTGCCGATGCCTTGATAGTTTATTTGGACGTGGGGTTTATCTGAGTAGTACTCTCTTATGGTTGCATCAAGAAACGGCTTAGGAAAGGTTGCACCTGCACCAGTCAATCCGATTGTGGGTGCGCCTGGGGACGACAGATAAGTGTATGCGGCTATTGCGCCAATTATTACTGCTATTGCCACGATTGCTATTACTAGGGTTGAAGTTTTCAATTTATTTTTGCCTCGCTTGCCATTTATCGAGAATACGTTATTTATGTTAAACCTCTTTATAATACATACACTATATAGATATAGCATATATAATTAGTAGCTGAAGAATAAAACACTATTAATCATAGAAGAGTTGAGACTTCCCTTTGGCTAAAGAAGAAACTAAACTAAACGAAGAACAAAGAAAACTCCAAGTTACCGGAGGATCAACATTTATACTGTCCCTCCCCAAAAACTGGGCAACTAAAAACGAACTCAAACGCGGGAGCTCAATGATCGTCCGCGAAGAAGACGACGGCTCACTCTCAGTTGCACCCTCAAGTTTTCCCAAGAAAGAAAAACAAGACAGCGCCTTTATCCGAGTGGGACAAAACGACAACCCCGACGCCATCATGCGCACAGCCATCTCCGCATACTTAACTGGCTATAACGTACTCCACATTCGATCACAAGGACAAAAAATTCTATCCTCCAAACTGCGCAATCACCTAAAACAATTCGCAAGACACTACTTAGTAGGCACAGAAATCGTCATAGACACCCCCACAGACTTAACACTACAAGTCCTACTCAACTACCCTGAACTCACAGTCCAAAATGCACTAAGCCGCATGGCAATCATCGCCTCATCCATGCACAAAGAATCCATCGCAGCACTCAACAAACTAGATTACCAAAACGCCAAAGCCGTCATCGAAACCGACCGAGAAGTCAACCGCTTTGGCCTCTACATCGTACGCCTACTAAAACTAGCAGTTTCAAACCAGCGCATCGTCAAAGAAATCGGCCTAAGCTTCCAAAGAGAATGCCTAGGCTATAGATTAATCGCCAAGTCAGTAGAAAGAACCGCAGATCACGCAACAAAAATCGCAGAAAATACATTAATGCTCAAAGAACCAATCAACGTACAATTCCTCGAAAAAATCAGCACCCTAAGCGAGACAGCAAACGCAATGTTTGGCAACGCAATGGAAGCTCTTTTCAAACATGACTTCAACTTGGCAGAAAGTGTCATCGAAAAAATAGGCTACATACACAAAGTCGAGAAAGAAACGGTATTATGCATACATAGCGGAAAAGTTGAAGATGCAGCCAACTTACGATTGATAATTGAAAGCGTGCGACGTACGGCGGAATATGCAAGCGATATCTCTGAAATTGTGCTCAACCTCAACGTTGAATCAGTCTTAGGCTAAACCCGTCTATTCCAAATTCAAATTCAAAGGATACCCAACAAAGCTATTTTAGGGTACACCCAACGACTATGGCAAGATAGAAACGGTTAATTGGTGGAAAGATCTATGGACCAAAACAAGCGGTATTGAAATCATAGATTGCCGGGAAATGGCTTGTTGCAAGCAAGCATAGGATGAATGATTAACTAGTCCCAACCTTACGCTGCACAGGATAGAGGAAGGATGGAAGTGGAGAAGGGTAACTATTTGAGAGTGTTAACTAAATAATGTTGTAGCGTTGAATGTGCTGCTGACCCAGAATTTAGCGTACAACGACATAGTCAAATCAACCATTTGTTGTGAACGAGAAACAACGCATGTCTTTCGCCTAAAACACGCAACCCAATACCGTTGCCTAAAATTAACCCGCTCCACCCCATGAATTTCTGCCTTTACTCAGATCAACAAATCCTTAGAAACAAGTTCCACATAAACCGCCCAATGATCAACAAAAACACTTTCACATTCCATCAGTAAAACCTATCCAGCACCCGCTAAAGTGTTTCGCTACCTCGACCCCC
>Ga0123356_10001851_pt1 | contig 22943 bp, 35 predicted proteins | sample TergutEmb28metaG_2_FD_92546 | JGI IMG/M metagenome (GOLD analysis project Ga0123356, IMG submission 92546) | Embiratermes neotenicus P3 segment gut microbial communities from Petit-Saut dam, French Guiana - Emb289 P3 | ecosystem: Host-associated > Arthropoda: Insects > Digestive system > Gut ...
ACATCAGCAATTCATGCATCATCTCGTCTGTTAGGTAGAACCAATTGCACAACGTATGATCTTTGGCGGAATTGGTTTCAACTAACCCGATTGTCATACCCTTTTCACATCTCTCGAATTGAAGAAATCTGTTATCACATTTAATCATGCGTACATCTTTTATAATTGTATTATCTCTGCACAGCAAAACATTATTCAATTTTTCGTAATTCAGTTTTTCGAGATAAAATGAGAATTTTACTTCTGATGAACAATCCTCAATCACAGTGAACGATATTTGTGATGCACCAACAATGCTCATTGTGCTTGGGTGATCTAAAAGCTTCACGTTATTACCCACGAACGATTTAATAATCATGTACTACCCTTTCGTTAATCCTTACACCTACTATAGACCAAAAAGGGCTGTGCGTTGATCACACAGCCCCACAAACAAACCGTTACAAAACCTTACCAAACTCGTACGTTCGCCGCAGTACGCGCCTGTTGCCCCTAACGCAAACACCGTGTTCATCAGCCGCACCAACTTCACTCTCCGCCCAACGCACGAACGACGTAAGATCGTGCGGCACACTCGTTTCACGATTCAACACTTCGTTGTAGTGTGTAACCAAGTATCTATTATCTTCTGGTAGGTATTCAATCGTGCCGACAGCCACATCTCCATTTGCATACTCAGTATGCACCTTAACCGTAACTGCGCCCTCGTCTGTCAACGTTGTTGATCTCGCCAGCAATGCGGCAAACAAACGCATGTCCACACTCTGTTCACTTTTCAATTCAAAACTCATAATTCACCCCTCAGTCCAAATCGGGTCTAAATTTTAACATTGTCGGGAAGCGCAATGATGGCTTTCCTGTTTTCGAATCCGTACTCTCTTCAAAGTACTTCACGTCGATCTTCTTGCCCACCAACGAGAGCCCCTTATCTGCCGCCCACGTGCTCTGCCTAAACGTTTTCTTGAAGCCCGACCCCACGTGCACCGTGTTGCCCTTGTGCTCAACCGTTACGCCACCAAGCATCCCCTCACACTCTGTAAACCGTTCACCCTCGTACACCCCTGTGATCACGTACGTGTCATCCAAAAACTCTTTGACTTTCAAAATCGCATCCCCGCGCTTCCACTCGTACGGTGCATCATTCATGTTGATCATGATACCCTCTTGATCCCGCGCAGTCATGTCTGCCATGATGTCAGCAATTTTATTTTCGTTCGTGCCCACGTACAATGCATCCAATGGGTCCAGGAATTCACTTTTGCCTTTGATGTTAACTTCAATGTTGATGCGTCTATCTTTGTAAGGCGTATGGCAAGTCTTGCTCATCCAATCGGAGATCTTAATCATGTCGAATACCGCAAGAACCACACCAACTTTTCGTTCCGACTTTTTCCGAATGATTGTCGCCGATTGTGCCAACTGTTCTTTTGAAGAAAGCTCTCTCCAATTCTTCACAATCAGTTCGCCGTCCAAAACAATGTTGTCTACTTCCAATTCACGTACCGCTTGTTCTATCTCCACAAAGCCGCTGTGCCTTTTTCCGTTGCGTGAGTACATGTCCACCTGTTTGCCGCGCTTGAAGATGATGCATCTTTCCGAGTCCAACTTATGGGTTAATGTAAATGAACGACCCGGTTTCATAACTTTTTCTCTGCGCTTTTTATAATTGTTGGCGAGCATGCATTCGAACTCATCTACCTTCCAGCCCTCAGGGCACACTTCGTTCCAAACCGATGCACCCACCCCAAACTTACAGTCGCGAGTAACAATCTGTCTAATCAATTCGAATTGTTCATCCTCTGCCTGTACGGCGAAGCCACCTATTTCTTTAAGGTCTATGTCACGACCCGTGCTATTCTTTTCCATGTAGTCCAACAGCGAATCCAAAGAATCGATTGTTGTGTTTTCGTTAACACCGTTGAATGCAAGTTTATCCCACTTAGCGTTACTGATTCCAGTAACGCGCATGTCATCGATTAAGTGTGTGCATACTCTCAAAAACGTGTTAAGCGTTTCGGGTATGAAAAATTTACTACCGCATGAATGTATCCACGCCTTTTTGGCGTTGCCCGCTGGGACTTTGTTGAACTCTGACAATACGGTGAGTACCGCGATGTCTTGCTTATTCATAAAACCTCCTTACTTGTTTTCCTTCTCACTTACTGTAGATCAGTTAGGTCTACGTGTTGAGTATGCATTACTGAAACGTACTCATCGCTTGTGCAAACATGCCACTGCTTGTTCGTGTGTGTACCTTTTTGCTGGCTGACCATCCGCCACCACCGTCACGCTTTTGTCCGAGACTGCTTTCACCTTAACATCATAGAAATACCTCGTATCTGAACAATTCACTGTACTCCCAACGCTCAGGTTAAGATCCATTAACTTAATTCTCTTAGTCAACTCCGATTTCTCAGCACGCAACTCGGCAATGTTGGGTACATCGGGTAGCGGTTCCATGTCAGGGTATTGTTTAATCCCCGCAATAAATTCAGCAAACTCTGTGTGTTGCAAATACCCACCCAAAAACTTTTTGAATACCGCTATCTTCATTTCGGCGTATGCGATGTGTCTGTTCAAGCATTCATCCCACGTAGCATCTTTGGTGTGGCGTACTCCACTGTCATCAAAAGTATAATGCCCCGTTGTGTATACTCGCATCTTAATCCCACCATCATCCGCATGCACTTTGAAAACGTAGTCAATCTGATTACACCTATACAGCGATGTGTTGCACTCAATGATGATCCTGTTGTCATCAAGCAAGCGACGCATCGCATCCACTACCGCCTTGTCAAGGCTCTTGTAATATTCAACGAAACCGTTGTAGTACGCCGTCGAATGATCATCCTGTTGTTTTATCATCTCTTCGACGTCTATTAACTTCTTGTTTAATTCAACTTTGTTCATGCCACCACCTCAATCCCTTCAGGACGTTCAGTCCATTTAAATTTCACTGGTCTGTAACAACGATCGTCAACAAACGTTATGAATTTATCCGTGATGCTTTTTACTACCATTGCGCGACCATCCCATGTAACTTTCGAGCCAACCTTAAGGTTAAGTTTTATCCACCCCATCTTGATTTCCAGTACCTCTTTTTCTCGTTTGAGCTCTTCATAACTACACCCAGCGAATTCAGGATTGCCACCTTCACGCGCAGGATAAACAATTGGTTTGGTTTCTTTGCAAACCTTATCTAAGCGAGATGCCAACATCGGCAAGCCTTCAATGATCCGAACAACCATGTTGTGGTACTGCAGGTGCGCCGATTGAATGTGCTCCCATGTGGACTCGTTGTGGACTGTGATATAATCAGCCATGCGTTCTTGCATGCAAACAAACCCTTTGTTTTCTTCGTACTCGAGAAGCAGTTGTGATCGGAACGCATTGCCGTGTGCTAAAAAGTTCAATTCTATCTTCTTTGGGTCTTGTTCATACCTGTAAAAATTGCTGTATGATACTGTTACGCCGTAACGCTCAAGCAATTCTTTGTAGTCAACTGCTTGATAGATAGCCTGTTTGATGTTCAAGTCGTACTCGTTGTACACCTTTTCCATTACCTGTGTGTGCTTCTCGCGCACATCGATCTCATCTTCCAATAAGATAACCCTATCGATTAACTCTTTCACCGTTTCCATAAACCCTCCTTACTTGGTTTTTGTTAACTCTTCCCCTTCACCTACTGTAGACCCAAAGACCCAGCCAATTGACTGAATTCTAAAATTCAAGCTCTTTCATTAACGCACTGTATTCTTCATCAACAATTCTATACGTAACTAAAGCCTCATCATCCCTAAGCAATTTGAATACTACCATCTGATAGTCGTTGTTGAATTCAATGTGTCCGCTATATCTTTTCGATCGTCCGCTTTCGAATACCCACCACATGGTCTCGTTTTTGCTAATCTGCGAGCGGCGGTAGCAGTCAATCGTTAACGTACTATTTAACAGTGCCACGCGTTTTTTGACTCTGACATCAACAGATGGATCGGCTGTAAATCGCATCGTTACGTTGCCATCAACATTCAATGTTGTCAGTACCAAATTTGATCTATTCACAATCACCTTTTTCATACTTTCACCCTTTCAAAAGTGTTCCCCTTCACCTACTGTAGACCCACACCACCAGCCAATTGACTGAAAAGCAAAATGGGGATGGTGGTGCATTAATGCACCAATGCACCACCATTCTTTTTGCCCTACCTTAGAACCAACGAATTGTGAATCCGTCTTCGCCGTTTTCCGCCGCATCCTCAAGCCAGCCATTAAGCAAGTCGTAAACATCCCTAACAGAATCTTCATCTCTATCATCCATCCACACGGATGCATCATCCCAATCCACCGAGCTGATCCCGTTGTGAATCATTCGCTCTTTGACGTCATCCCAGCATTCGCACTCGTTAAGCATAGCCACCGCCGTCTTCACCTGCTCTTTGCTTTCAATGTAGTGTTCATCCGTACTTGACTCCCATTCGTCTTTGTAGTCCGAATCTATACCGATGCAATACAAAAACGTTTGTAAACCATCGCGTTCGTCTCTGAGACGCGCATTGCCGTATTCAACAATTTCTTTTTTAACAACTCTTCCTTTAAGACCCATAACGTTTTCTCCTTACTTTTTAACGTTTTCCTTCTCACCTACTGTAGACCCACACCACCAGCCAATTGACTGAATTCTAAGATTCGAACAGTTTTAACAACCACTCGGCATCCTCTGAATCGAAACGATGTGTACTTAAGTATTTACACGTTTTTGCATCGTACAAATGCATCTGAACATCATCCATACCAAAAAAATTAAGAGACACTCTAACATCGGATTCACCTTGATACGTTTGCATATGCAAACCGCGCACTTTGTCATAATGATCAGATAGTGCACCATCTATTGTTGTGACTGCATTACACACAAACGTAGGAACACCACCCTTTTTTTGATGCCGCACATGGCAATGTAAATCCCTACGTCCAATTTTGTGATGCACAGTGAATACCACAAGATGATCCGATCCTGTGCGCAACATCAAAACACATTCGCCGCAATCATTTGTCAAAGCCATAATCACACCTCAAACAATTTAAATAATTTTTCGCTTTGCTTTCGGGTAAAGAATTTGTATCCGTACTGATAAGGTGTGTCAACATGCACTACATTGAATCGCACATCGCCTGTTGTGTAATTCAAGCACAAATGCATCCGAAGCTTCGGTGCACATTTAATCCCAACACCGAACCTGTTTGGTAATACAATCTCACGATCGCCACTACCATACTCAATCACCTTTTCACCAAAGCGGGATGTGCTATCAATCTTATTGATAGGATGTGCATCAATCTCGTACATTGTACTGAATGCGAAGTTGCTTTTGTCTCTACCCTTAAGAACATCGTACCGTATGTCTAAATTCTTTGTGCCGTTCGTGTCCACCACCAATGCGATGTACACATGCTCCGTTTCAACGATTTTCGTAGTTTGTACCATGACCGTACCTTTCAAAAACGTTACCCCTTACACTAACTGTAGATCCGTACACCCGCACAATTGACGGCTTCACGGCGAGCCAACACCAAGCGTAGCCCTTCTACCCAAGCAAGAAAACGGGGGGGTGTACCCTCAACCAAGCGCAGCCGTGAAGCCCCCAAACGTGCCGAACCAGCCCGTGCAAAACCACCCAACGTACGGTCACCCAAGCCCAAAGCAACAAGTGAAAGGGCAGGCTCCGAAAAGCCTACCCCTGCAAAAAGGTTTGGTGGTGTAAGGATGGCTGAACGCTAACAGCCCCACCAAACCGCGTTGTAATTTGTATTCTTAAGCCGCGTTAACAAGCTCTTTAGGTATTTCAATCACCTGCCCAGGCATGTCGTGCGGTGCTCTTCCAATTGTATAGCAGAGCGTTTGTCCACCATGCGCCACAAACTCCAACCACTTACCGAAGTGCGCTTCACCGTCAGTGATTACAATCACGGTATCCTTCTTGGGGTCTTTGCCTACAAAAATCTGGTCGAAGTCCGTGCCGCCGCAGCATGATTTAGCGAAGCCGCGTACGCAAGAACCTTTACCATCATGGTTAATGCCATTGAAAGAGAATTCGTATGCCATGTCCACATCCTTTTTCAGTCTCTTCACCACTTCCAATGCCGTGTTGTAATACGCATCGTAGAGCCCACTCATGCTTCCACTGTTATCCAGGTACACGTACATGTTTTTGCAAACATTGTGTTGGCGACGTCCAGGCAAGCATGCAATCCCACGTCTGTTGTATGCATTGTAAGTCCGCTTTGCATTCTTGGTGGTGAAGTTCTTTATCCCCATCTCCATGAATTTCCCAAGTTGATGTTTCTTAACCGGCTCAATTCCATAGATCTTCATTTCCTTGTCGGTAAGTTTTTCTCCTACCCCCAAGCCCGGACGTCTTCCACCAGGTTGTTCATCCGTATCAGCATCTTGATCGCCTTCCCATGCACCCCGCTGTCCGTTTTTATCCAGCGGATTCTTCCCTTGCTGCTGTCCGCTACCCGCTTGCGCTTCTTCGTTAGTAATCTCGTTCGACAAATCGTCATGCTCGTACCCTGCGTACTGATCGCCATCGGAACCCGGTTGCTGTGGAAGCGTTTGTATAAGATACTTGTAAATGCTAACCGAGCCAGCCCACACAGTTTGCATTGGTACGCAAACTTGTTCTCCCTCCAAATTCATTGTTGCATAGAGCCCACCTTCAATCGTCTTTTTCGTTTCACGTTTAATGCACTCGTTGATGAAGATGTCCGTTGCGATGTTAAAAAGCGAATGATTCAGTTTCGCACACTTACCCGTTTTTGGATCTACTCCGAACTCCTCTTCGTACTTTTTCTTGTCGGTGTGCCTGAAAACGATGTGCGCAAACTCGTGAAGAATTATTAACCACCATTCTGGCTTCGCTATGAACTCGCTGTTCGCCCAGATCTCTTTGCCGTCCGTACAAGCCGTTCTAATTGTGTCATCAACCCAGATTGGAATGTCGAGTACGCTAAGCACTCCCATCATGATAAAGTCTATTCGCATCTCTTTCGGCATCGTCCAACGGTTGGCTCTACTTCTTTGGAAACCTTCATTCTCTTCCTTCTTCGTTAACTTTACATCACCAGTTACCGCGTGTATAGCTTTCGGTGAATAATACTTAACCGTCCCCTTCGTGTCTATTATCACAGGTTGTCCGTTTATGTCTTCCTTAGCAATTTCTAAAAATGCGTTTCTTGGTCTGTTTATTCTCGATGTTGCAAAGTCTGAGGCATTGATGTGTCTGAGCATGTTATAGTGCTCGTAAAATTTAACCAGCGACTTTGCGAATGGCAGTTTCGATCCGCTATAATGACCGAGCAGTGAGTCAATGTAGATGTGTGGCTCAATCAAACCCAACGCGAATACTTCGCCACACTGTATCGTGCTCATGTTAGCATACGATTTATGGTTGTCAGAGGCGCTGTACAGCGCGCACGTTTCGATTGCGTTTTTGACTGTTTTTCCATCAAAAACAATAATCGGATCTAGAAATGTGTTTATCTGGTTTTCTTGAACTGAATCCAATATACGTTCATTGCTATGTTCGTTAATGCGTTTAAACGAAAACATGTTTGTATTTGAGTGCAGCCACGATACCTCGTCTTCACCAACCGGCACCAAAGGCTTAAATGCCTCATACATTTTCGTAAATAAAATGTTCTTACCGTCAGGTGCATCGTACACCGAGTGGAACTTACCATCAATAAATAAAAATACTTTCTCTGTAGTACACATAACTAAACCCTCCTTACTTGGTTTTGTTTTCTTTGGAACGCTACCCGCTCCCTTCACCTACTGTAGACCCTAACCACCAGCCAATTGACCGTTTAAACAAAAGTGGTCAACCGAGCCATCCGTTTTTGGGTAGCGCAGGGCACAAACCGTGCCCCATGCCGCCCTTGTAACCCTACGCCGCGCGTTGGTCTGCCTTAAGATCCGCCGCGTTCACAAGCCCCAACGCTTGGTCCGAGTTCGTTCTAAAGGCTGTTTCTGCCGTGCCGTCCACGTTTGCCGCTTCAAAAGCATGGCGGGGTAACGTACCCTTACCAATCAACTCTTTTTCTATGTACGCTAACGCCTTGTCAGGCTCTGCATCTTTTCGCATTTTCAACCCTTCAGCAACCACCGTAGCATCAATACCAAGCTCCACCATTCTCCATGCACGCTCCACCACACGTGGGGATGTTTTGCATTCAAGAATTCTTTTCACCGTTGTTGCTTTTGTACCCCAATGATTCACAAGGAAGTCTTCGTCGGGCGCCCAGTCGATAGGCACAAGCCGTCCAGGTACAAGCGGTACAGGTATGTCGTGCAGACCGTAGTTCTCTTCGTTCAAGTTGCCCGCAGCCACCACCCAGATCCCAGGTAAATTTAAATTACCCAAACGTGGCTTTTTATCACAGATACCAAACAAGCAGTTCAAAACGTCGGGTCGTGCTTGGTTCAATTCATCCAAGAACAATGCATCCCCAGGGCGCAGATCCAAAGCCCACTTCGGAATAGCAAATTCGTATGATTTAACTTTCGTTCCATCCCACATTGTTGCTTCCACAATTTGGGGTATCCCCTGCAAGTCTTCAGGAAGCATACCTGACAATTTAAGCACGTGGCATTTCTTACCCTTCAACGCCATCAATGCTTCCACCGTTTCGCTTTTTCCAATCCCTGAGTACCCACGCAGGTAGCATCCAATCTTCGCTTCGTAAAACTTATTGAGCAGTGCCATCTTCGCTGTCATCTGTACACCATTTGAATCCACGTGTACTGTAGCCGTTATGTTTTTGTTGGCAAGCACGTCATCCAAATCGAGCTCCGTAATTCTGTTGAAGGCGGTTTTCGCCGACAAATTGTATGATGGTGTAGCCACTCGTTCGCCCACCTTGTGCCGTACGGCAAGCTCGCGTACCTCCGCTACCAATTCTTTATTGCTGGTACGCAAAACGTCGTACCCTTTGGCTCTGTCTTCAATGTGGAAGTCCACACCCGTGTCCTTAAACAACTTTGCTAACTCTTCTTTTTGAAACATCTTTAACCCTCCTTACTTGGTTTGTTTCTTCTTCCCTTCACATCCTGTAGACCCAGGTTTGCAGGGCATTGACTGTTTTTCGTTTTTAATGGGTGCGCGGACGTCAAGTAAGGATGATTCAATACCTGATCCGCGCACCCTAAAATCATGCTATAGGTGCATCACACCCGTGACATTGTTTGTACAGCGGACATGTTCCGTATGATACACACTCCGCTGGGTTGTACGGCACACTGAGAATTGCATCTCTTGCCGCCTGAAGTATCTTGCGTGTATGAATTGCATCACCAACCTTAATTGACATACCATTCATGACCGGTTCATCTTCCTTCAACACCGCCTGTACAGCCGCCGCGTGTCGTGCCGCCAAATCGTCGTCGCTCTCGCCCGCACGCTTTTTTGTTGCGGGCTTAATGAACGTTCTGAACACCACAAAAACATCCTGCACGTCTTGAACGTCTTCACCTTCGCTTTCTAATGCCACAGCATCCATCAACCGCATGTCACCATAAGGATTGAATGCTCCTGCAGCAGCCCAACGGGTCACAATTAAATTCCCGTCGCCATCTTTCTTTATTTCTTTTTCGGGGTATACGTACCCGCGAACAGGATGACCCGCACCCTCTTTGTCTTTTTGGTTATCGATGTAGTATTTACAAACCCGCATTCTTGTTCTCCTTACTTAACGTTCCTGCGTTCCCTTCACAACCTGTAGACCCGTTTGGGTCGGGCTTTGACTGTTTTTTGGTGACCCCTTAAAGAAAAGCGGTGTGAATTCGCCCAAGTCATTCACACCGCTTTTCACCCTTAGGAGGATTAAATTATTGTCATTGCGAACAATTCATTCGCTCGTTCTTTGTCAAGTTTTGTTAAATTGAATCCCTATAACACACTTTGCATCCTACACTCACAATTTTAACAATGCATCGAACCCAAGTACGTTACCACTGAATTGGTACCTGAAGTATCTTGCACCCGAATATTCATCCGTCACACTCACACCATGCTCCGCTTTTGCCAACACCATTGCATGCTCGTGCGCCTGTTTTGGACATTCTGTGCTTAAGGACACGTTACACATCCTGTCACGCACTGTGAATCTCTTGCCATGAAATGCTCCTGCCACCTTAATCCCCCATTCCCATCATGTAAATCACAGCTGATGTGAATTCATCATCCGTTACAGGTGTCGGTTCATTACATTTTCCACCCACGAATAATTGAATCAAGTTTGTATCTTCACCGAAATCCAACGTTGCCACACCATCCTGAAGCGTTACCATGTTCGGCTTCTTAAGTATCCATCTTGTATGCGTGTGTATTGTGCCACGAAACATGTTTTGCAATTCAAGCTCCACGCCCATCGCACCCGCTTCACAACAGCGATATTTTATTTTTGTTAGCGTATCCATAACCACCCCTTTCAAAAGTGTTAGGTTTGTGGGGCGTACGCCCCTTCACCTTCTGTAGACCCAAACCGTTCAGGCATTGACTGTTTAACGCCGTCGCTCAGGATTCTTTTCATAAAACCATTCAACGCATTCTCCGCTTTTGATTCGATCTCGATAATTGAATTCGTCAAAAACGTTCGTCATGATTTGAACACACATCACCAAAATCCACAACAACGGTGCGCACCACACGATCACACCAATCACGTTGAAAGCCTCAGCTCCTGTCACCTCAGCCCCCAAATGAATTGAGTATCCAACTATAGCAACACACAGATACAAGACGAATACTGTTATCGCCGCCCACAAACCAACCAACTCCCAATTAATTAATGCTAATGCATGTGTGAACGGTTTAAATATTGTGTCGATCGAAATGAATAACTCCACGAAAAATTCAAACATCTATGCACCCACCGTTTCGTTTTCCGAAGCCAATGCCGCCAAACGCGTAGCCAACGGCACCTGCAAACCACCCACCTTCCCAGGCTCGTACGTTGCCAACAAACCTTCGATCTGCGCGCTTGTGAAGCCTCGTTTTTTGTAGTCGTGGCGGAGTACGCACTTGTACGTTGCCTTCAACGCTTCGGGGCTACGGCGCATGGACTTGGTAGCAATCTCCACCCTGCGCTTGGCAAACGGGTTTTGAATTGTTGGTTCAATACCATTCGCCTTACGATACTTCCGAACACTCAAACAAATGTCGGGGTCGGGGTATGCATCCCTGATCGGTTGCATAGCTGTTTTCAATCTCCACAGCGGGACACCCAATGCCGCCTTTGCATCCTTGTAAACAGGATACACCATTTGGACTACGTAGTCCTGAATCTGTTGGTCTGTAATGTATGCCATGTTACACCCCCATGAATTCTTCCAAAGGTTTAAACTTGTCTTCGTCATCGATGTCTGTGCAAAGCCACCCCATCACATCATCCCACACGTATGCAAAGCTTTGTGTATGCATCTCTTCTCTGGAATTGAATTTTTGTGGTGCATCAGTATCGTCAGCAAACCTACTAATCTTGGCGATGTCATTTTCCAAGAAGCGGAAGTTTCCACCCTTCACCAATGCCTTAGCCATTGCTCGGCTGTTGTAATGCGCTTGAAGCGTTTTGCCTGTGTAACTTGGGTAGCCGTCACTGTGACAGTATACCGCTTTGAATTTTCCTTTTTTCGTCTGGTAGCCGATCATGCAGTGTGTACTCATTGTGCACCCCCAAACAATTTAGCCGCTGTGGGGTAGCAGGTCTTACCGTCACCCAATGCACTGTTCAAAAATTTCGCCATGTTCTGTTCCAATGATGCGTTCGGGTCGAACGCCGCCTCTGCTTTTGACAGCATCGCTTTGTGATAATCTGAATTCATGTAACCCTCCTTACTTGGTTTTGTTTTCTTTAGAACGATACCCGTTCCCTTCACCTACTGTAGACCCCAACCACCAGCCAATTGACTGTTTTTATAATGCAGTCGTTTTTCTTTTGTGCCACCAATTCAAATCTCTGCGGCTCGGAGCAATTCATCCACAACTTCGTCGGTGGGTGTGAATACTAAACTCTTACTAAAATCCGCAGGGGCGTAGCTGAATGCCAAACCGCCACTGATTCTTTTGTCTGGTGAATTATTATTCACCGGATACAATTTCAGCACACCGTAATAATTCGTATTCACACATTTGTATAACTCACCTGCGCACCACTCATTGAATAGGACACGTGAAACGGGCACATCCATCATTGTCTCCGTGCCATCCGCGTCAACGTTACACAACAAAAATTTGACGCATGTGTCATACACCTTGATATCAAGGCTGATAACACTATCTAAATTCCGTGCTAACTGTGACAACTTGCATTCGTAATGCATTATGCTGCCGCCTCTTCAAGCAATGCAATAGCCCCAGACAACGTTACGCCGCTCGCCAAAGCCGCACGAATTCTTGTTTTCAAATCATTTGAAACAGCCACAGATTTTTTCTTTTCAACCTTCACGTTCGGATTTGCATACACAGCACCAATTGTGCGCCGACCGTGTTCGTACGGCAGTTTCTTGTGCTTAAGCCACGCGTTAATTGAATCCCTTGTTGCTTGGAATGTGTCTCTGCTATGCAACGTTGTACCGCCGTCAAAATTTGAATAGATGACCCAACACCCATCTGCGCCCACGTTTTTGATCCATGCCTTCCAGCCGAACACACAACCGTTATACATTTCAAGTTTAAATGATTTCAGTTCACCCCGCGTACCGCCGTTTTTGTACGGTACACCCACGCAGTCAAATTCTAAAATGCTTTTCATAACTCATCCCCTTTCAAAATTGTTTGTTGATGGGCTTAGCCCTTCACCTACTGTAGACCAACCGTTGGCACGCGTTGACTGGTTTTCACAAAAAAGAAAACCAAAAAAACGGTCAATGGGTGGACGGTTTAGGTCTACAGGTTGTGAGGCGGTTGACCGCTGAAAACTTTTTGAAAGGAAGTTAACCATGACAAAAGAATTATTGGAACTCAGAAGCATTGCTTCACGCCAAGTGAAGACAAGCAAGTACAGCGGCGTTTGGGGCATCCGCACCGCACAAGCCAAAAACAACAAACTGGTGGCGCGTTGGGACGGCGCGCTCGAAAGAGCCAAAGAACTGCACGACGTGCAGGAAACGCGCTTACGCCGCCAAACGAAGTGGACGTGGTTGGCAGAAACCAACGGTACGTTTGGTGTGAAGGTAACGGCTATTGAATCAGACATTCCAATTGAAGTTGTCAGCAACGGCAGAGAAATCGACTATAATTACGTAGCTTTAGAAATTGAAACGGTGCGGGTGTGAAAACACCCAACCCACCTAAAGCAGTCAACACCAACCGTTTCTGTGTCTACAGGTTGTGAAGGGGAGCAGGAACGGGCGGCGTTTGCGCTTCGCGAGGGTTAAGGTTCCGGGGAGATCCGTTAAAAATTAACCACGATCGTTCAACAACAAAGCAGTCAACCAGTTGGGGTTCTTGGTCTACAGGTTGTGAACAAAAGAAACTTAGGAGGTTTAGAATGAGTATTGTAATTGGATTGTTGCTCTTGGGGGCGGCGGCACTGTTAATCGCACCAGTGTTTTTTATGCTTGGGGTGAATCATGGATTGAGTGAATGGATTGCGGTAGTACCCAAGATCACGTACTGGCAATCATTCTTTGTAACGATACTGCTTTTGCCGTTTTTTGTAAGAGCGGCAAAGAACAACAACGATTAAGAGTCAACAAACCTGCACAGCAGGTCTACTGTTAACGAAGGGTGGGTGTTTGAGTGGTGGTATGAAATTTACACGCAAACCACCAGCACCCACACCCTTCAATTGTAAAAGGAGAATGTATGTTAGAGAGATGTGAAAACTGTGGTTGTGTACGAGCCCTTGTTGGTGACTGCTCAACAATTGAATACAGCGAGATTCAAAGCGTATACGTTTCGTCGTGCTCTGAATGTCAAGAATAGATATCCTTTCAAAGAGTGTTGCTACCGCTCAGTGCCAAAGTTTGGCGAGCGGGGTAGCGAAGGGTGTGGCTAATAGGGTCACACCCTTTTTTGTTTTGTTTTTAGTCAATGGGTGCGTGGTTTGGGTCTACAGTAGGTGAAGGGAGCAGGGTGTTCCCACGAAACTTTTTGAAAGGAAGTTACAATGATTGTTAAGAAGTACATCGATATCAGCAACTTCGATGACGAGAAGGTGCATTACAACATCGTTAAACGAATGGATGAACTCGTTGATGCACTCAACAAAAAGAAGAAAGATGCATGCGACGTCGACAACTGTGACATGTACCGTTGGGAAAACGGAGAGCAAGTCGCGCTTAGCGGCGAGGGTCTCGCAACGGGCGAGCTTGGTACGTTTCAAGATGTGGCGACGGTGGTATTCAGATTGGTACATTACGTTATTGTTAACGACGAAATGATTGAAAAGTTTGAAGTCACAGACGCGCAGTACGCAATTCGAATTGATACACCACACAGTAATGGCAACGAAGAATGCATGATCGAGATACCATTCTCAATCGGTATGGCGGCGGCACGCAACACTAAGCAAGAAAAACGCAACACCAAATTCATAGCAGACCTGATTGCATACTACTGTAGCGACGAAGGTAGCGGCGGGCTCACAAGATAAAACCGTTTTTCGGAAACAAAACAGGGGCGGGCTCTAAACGAGCCCGCCATTCTCCTTGTACAAAAAAAACGAACTGTGACGGTTACAGCACCCGCGCGGGTGCAGGTTTTACAAAACGCGCTTAGCAACGAACTCAATGAACTCGAGCACGTCCGCGTCGGTGACACCGTCGCCCTTGTAGTACGTCACGTTGTTGGCTGGATCGCCGTAATCGAGCTCCACGCTCCCTGTGTTGTTCAACCAGATCTGGTTGGGCTTGCGCAAAACCCAGTTTGCATGAACCGTACCGTTTTCCTTGTGCTTCACCGTCAACTTCACAGCACCGTTCTCAAACGCCTCGCGAACGATGTATTCTATCTTTTGAATTAAGAATCTTTGTATTTGCATGTGTTTACCTCCACGTGTTATGTATCTTTGGAATCGGTCAATGGGTGCTGGTTCTTGGTCTACAGTAGGTGAAGGGACGGGTGGCGTTCTAAAGAAAACAAACCTTTGAAAGGTCGTACAATGACACAAGAAGAAATCATGAACTACGTAATAGAAGACGCAACAAAAGAGATCAGATGGCTGGATCGTGAAGGTGGACGAAGATGCGAATTCGAAGAAATCTATGGAGACTTGAATCAGGGATACGAATTCTCACATCGAACCGGCAAATTCACCGTAAAGTTCCTAACGAATGAGGTATTCGAAATTGAGTTCGCGAAGATTTTATCGACCCACCAAAAAGCGGTCACCAAAACATACACTCTACCAAAAACATTCACCAAGAGGTTTTTGCGGTATTGTCCATCTATGGACATCGTCAACTACTACCTTTTAGACCTGAAGTAAAACAATCATTAAGACTGGTCTTAAGACCAGTCAATTTAAATTCAAACAAGATCTACAGTTCTTGAGTAAGAATAATTCAAGAAAGGAAGGTCAGCCATGCCTGGCAAAAAACAAACGGTTACCAACATGGGATTCAAAAAACTTACGTACGCAGAAGAGAAAAAACGTTACGAATACCTATCAAAACTATTCGGTGAGTTCAGAGGACTCTTTGATCGAGCGATCCGAAAACAATACATGTACCCAACAAACGATCTGATCGATGCAACAATCGAATTCGCGATTGTGCATGCATGGAAGCTGCTTGACAACCGCCCCGACGAGTTCCAGCTCCACGACCCCGCGCTACCACGCGCAACACCCGAAGGGGCGGCGAACCGCAAACTGCTGTACAACTGCGCCTACACGGCGGCACGCAACATGGGCAAGCACGTCAACGGTCGTTTTGCCGTTTCACGCGCACAAGCGGAGAAGGCGGGGTCAAGCAAAAAGCTGGACGAGCACCACAACCAGGTGAAAAACAACAGAAGCCTGGGGCTACGCGGTTTAGAAGTCTCCGCTGAAGATTCAGGTACTATGCATGAAGACTTCTCACGGATTGGTTCACGCAGAATGGAATCCCTGGATGGCAGATACTGGAAAGGTGACGAGTATGCCCACGCAATGCACGTTGACCTACACGGCGACCTGTTTGCTTCAGCGTTGGATTCTTCGGGTGACGAACGGATCGGGGAGTTCGAAAACGTTGCGGCGGACGTGGCATCCTACGTAGTCGACGACTTTGATGTGTTGCGCACACGCGCCTACCTAAGCCACGCCGTTAACCACGCGGAGTACCGTACGCGGTTACGTAACGTGATCGCACAAAGCCCTGTGTTTGCGGACAAGTGGAACGGCTTAACGGCTAAGGTTCAAGACATCATTGTGGACTACATTGAATTGAAAGGTGATTTAAACCCTGATTCGGGACGGGAGTACAACCAGCGTGACATCGCCACCAAGCATGGGATTGAACCGTCGTACGTGAACCGTGTGTTAAAACAGCATTTACCTGAAGGTGCGTTTTTTAGTCAGAAAGACTGAGTGGTTAATTAGAATTAACAAGTGTGAAAAAGGGGTAGGTGATGAACCTACCCCTTTGTTGTTTAAACTCTGTCAAGATACTTAACAATATCTTTGAGCATGCGTTTGTACTGCTTGTTGTTGTCCCTGTTGTAGAACCGTACGTCTTTTTTGTTGTATGATGTTGTTATGAGGTTCTTCTCAAGTTTGTAGGTTACTTCTTTTTCACCCCACGTCAATTTAAACCTATCTAAGATTGGATCTGAAAACGCCCAAGTGTGCGAATTGAAATTCTCTTCAAGGAACTCATGGATGTTTTTAGCATCAACCTCAGTGTCTTTTTGTGCTTGTTTGAGGTGTTCATGATCCCGACTGTAATCAAAATCTAAGATCCACTTAATAAATGTTACAATTCCCAGGTTGTATCTTGTCAAGCCATCCTGATATCGGGTGGTAGCAAACCCTCAACGCGAGCAATTGTCGTGCCATCAACTTGTCCGTATTCTATGCGCTTAACATATACAATACTGTTTTCCACATGTATTGTGTATGTGACGTCTTTGGTGGATGCAGTGCGCAACGCTGTTGTTAACTCTTCTCTTGTAAACATAATTAAAACCCTTTCAAAAAAGTTTCGTGGTGCTCCCTTCACCTACTGTAGACCGTTTTGGGTCAAGCATTGACTGGTTTTTGGGTTTAAACAAAAAAGAAGGTGTTTAAACACCTTCTTGTTAACATCAACCCAAATTCTCACACATACAATTCTCACACAAACCTTGTGCAAACTGATCGCATCCCGTTTTAGGGATCTGTTTTTGTGCGAGATCTCTTTCGCATTTTACCGTCACCATCTGCTCCAATCAAACCCCCTTAGTATATCTCTTTCGGACAAAATCCAATTCCTGCTACCAACGCTGTCAACGCGGGGATCGTTACCACCGCTGCTGCTGCTATATTCAATCCTGCTTCCATGCATGCCCCTTACGCCGCCAAAGCGACAAAGATACCAGCGATACCTATCGCCACCACTGCTTTTGCTGCACACACCGCGAACACAATTGATGTTCTTTCTAAAACCTTAGCCATAAAACAACTCCTTACTTTTGTTTTGTTTTTGGGGTCTACCGCCCCGCTCACAACCTGTAGACCCGTACGGGTCGAGCATTGACTGGTTTTTGGGTTAAACAAAAACCGGCGATCGGTAGGGCACGGAGGTAGCATGTCAAAACCAGTCAATGGGTGTGTTGTTTGTGTCTACAGGTTGTGAAAACGCATCTCTTTTGGTAAGTACATAACGTACAACAATCAAAAAGAGAGGAGCTTTTATGTCTCTTAAGAATAGAATCAAAGACCGAGTCAGAGCCCGTGCTCAAGGCGGTTTTCTGTCAGGGCTCGTCAACGAGCTTGTCCAACGTTTGGTACAACGCCTCATAGAACGCCTTGTACAGCGCGTCAGAGAACGTTTAACATCACACCTTAAAAACGCAGACGATCCCGCGATCGTTGCTGTGTTGAAGCAATGCATCGACGAAGCCGTTAACGCTTGTGCGGGCGACACAATCACAGAAGCAGTGGATGCTGTTTTAAACGCTTGCGACGAGGAGGCTGAGTGATGCAAACTGTTAACGATTGGAAAGCGTTCCCCAACTTCAAATCAGGGGAGATGGCATGCAGGTGCAGCGACCCACGTTGTCCTGGTAAAACGGCACCTGTTTCGGAGGAGTTCATGCAGCGTTTGCAGCGAGCAAGAACGCGCGCGGGTGTACCGTTTTCGATCACGTCCTGTTGCCGTTGTGTTGCCCACAACCGCGCGATCGGTTCGAACGACTCGAGCGATCACGTTTGCGGAAACGGGCGCGTTACGTGCGGCGCGGACATAGCAGCAGCAGACAGCAGCCGCCGTTTTAGAATCCTTCAGGCGTTGTTTGCGGAGGGTTTTGATCGAATAGCTGTGAGCTTTGAGCGCAACTTCATTCACGTTGGGATCGGTAAGAACCTGGGTGGTGTGAATGACTCAGACGTTTCGTGGCGTTACTAAGGTTAAAAAAACGAACCAAGAGAAGGGTAGGTGTTAACACCTACCCTGTTTTGCTTAAAAGCTGAACAAGCAGTCTTCTGAATACCAGCTCCCACCGAATTTAAGGTTGGGATGTAAAATGAATTCCCGCATGAGTGTTGGGCTGTTCTCCACCAAAAACGTCATGTCTGAAAACGACACCGTCACCGAAACACCCCTGTAAATCCATGTCTCGTAGACGTAATTGTCCTGTACAACTTGTTCTTGTAACTCGGCATTCTCTTTCAGGAAGTCAATTAACGTTTCCATCTTATGCTTGCTCAACTCGAATGCTTCTGTGTTTTCATTGTTCTTGATGACTTGCCTGAATGAGAAGTCCTTAACATTCGGAAACGCATCTATCCAATTGTCCACGTTTTCCGTGTCTTCGTTCAACAGAAGGCATTGAAGGCGCAAGTCCCGTTCACCCGCAAGGGCGTTAAGGTGCGCGTTGGTGGGCAGTGCTGAAGCATCCAGCCCAAACGTTTGGGCGTTCTGTGCCTCGTCGACGCTGTGTCTGCTTACGTTAATGCAGTTAAACAATCCTGCATACTTAAGTGTGTTGTTGCCGTCTTTGAGCCAGGTACCGTTTGTGTTCATGTAAACACCATCCGCCGTTTCGCATGCTTTCACAAACCTTTCTGAAAACCTATTCAGAACCAAACTTGGTTCTCCGCCTGTGATGCTGATGGTCTGCAAAAGACCCTTTGATTTCATTTCCTCTATGACCTTGATCGCCGCTTCTTCGTATCTTGCTATGGACGCAACGTCTTGTCTGTTTTGGCAATGCTCTACACAAAAAGAGCAGTTCGCATTGCATGCTTCTGTTACCTTAAGGTGCAGGTGTGTTGTGTTCGCCCATTCGTATTTTTCGTTGTCGACAACGCTCACCGTTTTTCCGAACAAGTTTACATCTTTAAACTGTCCTGCATCTGGCTGCGTGAATCCTGAAAAGCTCACGCGCTCGTTTTTGTTTGTTGTTCTTGTTATCATGTTCTCTTTCTCCCTTCACCTTCTGTAGACCCGTTTGGGTCGGGCATTGACCGGTTTTAACATGCTATCTTGTTTTTGTGTGTGGTGTGCATAACCTGTGCATAACCGGTCACGTGGCGTCGACCACAAAACCGGTCAATGGGTGCTGGTTCTTGGTCTATAGAAGGTGAAGGGAACGGGTAACGTTCCTAAAACAAACCTTTGAAAGGGGACAAACACATGTCACTTTTAGAAACATTCGCATACATGAAAAATCGTTGGGACGACGAAAAAGGGTATGAAGACTTTAAAGATTACAGAACTGAATTGGAGAAGAAGGCGCAAGAACTCTATCCTGAAAAGCAATTGAAGCTTCGAAGCTTTACACAAAGACCATTCAGTGCCACATTCGAACAGCATGCAGGTGCAGACAAGGGATGCTTCTTTGAGATGCGCATAGCAAGGGATAGCGTTAAGGTGTTTTCGAACAAGGCGGGTAGCGGGCAGTTCCTTTTTGAAGACCACAGGGCGGGCAACAAGGCGGCTAGCCGCCGACACAAGGGCACACGTGGGGTAGGGGCGAAGGCTTCTACCCTTCTTCTGTGTCCTACACAAACGCCCTGTACAAGCAAGAAGAGAAGACCCTTGTGCTGGTCTTCTCTTGGGTGGATCTTATGGCATGATCCGAACGCCTGCATGATCTTTAGCCACCATGCACTGCTGTTACTTCTTTAAGGTTAGGAGCAACTCAACCGCACAATTCTTTCAGGGATAGTGATGCTTGTGCAAGCATCAAACCCATGCATTGGGTTTCCGTCAGCTTCACTTCCACCCTGTCGCACCGCAACGCGCTTGTTGTCTTTACGGAGTACAACCCACACCTATGCTCTTTAGATTGGAGCACCACAACCGTCACGTGTTTAAGGGACACCTACATAACCCTACAGCACCCTTAAGGCGGCTGCTCGCCTGTTGCATTAACAGTAGACATAAACAGGTGGTTCATTGACAACCCTTGTTCATTTGTATTAACGTAAAAACGTCTTTGCGAATTCGTTTACATATACTGCGTCAACTATATCTACGCCTTCACTGTGAATTAGCAGCACATCGGGATCGCCAACCACAGCATGCACGTCGATCCACTTCTCGCCTGCAGTCAAAACGCTGTGTGTTGTTTTGACTTCTAACGTTGCCTTAACACCCGCTTGGATCAGATCGCTATGAACCTTGTCTGCCAAGCGTGCGTGTGTTATAACTTCTTCTTTGTATGTAAGCGGATTGAACCGCCCTGCTGTCATATAAGCGTCCCCACAAAATTCATCAACCATTGTGTTGCTGTTACGATCCAAGAGCCAATCCAAACCAAAACTCCTATGAATGCTGGCAACAAAAGAAAGCCTAATGCGATCCCCATGCCTGCAATAACGAAACCAAAAAACTCTGCCATGTTAAAACCCCTTTCAAAGGTTGTGTTCTTGAAGGTCTTCCCCTTCACCTTCTGTAGACCCGTTTGGGTCGGGCATTGACTGGTTTTGTGGTTGTTTTGTTTTTTGTTTAAACACCAAAACCGGTCAATGGCTGCGTGTTTTGTGTCTACAGAAGGTGAGGAACAACGTTTTTAAAGGAAAAAACAATGAGAATTGGTAAACTTCAAGCCAGGGACGTTAACGGCAAACGTGTAGCATCCTATCACTGCATCAAGGGCTCATTGATGTACGCGGCTGATTGGAAAAGACAACAGGAAGCACTGGGTCACACGGTTAAATTCATCAAGCTTTAACGTTTTGAATTTTTGGTACATACATAATGATGAATAGAGTTGTAAACTGAGTTAGGTAGAAACCTGAAACGTTTAACTGAGCAACCCTTGTTCTATGGTGAGCCCCCGAGACTCAACGCATCTTGAACTGAGCATTCAGGTTTTTGTAAGCGGAGTCAATTGGGAAAAGTCAGATGCAGACGATCCGAACAAGCCCACTGCAAAGACGTGTATATTGGATTCAAGAACGCCATTAACTTTGGATAGCAACACCATTTCGTGGTGAGCCAAGCACGTTAAAAACGCACAGCCAAAAAAGAAGGTGAGAAGATACAGATCCCTCAGGTTTAAGAGGTTAACACAAACGTGAGATCTTTGAAAAGTTTGAAGTAAGTGAGATTCAGAAGAATCGAACAACCCGCGATCGTGACCTCATCCGTTGAGGTGAAATTGAGCAGGGTTTAAGGATGTGACATGTATACTGTGGGAGGGCGCGAAACCGTTTGAGGGGAGTAGGCAGCGGAGAACACGTTGGGGTGCTAAGTGAGATACACCTGCAGTATGTGAATGAGCGGATGTGAGCTTTGTGAGGTTGATCTGAAGTGATTGATGTAGGGCAAGCGGTTTTGCTTAAGCAACGCATTATGCGAAAAGGTTGTGAGGTTAGGTTAGATTTAAAGTAGGTGATAAAACAGGTATTCAGAAGTAAGTGATTTAGGTGAATTGAGGTTGGAGTGAGCGTGCTACGTTAGGAGACCAGCCTGGTGTGAAGGATGTGAATCAAAAGTGAATCAAACAGTTACAATCGTACGTCCAGCAGTCCGTTAAAATGCTTTACGAAACGGTGAGAAGGCTTCTGTCTTCAATCGTGAGAAACCCCGAGAGCTTTCTGTTCAGAAGGGTTTACGAAATGATGCGACTTTTTAGTCGCAACCTTTTGTTTACTCAAAAAGAATAACGTTAAAGAATTTAAACGTTTCTTTTCTCGTCTCGTAACTTATCAGTATTTAAATCATTAAAAGAATTGTTGTTAAAAGTATTCTAATCCTTTCTGTTTAGAAGAGGTTCAAGCTCTCAAAAAACAGTCAATGGCTGCGTGTTTTGTGTCTACAGAAGATGAGCGGGAACGTTTATCCAAGACAGTTGGGTTACAGAGGTGAAATTGTTCCACGTGGAACATAATCGGGCTGGTGTGGCTTCTGTCTTGGATAAACATATCTTAAATTGACTGGTATTGACATGCTACCCGTTTTGTGCTGTGTGAACTCTTTGAGAAACGTGGATTTGGGCTGTTTTTGCGGATCGCATTATGAGGGGTTCGGGCTCGTTGTGTATGCAATTAGGGGGTATGCAGAATTGGGGGGTATTTGGCTGGATGTGGCGTGTGTGGCTGGTTTAGGGGTGTATTGTGTGTATTGTGTGTGTTGTGGGCGTATTTGAAGGAATTCAACCAAAATCTTGCCTACACAAAATAGGTACACAGACATCGCAAGGGATCAGGCATCCACGCATCCACACAAACATCACATAGGCACCCACACAGACATCACATAGGCACCCACACAAACATGTACTCCGCATCCACACAAAATAGGTACA
>Ga0123356_10001852_pt1 | contig 22940 bp, 18 predicted proteins | sample TergutEmb28metaG_2_FD_92546 | JGI IMG/M metagenome (GOLD analysis project Ga0123356, IMG submission 92546) | Embiratermes neotenicus P3 segment gut microbial communities from Petit-Saut dam, French Guiana - Emb289 P3 | ecosystem: Host-associated > Arthropoda: Insects > Digestive system > Gut ...
GCGTTGATTTTGATAGGTATGCCCATTTGAACCTGAATAAAGGGTTAAAACCCATAGAAGCAAAAAAAGGGATACTGTACCGCGGCGACGAGTCTATCTCCGAACCGGAGCGTTGCCTCGAGTGTTCCTCACTTTGTGAGAACTGCGTTGACGTCTGTCCGAACAGAGCGAACATTTCAGTAGACGTAAACGGGCGCCTGCAGGTGATCCATCTTGATTACCTCTGTAATGAATGCGGCAACTGTGAGGTATTCTGCCCGTACTCAAGCGCCCCGTACCTTGATAAGCTGACAATGTTCATATATCCCGAGGACTTCGAAGACAGTAAAAACGCCGGCTTTTTACCGCTTCCAAACGGCCTGATACGCGTCCGGCTGGACGACCGGGTCAACGACTACAGCGACGGCGCGGGAGTACCGGAAGACATCTGGCAGCTGATAGTGGAATGCCTGAAGCTCTTCAGACTCTGGCTGGTGTAAGAAAGGAAAATATAAAAAATGATCAGAGAACCGGTTTTTACAGAAAATGCTCCGGGTGTGGTAGGACCATACTCTCAGGGAATCAAGTCAGGCGGTTTTTTATTCGTTTCGGGTCAACTCCCCATCGATATGAAAACCGGGGTTTTTGCCGGAAGTATCGGTGAGCAGGCAGCGTGCTGTCTAAAGAATATAGACGCCATAGCGAGAGAGGCGGGTACTTCGCTTCAAAATGCTGTTAAGATCACTGTTTTCTTAACGGATATGGGTGATTTCGCGGAAGTAAACGCAGCGTACACGGAGTTTTTCCCGGATGTACCGCCCGCGCGTACATGTATAGCTGTCTCCGCGCTCCCGAAGGAGGCGGAGATAGAGATCGAAGCTATAATCGCTTATTAAAAAACTATATCCCGTTTGAATCGAGGAAGTCGCGGAGCAGGTTCATGCAGACGTCTTTTCTGTACTGAACTCCCACTCTTCCTCGTCTCGGGATTATTGCTTTTTCGTATGCCGCGAGGTAGGCCGGTTTTAATGCGCGGGCTTCATCGAGGGTTTTCCCGATCAGCATTTTGTCGATATCGTCAAAACGTAATATAACGTCTATCACCGCGCCGAATGCTACGGCGTTGTTTTTTATCACTCCGTCGCGTATGTCGAGGATCCCCGCGAATGAGATCCTGGATATCGCAAGCGCTTTTCTTGCGCCTACTTTTTTGTAATAGTAGTTATCGAGTCCGTTTTTGGGCATAAGTATCTCGACAATGAGCTCACCGGGGTTCAGGTCGAGTTTACGGTTTCCGAGGTAGATGTCTTTTACCGGTATTACACGCCCGGCGTCCGCGCTCGCGAGACGGAGAAATGAATCCGTTGCTATAAATATCAGCGCGCTGTCTGCTTTGGCGGAGCCGTTGCCGATGTTCCCGCCGAGGCTTCCGGCATTGCGTATCGCGGGTGCTGCTATCTGCGTACATGCTTCTCTTAAGATCGCGGGTGTAAGCGCGTGATCTATCACTTCCGCGAATGTACAAGCCGCTCCGAAACGGATATATTCGTCGTCCTCAACTATATTCTTCAATTCCGCTATCCTGCCAAGGAAAAGATACTCTGCCTCACTGCATTTTTCTTCAACCATAAGGTCGGTCCCGCCGGTGTATGGGACAAGCTTATTTTCCTTCAGCAGGACAAGAGCTTCTTTCAGTGATTTTGGCGCATAGTTCATTCCCATAATCCGCTCCCTTCTCCGGCGGCGGCGCTGACCGCTTTTACGATCGCGCTGTATCCGGTGCAGCGGCAAAGGTTACCTGATATCCCTTCGCGTATCTCCGCTTCCGTCGGGTGAGGGTTGGAAACAAGCAAACACTCGGACGCGAGTATCATGCCGGGTATGCAAAAGCCGCATTGCACCGCGGATACCGATTCATAAGCCTTATCAAGCGCGGCAAAACGTGCTGTTTTACTGTATCCTTCGATGGTGACGATGTTTGCGCCGTCGAGGCTCCCCATAGCGACAAGGCATGAGTTGATCAGCTTTCCGTCGATGATCACCGAACACGCGCCGCATTCGCCTTCCTTGCAGCCGCATTTTGTGCCCGTCAGCCGGTAAAGGCCGCGCAGCACATCGAGCAGCCTCTCCGACGGATTACCGGAGTAAACTGTTTCCGCGCCGTTAAGGTCAAACCTTATCCCGTTTTTCATTATCGGGACACCTCCTTCAAAACCGCGATCACATCCTCGGGCATAAACGGTACTTTCCGGATGTTATAATCCAGCGCGTTCTGGATCGCTTCGATTACAGCGGGAGCGCCTCCGACATGGGACATTTCCCCCGCGCCTTTTGCGCCGTAAGGTCCTTCGGGATATTCTTCGATATGGAGCAGGATCTTCATATCACGTATGTCCGGAGCGGTGGGGACGATGTAGTCGCAAAGTTTTTTATTACGTACCGCGCCCTTGCTTGTGACACTTTTTTCCATAATGCCCCATCCGAGGCTTTGAACGAAACCGCCCTCCATCTGCCCGATAACTATAGCTTCATCTATCGGGGTGCCGACGTCGAAGGAACCCCACGCGCCGATAATGTCTATATAACCGGTCAGTGTATCGATCTCGACCTCTACCGCGCTGACTGCCCATGAGAATGTCGGATACGCGTCGCCTTTGAAGGTTTCGGCATTAAAGGGGATCAGGAAGTCCGGATGCTCATAACGCTGGACGATTACCTGTTCCTCACCGTCCTTCCACTCCGCTTTTAGCCTGACCGCGGCGCGGCGGAGCATTTCGCCAACTACCATGATCGACCGTGAGGCGACCGTCGGACCCGAGTCCGGGACTCTGGACGTGTCGGGAAGCTTAAAGATGATACGCTCCGCCGGCAGGTCAAGCTCACGCGCGACGATTTTTGTGAATGTGGTGAACAGCCCCTGACCCATGTCGGTATTTGCCGCGAGGATCTCCACTCTCCCGTCGCTGTGCTTTTTCAGACTTGCGACCGCGTCTATGATATCGCGTTCGCCGTTGCCTGTAAAACCTGCCCCGTGGAACACAGCGGACATCCCGATGCCTCTGCGGTATCTGCCGGTCTGGTTTTTATACTTCGCCATCTTTCCGCGGTAATCGCTTTCTTTTATGATGCTTTGGAACATCGCGGGTACCGGAACAGGGAAGTGGTACCTGCCGCTTGTTGACGTAAGGTCACCTTGTTTTGCTACATGGGCGAGCTTAAAATCAACAGAATCCGCGCCAAGCTCCTTCGCAACGTGCGACATCATCATTTCCATAGCAAAAAACACCTGCGGGCCGCCGAACCCGCGAAACGCGCCGTTTGGCACTGTGTTTGTCTTACGCGCTTTGCCGTTTACCCTGAGGTTTGGTATGTTGTACACCCCGCAGGAGCTGATCACGGCGCGCTGAAGGACAACCATAGTCATCGTAGTATACGCACCGGCGTCAAGCAGTACGTCGGCGATCATACCTGTCACCTTACCGTCCTTGACAGCGAGCCTGTATGTGCAAAAAGAGGGGTGCCGTTTGCTTGTCGCGATGATATCCTCTTCCCGGTCAAAAACTACACGCACCGGTTTTCCGGCGGCTTTGTACGCCATCACGGCGACCTGACTGGCCAGAGCCGAAGGGTAATCCTCCTTGCCGCCGAATCCGCCGCCTGTCACATCCTGCTTTATAATAACGTCTTCAGGCGCGAAACCAAGCGCCTGCGTGACCGCTTTATGGACGTAATACGGGCACTGCAACGAACCGTGGATATACATTTTACCGTTTTTATACTCGGCGATCATGCCGTTTGTTTCGAGATAAATATGCTCCTGCAAGCCTGTCTCAAAGCTTTCCTCAAAAACCCTGTCCGCTTCTCTGAAGGCAGCACCGGTATCGCCTTTCTCAACAGTGTAGTCGAAAAAAACAGTTTCCGACTCAGACGCGTCAAAAACCGGCTCAAGCTCGTCATACTCCACTAAAATCCCGCTTAAAAGCCTTGCCACCTCAGACTCATCCGGACCCGCGAGCATACCGATGGGTTCGCCGATAAACTCAACGTTATTTGTATATACAGGTGAATCCTCCTGTATCATCGCGACGATATTTTTTCCGGGCACGTCGTTTTTATCGACATAAAAGAAGCCGTCCGGCAACTCCGGGAGTGTTACACTCCGGACGGTACCTTTTGCGATACCCGAACGCAATATACGGCCGTGCAGCATACCTTCGACCGGATAGTCGCATACGTATAAAGCGCTGCCGCTTACTTTTTCCTTATGATCCACCTTTGGTATAGACCTGCTGACAGGTTTCATGTGCTCACCATGTCCTTTCAACTTTTTTTCCCCGTACGTACTTGTCCGTGATACAGCTGTCGTCCGAGTAGTAAATGACTCTCGCGAGCCGTTCCTCTATCGTCAGCGGGTTGGTCGTGGGGATACCGCTGTCATCTATAACGACCGCGTCGAACTCATAACCTTCCTCAAAGCTGCCAACTTTTCCGAAAAAGCTTCCGCCGCCCGCTGTTCCGAGGTAGAATGCCTCATTTGTGGTGAGCGGGGCATCGTTTTGATCCACAAGACGCCAGTACAATTTTGATACATGGACGGCGTCGCTCATCGCGCGGAATATCGATATATGGCATCCGCCTGATACATCGCTCCCAAGCCCGACGCGGATACCGTTTTTTATGAATCTCCGTACCGGCGCAATGCCCGACGCCAGGTTTATGTTCGACTGCGGGCAGTGGGCAACGTAAACGTTTCGTTTTTTCAGCAGCTCTTCTTCGGCACCCTCGGTCCAAACGCAATGCGCCATAATTGTCGGGACGCCGTCGCCGCCGAAAAGCCCGAACCTGTCGTAAGCGTGCCCGTATGTCTCGTCATCCGGGCACAGCTCCCTGACCCACTCGATCTCGCCCCGGTTCTCGGACAGATGTGACTGGACGGGCAGAGAGTACCTGGCTTGAAGCCTCTTGAGCAAAAACATCAGCTCATCCGTACAGGTCGGGATAAAGCGCGGGGTGATGATCGGAGTTGTATTTTTAAATCTGTCTCCGGTTCTTTCGATCCACAGCTTTGTGGATTTATACGCCGCTTCGGCGTTCGCCTGCCTGAGGATATCGGGGCAGTTCCTGTCCATACAAACCTTCCCGACCATCGAAACGATGCCTGTGTTTTCAAGCTTTTCCATAAGGTCGATCGTTGCGGGGGAGTGCAGCGTCGCAAACACGCATGCCCTGGTTGTCGCGCTTTTTTTCATAGCGCTTGCAAACACACCGTAGGCTTTTTTCGCGTAATCCAGCTCAACGTATCTTGATTCCTCCGGGAAGGTATATGTGCTGAGCCATTCGAGCAGCTCCATATCCAGACCGAGACCGCGAAAAGCGTACTGCGGGGCGTGTATGTGCAGATCACAAAGCCCCGGGATTATAAGGCGGTCACCGTAGTCTGTGACAGGAAAAGCGCGGTATCTCTCAGGCACTTCCCGAAATACCCCTTTTACTGTGTTTTCCTCACAAACAAGGAAGCCGTTACCGGTATACTCCAGCTCCCGGGGTGACTTACTGTAGAGGATATTCCCTTTTAGGACCATATTCATTGATGCCGGATCTCCTCAAAATTACTGAAGCAAATCAACTAATTATACTACTTCTTTATGCTTTTTGCACTAAAAAACTTTTAAAAATTCACATTTTGTGTTATTATTTTCAAAAGAATAATGAAATGTGAAGGGATGTAAAATTTATGATAGATCTGGTGATAAATAGAGAAAACCTTGAGGTGAACATCCGGAAAGCAAGGGAAAATAACGTGATCTTGCCGACATTTGAACAAATGCGTTTTCCCGAAAAGTATATTCCGGAGTCTATAACGGATAAGCTGAAGGATGTTGGTCTTTGGGACGTGAATCCCCTGAACCTGTTTCGTATCACATGGAAAAATGAGCGGAAAAAAAGCGGAGGTCTGTTCGGAAAGTCAAACTTCATTGAACTTCCGTCAGCCCTGACAGGAGTCAAAGCAAAGATAATCTGCATGGTGGGCAAGTATTTTCCGACGGGCTGCCATAAGGTGGGCGCGTCGTATGGCTGCCTCGCGCCGAGGCTGGTGACAGGGCAGTTTAATTCGGCGAGGCAAAAAGCGGTGTGGCCGTCGACAGGCAACTACTGCCGCGGCGGTGCGTTCAACTCAAAGCTGCTTGCCTGCGATTCGGTCGCGATCCTTCCAGAGGGGATGAGCAGGGAACGTTTTGACTGGCTTTCCACGATCGCGGGCGAGGTGATCGCAACGCCGGGTACCGAGAGTAATGTCAAGGAGATTTTTGATAAAACAAACGAACTGCGGGCGACACGCGACGATGTGATGATTTTTAACCAGTTTGAGGAGATGGGCAACTATCTGTGGCACTATAAGGTGACCGGAAACGCGATGGCGGAAGCGTTTGCGGAGCTTGATACCGCTTCTTCCGGCGGCCTGAATTTCGCTGGAGTTTGTCTGACCTCCGGTTCGGCAGGGTCACTTGCCGCCGGTGATTTCCTCAAGCAGGCCTATCCGGGATTTAAGATCGCGGCCGGCGAGGCTTTACAGTGTCCGACTATTCTGAACAACGGTTTCGGAGATCACAGGATCGAGGGTATCGGCGACAAACATATCCCGTGGGTGCATAATGTCAAGAACACCGATATGGCGATAGCGGTCGACGATAACGACTCAATGGCGCTGCTGCGCCTGTTCAACGAGCCGGCGGGCAGGGAGTTCCTGATCAATGAGACCGGTTTAAGCGACGGGGACGTACAGCAGCTTGCTTACATGGGTATTTCAGGGATATCAAATATGCTGTGCGCGGTCAAATTTGCCAAGTATTATGAGTTGACTGAAAAGGATGTCGTAGCTACCGTACTTACAGATTCGGTAGAGATGTATATCTCACGGCTTGAGGAACAACGGGAAGCGCACGGGGAGTACACCCCTACTTGCGCTGCAGTGGACTTTGTCTCGAGCCTGCTTGGCGCAAAGACCGATAATCTTCTGGAACTCACATATCCGGAGCGTAAAAGGGTGCATAACCTTAAGTATTATACATGGGTAGAGCAGCAGGGCAGGACAGCGGCGGAGCTTAACGACCTGTGGTACGATCAGGAAAAAACATTCGAGTCGGTACAGAAGCAGGCAGGGCAGATCGATGATCTGATAAAGGAGTTTAACGACAGGGTTGGTTTAAATGGTTAAATGGGTCAAAAATAGTATACCGGAGCCGGAGCGGGCAAAAGGTATGTCCCTGATGGACGTCGGGACTATAAAAAAAGTGCGGGATTTTCACAGGAGCTTTCCGCAGTATTCGGTCACTCCTCTTGTCCGTCTTGATAATCTTGCCGTTGAGCTGGGCGTCGGCGGGATATATATCAAGGATGAGTCCTACAGATTTGGTCTCAACTCGTTCAAAGCGCTCGGCAGTTCTTTTGCTCTGGCGGGTTTTATCGCAAAAACCGTTGGGATACCTGTTTGGGAGCTCGATTATGAGACCCTCACTTCGCCGGAAACAAAAAAGAAGCTTGGGGAGTTTACGTTTATCGCGACGACCGACGGTAATCACGGGCGCGCGGTAGCATGGGCCGCGGCGCAGATCGGTCAGAAGTCGATCATCTATATGCCGAAGGGCTGCCCGCAGGTGCGGTTGGAAAATATAAAACGCGAGGGCGCGGAGGCGTATATCACCGAAAGTAATTACGATGATACGATCCGTTTTACGGCGGAGCTCGCGAAAAACACCCCGGGCGGCGTCATTGTACAGGATACGGCCTGGGAGGGTTACGAAGACATTCCCGGCTGGATAATGCAGGGTTACGGCGTTATGGCGCTTGAAGCCTGCGAGCAGCTGCGGGAGCTCGATATAAAACCTACGCATATGCTGATACAGGCGGGCGTCGGGGCTTTTGCGGGGTCGGCGCAGGGTGTGGTCTCAAATTATTTCGGCGACGCTGATCCTGTTTCGTTTGTTGTCGAGCCGCATGCCGCCGATTGCCATTACCGTTCCGTGTTAAAAGGCGACGGTTCGATAGTAACGGTCGGCGGGGACATGGAAACTATCATGGCGGGTCTTGCCTGCGGCGAGCCGAACATTCTTTCATGGGATATTTTAAAGAACAAAAGTGATTATTTTGTGACGATAGGTGATGAACACGCCGCGCGGGGGATGCGTGTGCTCGGCGCTCCGCTGAGAGGTGATCCGAGGGTGATCTCAGGGGAGTCGGGAGCGTCGGCGATGGGATTTTTGACGGAGCTGCTGACAAGCGGTGACCTTGCTGAGCTGCGCGAACAGGCGGGGATCGGTAAGGATTCGCGGATATTGCTGTTCAGCACCGAGGGGGACACCGATCCGGACAATTATAAGGAAGTAGTTTGGAATGGGAAGTATAAAAGTTAGCGCGATCTTACTCGCGGCAGGTTTATCACAAAGGATGGGGGAGGATAAGCTTTTGCTTGCTTATCAGGGGAAACCGCTGCTTCAATGCGTGGTCGATATGCTTGCCGGGCTGCCTGTTTATGAAAAGATCATAGTGACTACAGAGTCCAGACTCAGGAAGATAGATCTTCCGCCCGGTGTACAGAGGGTCGTGAACCCCGATCCGGAAGCCGGGCAGAGCGGGAGTGTCCGTCTTGGCGTCGAAAATTCCGCCGGTACTCATTTCTTTTTTCTGGCGGCTGACCAGCCGCAGCTTACAAGCTTTGTGCTTCTGCCTCTTTTAAGCGCCGCCGAAGCAAACCCGGAAATGATCATTTTCCCGGCAATAAACGGAAAACCCTGTTCACCGACTCTTTTCCCGTCGTTTTTCCGCAAGAAGCTGCTCGCTTTGTCGGGAGACAAGGGCGGGCGGGAGCTGCGCAACGCTTTTCCCGAGATGTGTTACGCCGTAGAGCCGGAATTTCCGGAGTTTTTCCTGGATATAGACAGCAAAGAAAATTATGAAGAGCTTTTAAGAATGGAGGAGGATCAGTATGACAAATGAGCAGTTGGTCGCGATGGCAAAAGAAGCAAGGGAAAAAGCCTGCGTGGATATTTCCGGCTTTAAAGTCGGAGCGGCATTACTTACCGCTGACGGTTTGGTTTTCCCCGGCTGCAATATAGAAGACCCTTCGGGGATCGGTATCACAAACATCTGCGCTGAAAGATGCGCCGTCGTAAAAGCGCTTTCGGAAGGTCAAAGGGAGTTTGTAAAAATCGCCGTCGTTGGCGGTTTGGACGAGCTCATATTCTGCACACCGTGCGGCGCCTGCAGGCAGTACCTGAACTCGTGGTCACCGCGGATAAAAGTAGTTCTGCCGGACGGAGACGGCAAAATAAATGAGTACAGCTTAAGCGAACTTTTGCCGTACTCATTCAGTGAGACTTTTTAAGATATTCCTATGTTGTAGTCAGATCATTATACCACTTGACCGCCGCTATGTAGGCGTCGTTGACGATCGTCGGGTCAAGTTTGTTTTCTTCTACGAACTGGGAGACTGATTCCCAGTTTGCGTATTCGTAGTTTTCATAGAACCTCAGCAGATCTGAGTAGATTCCTGTTCGGGTGAGCAAAGAGGCGCGGATGTCGTCGGCTACGGGGATCTCCTCAAGTAGCTGCTCTTTTGTCATTTCGAGAGCTATGTGCAGCAAAGAGAGCATTCCGACCATAAAGACCTGCTGGGGATTACGTTTGATGTGGAAGCCGGGGGCGAGCAGTTCTCCGAAGTGCGCGCGTATCAGGGACATGCGGACGAGCTCCAGCGGTTTATCTTCGGCGATGCCCCGAAGCGCAAGCACCGCTATCCATTTTTTCAGACTCTCTTCACCCATGTAAGCGACGGCGCTTGCGATCGATGAAACATTTCTAAGGCCGACTGCCGCCGAGTTCAGGATACGCAGCAGCTTGTAAGACAACGCAACGTCGGACGCGATGATATCGCTGATCTCTTTAAAGTTCATATAGTCTTCGGTGCTTGAGAGCTTAAGCAGACGGAAGTAATTCACTTTCAGCGGGCTGAGCTCCTTGGTTTTACGGTCTTCCACAGGCTGGTTGAAGTAATACCCCTGGAACATATGGAAACCGGCGTCTTTGGCTTCCTGAAAATCCTCGACCGAATCCACTCCGGTCGCAACGAACCTTACTCTCTGGTTCTTTGCGATCATTGTTTTTTGCCTTATCAGATTCCCGTCGGAGGAGGTGAACTTACAATAATCGGCGATGGAAAGCAGTTCGTTGACCGGACTGCCGCTGTGCAAACCGTTGACCGCGAGCTTGTACCCGTGTTTGCGAAGCTCGTTATAAAGCTGGACAGTTTTCGCTACTTCCTCTTTTGATATACCCGGTGTAAGGTTGGTCTGTACTATAAACTTATCCCTCGGCAGATTGCGGAGTACGGTCGGGTTAAGAAGCTGCTTGGTGTAGGTTATGAAATAATGCAGCTTGCTTTCGATGTCATGGAGCCCCAGCGCGTCAAGCGTACGGTTGAACTCACTGAGAGTGACTGTGCCTTCCTCCTCATCGCCGCCCTGCCCGCGGTCGATAAGCTCATAACCGAATGTTTTGCCGACTCCGAGCAGCACAGGCTGGATATTGATGTACATATCCTTAAACTTCTGGGCTGTATCGTAATGGTCTTCAAAAAACATCACCTGTCCGCGCCCTGCCGCTTTTGCCTGATACAGGGCGATATCCGCTTTTCTCAGGATATCAGATAAATTGCTCCCGTGCTTCGGGAAAAACGAAACGCCTATGCTTAAGGTACATTTTAAGTCTATGTTCGGCAATGTGTACGCGCGAAGCGCGGTCGAAAGTATACTGTTGTAATGTTTCTGACAGTCGTCATGGCTGGCGAACCTGTCTGCCGGGTCAGCGTACAGGAGAACAAACTCGTCACCGCCGAGGCGGTACAGATGGTCAACAAAATAAGGGCTTTCCTGTAAATGCTCCGTAAGGCGGCGCAGCACAACGTCTCCGGTGTTATGACCATAGGTATCATTGACCGCTTTAAAATGGTCAAGGTCAAAAAGCGCAACGATCCCGGAGGCTTCATTTTTGATTATCTTTTCCTCCAGCATGGCAAAGTCTTCTTTGAGCTTCTGCCTGTTGGGGATGCCTGTCAGCTGGTCTATATACGCCAGAGCGTACAATCTTTCATTTGCTTCCTTCTCGGGGGTTATGTCACGCATCATAAATATAGTCGCGGCTTTTCCGTCCACCCAGTTGATCGTGCTGCTTCTGACGTTAAATGTCCTTCCTTCGGTATCATCGATCTCAAAGGGGGCAGCCCCGGCTGATTTTGACCTTCCCCATAGGGGCAGTGGTCGCAAAGCCCCGGTAACTGCTTCGCGAAAATAGTTTTACAGGTACGCGCCGCTTCGTCTTCGTTATACAGGCGGTTTTCAGCGCGTGTATTGGTAAAGAGTATCTCGCAGGTTTTTCCCCGTACGACGATTATTTCCATGTCGTGCGGATCCAGAACCCCGCTTATATCATCAAGTATGCTTTTAAAGTCGCTCTTTGCGGTGAGTTTCTTTAAAAGCCTGTCTTTTGCCGCGTTTGTTTTTTTGATGATATCCTTGATACTGCCGCTAATATCCATATCTGAGTTCCTCGTTTTTGTGTTGATCACGGAATCCACATTATAACACGCTGTAAAGGTCAATGTAAAGCTTGAAATCTTTTGTCGAACCACATATCGATACAAAGTCCGGCGGCAACAAGCAAACCGCCTGCAAGCAGCTGGATCGAGAATGAGCGGGCGATGATCGCGTCGATAACAAGTCCGGAAAACACCTGCCCTATGAACAGGAGCAATGACAGATAAAAAGCGGGGACCTTCATAACGAGTATGTTGCTGACCATAATAAGGCATGCGCCCATGAACCCGCCCAGATATATGTAGAAATCCGGAGATACAGTACTCAGCGTCACAGCCGGTTCATTACCTCCGAGGACCAGAAATACCAAAAACGCGACGATCAGGCCAACGACATAATTAAAAAACGTGCTGACCCGTATACTGGAGAGTGTTGCAAGCTTTGCGCTGAGCGTGCGGGTCACCACGATGATACATCCCGCGGCAAAAGATAACAGGACCGCCGCCGTTTCAAAGCGGTCTATCATCACCGCGATACCGCCGACGGTAAGCAGCAGTCCGATGATACGCTGTTTTTTAAACGGGTGCTTCGGCAGTCCGAGCCATCCGTACTGATCGAACGCGAGACCCATGATACTTTGCCCGAGCAGTACAAGGGCAAGTATAGCCGATACGCTGATCCGGCTGAACGCGTAGTTATTAAACGCGACAGTCATAACGCCGAGAGCGCCTGCCATGTAGTAGTACCACGGATGCTTTTTTTTAAACGGGTTCTCGCGTTTTACCAATACCAAAACCGAGGTCGTGACAAGTCCCGCGATATGGATAATAACAGACGATGTATGCAGACCGTGCGACGCGGCAAGCCCGCCGTTGAGCGCGATCATGATCGAGATGAATATTCCGGTCAGCAGGGATAAAATCAGATACATTACCGGCTCGCTTTCGTTTTAGAAAAAAAGACGGCCAACAAGGCTGTCTTTTCTTGATCGGGAGACTTAAACCGTATCAATTGTTCAAATATGAGGTGACCAGCTCCTGCAGGAGCTCGTCTCTGTCGAGCCTGCAGATAAGGCTGCGGGCGTTGTTATAGTTCGTGATGTATGTAGGGTCCTCAGACAGGATATATCCGACGATCTGGTTAACAGGGTTATAGCCTTTTTGCATCAGAGCTTCATAAACCGCCGAGAGCACCTCGCGGGTGTTGTTCTCGCCGCTGATAACGTCAAATTTTCTCGTATAACCGTCCACTCGCGAATCCTCCAATCTGTACTTCCCTCCGATCATATTATAACAAATCACTATGTATGTAGTAAAGCGAATTTTATTACAATATTGTGACAAATAGTGAAATTTAGTTAGTATTACTGTTCACGTTCCAAAGACATGGGGAACAATGCCGTGAAGGCGTAACTTACGAATCTTCCGTCGGAGGTGCGGGCGCAGAGTACTTCGAGGTCCTTTGCGAACTCGCTCAGCAGTTGACGGCACGTACCGCAGGGAAAGCGGTATGTGTTGCCCTCGGAGATTATCGCAAGCCGTTTAAACTCACGGTGCCCTGCCGAGACAGCGGCCGCGATCGCTGCCGCTTCCGCGCATATAGTTGCTCCGAGCGCGATGTTTTCGATCGTGCAGCCTGTGAAGACCGTACCGTCGATAGTCTCGAGAGCCGCTCCGGTTTTGGTCAGCGAGTAGGGGGTATATGAGTTCTCCATTGTTTCGGCAGCTGTTTCCAGAAGTCTTCTGTCTGTCATTTTAAAGTCCATTCCTTTCGTTAATTTATCATCAGTGTATCTATCGTCCAGTTGTGGAAGTTGTGGAAGATCCCGGACTGGCTCGGGGAAGCGTTTGCGATAACACCCATTGGCGTATATATCGCGTGCCGTTTGTACAATATCGGTATAAACGGCGCGTTTTGCGTTATCATATCGAGCAGCTTCTCTCCGGCATAACTTACCTCCTCAGCCGACCTCGCGGCTAAAAACTCAAGGATGAGCGGTTTGTAAAAGGTGTTGCCGGTTTTACCGTAATTTAAGTTGCCGGGCAGGAGCAGGGGAGACAGGTCAAAGTCCGCGCCAAGCAGTGTTTCGCCGTAATACATGTCAAACTTCTCTTCCTGCAGCGCTGTCATAAAATTACCCCACGGCAGTTCGCGGACATTGATATCAAAACCCATGTATCTCAGCGTTTCCGCTATCCTGTGAGCCGCGGCGAGTTTGTGAGCGTTTTCGATGTTGACGATAAAGTCCAAAGTGAACTTCTGGTATCCGCCGAATCCGTCCGGCATTTCCAGGTATGAGTCGTCGTCATAGTCTTTGAGCCCTGCGCGTTCGAGGAGCGCCGCCATCTCAACGAGCGGGTCGTAGGCGCGGTGAGCCCATTGGGGGTCGTACAGATCAAAAACAGGCGATATAGCGACCGGCGCGGGTATCGTCTGGTTCGGCACCGGCACATTCATGATGTTATCAACAATGAACTGCCGCTCGATCGAGCATCCGATAGCGCGGCGCACGTCGGCATCCCGCAGCGCGGGGGAGTTCGCGTTGAATCCTATGAACTGCAGCGCGGTCGTACTGTAGTCGCGAGGCTCGCGGGGGCGGTTGAGCCTGATGGTGAACGCTCCCGCCGGGTCATCCCATAACAGGCTGAGCCCTCCGCCGTCAAATAATGTCGTAAGGTCGCCGTCATTACAAGCCCTCAGATATATGATCAGAAGAGGCAGATCCTCAAAGTATCTGTACTGTTGAAAACGTAATAACCGCGTAGATTCTGAGTGCGGGAAGATGTACGGTCCTGTTCCCGGGGGCAGTCTGCTGTCGATCGTGCCGTGTTTGATCACGGGTATGTCAAGCAGCCGGTTAAAACGGGCATTCGGAGTATCCAGCGTTATTACGACAGTCAGCTCGCCGTCTGTTGATATACTGCTGATCGAATTGAATCTGTTTACATACCTGCCTCTTTGCATGGACTGCCTTAACGAATAGGCGACGTCGTCCGAAGTCATAAACGTGCCGTCATGCATCGCTATTTCCGGCAGTAACTGATAGGTAAAGGTCAGATTATCTTCCGTATACCAGCTCGCGCACAGCAATGGAACTGCTTCAAGGTGTTCGTTCAGTATAAAAAGGCTTTCGTACAATAATGAGGATAAGGTGATATTATCCCTGTTGAGCGTTGTTATCGGGTTCATGGAGCTTTCCGGTTCATAACGCAAAGTGAACTGCCCGGGAGTCGGAGGGTTGGCGGGTGTGGGGCGGACCGGCAAAGGCGGTTCGTCCGGCGGGACCGGTTCCAGGGCCGCGGGCGGGGGATCCTCCGCCGGATCGGACTGAAACCAGCAGCTCTGCAGTAATAATACAGGGAGGAGTATCAAAATTATAGAAGTTCTTAAAATCCGCCTTGTCAAAGGATCGTTCCTCTCTTAGTCCCGGAGTATGATGACCGCTGCCTGACTGCCGCGCTGTCCCGCGGTTTTCCTGTGCGACCAGTATTTATCGCTGCGGCAAAAGGTACACTCGTCTGATACCGATGTTTTACGGACTCCGGCATCCGCAAGCAGAAACCGGTTTGATTCCTTCAGGTCGACCATGTACTTATCCGCTTGTTGTCTGATACAGTACTCAACTGCCGTTCCAAGTGTTTTGCTTAACGAATCGGCCACATCAGCGTCTGTTTCATAACAGCATCCGGAGATGCACGGTCCGATCGCGGCGTTGATATCAGCGGGGTCACAGCCGAATTCACCGGTCATCTTCCGTACAGCAAGACCCGCTATATTCGCGGCTGTTCCGCGCCATCCGGCGTGTACCGCTCCGATCGCTTTTTTTACAGGGTCGTGAAGCAGTATGGGTACACAGTCCGCGGTGAATACCGTAAGTGTTATCCCGGGGGTCTGTGTTATTTGCCCGTCGGCTTGATGCCCTGTTGGTGTGTGCAGCTTACCGGAATCGTTTTTTGATACGAGCCGTATGTTTGTGCCGTGGACTTGATTTGAGCATACGATACTTTCTTCGGTCATATCCAGTGCGCCGCATAACGCCGCATAGTTTTCTTTTATATTCGCCGGGGCGTCGCCGGTCCTGTGCCCGAGGTTCAGCGATTTGAAGATACCGCTGCTGACTCCGCCGAAACGTGTGGTAAAAGCATGGGTCGTTGTGATATTCGGCGACGTCATGTATACGATGCCGTTTTTTCTTTTTTCGATAAAACTCATGAGTTTCTTCCGCAGCAGTCTTTGAACTTCATCGGGAGTCCGTTAGGGCGTTTTTTACCGCAGGGGCAAGGGTCGTTGCGGCCGACTTTCTGTCCTTTTTTTACAGGCTGCCTTTTTACAGTCCCGTCTCCGCCCACATTTTGCGCGGACGCGTTATAGTTTTTTGCGACGCCGCGGCGTTCGAGAGATTCATTATTTCTGATCCGCACGGTAAACATCCGCCTGACGACTTCTTCTTTTATCCCGTTTATCATGGTTTCAAACATATCAAAACCGTCGCGTTTATATTCGTCAACAGGATTGGTCTGCGCGTACGCGCGCAGCCTCACACTGTCCCGCAGGCTTTCCATCGCGTCGATGTGATCCATCCAGAATTCGTCAACGACACGCAGCATGATGACCCGTTCGAGCTCCCGCATGATCGGGACTGTGCCGCCCGAGATAAAACCGAACTCCGCTTCTCTTGCGGCATACGCTGCTGATGCTTTATCCTGAAGCAGTTCCTCAAGCTCGGTTCTTTCAAAACCTTCCTTCGGGAGTCTGATCTCGCCTTTCCTGAGGAAAAGTGCTTCCAGCGGCGAGAGTATCTCAACAAGCTGCGAGGGTTCATTTATAGACTCCAGCTCCTGGAATCCGGAGTTTACCGCGGTCTCTACAGCTTCTGTGATCATTGTACGGATGTTTTGCGTTATATCGTCCCCGTCGAGCACTTTGCGGCGCTGGTCGTAAACGATGGTACGCTGGGTGTTCATTACGTCGTCATACTCTAAGACGCTTTTTCTCGACTGAAAGTTCCGGCTTTCGACCCTGCGCTGGGCTGATTCGATAGCGTTGGACAGCATTTTCTTGTCGATCGGCATATCTTCCTCGAGTCCGAGGGTCTCCATCATTCCCATGATACGCTCCGAACCGAACAGACGCATGATGTCGTCGGTAAGAGCTATGTAAAATCTTGTTTCACCCCTGTCGCCCTGTCTGCCCGAGCGTCCCCGGAGCTGGTTGTCTATACGCCGCGCTTCATGGCGCTCGGTGCCGAGTATGAACAATCCTCCGGCGTCCCTTACCTTGTCGGCTTCCACCGATGTCACAGCGCGGTGTTTATCCATTTTTTCAGCGAACATTTTGCGGGCTTTTATGATCTCCTCATCATCGGTCTCGGCGAAACCTGTAGCTTCGATGATGAGCTCATCCGAAAGACCGGATTTTTTCATCTCTGTTTTGGCGAGATACTCCGGGTTACCTCCGAGCATGATGTCCGTACCGCGTCCCGCCATGTTCGTTGCGATCGTCACCGCGCCGACCTTACCCGCCTGCGCGACTATCTCCGCTTCTTTTTCATGGTGTTTTGCGTTCAGGACGTTGTGCGGGACGCCGCGCTTTTTAAGCAGCGAGGCAAGCAGTTCACTTTTTTCGATCGATACAGTACCTACGAGGACCGGCTGTCCTTTTTTATGGCATATTTCGATCTGATCTATGATCGCTCTGTACTTGCCGTTTTCATTTTTGTATATGACGTCCGGATTATCGATGCGGATCAGCGGGCGGTTTGTCGGTATCTCGATTATATCCAGCTTGTATATCGCGCCGAACTCTTCGGCTTCGGTGAGCGCGGTTCCTGTCATTCCGGCAAGTTTTTCGTATAGTCTGAAATAATTCTGGAAGGTTATCGTTGCCAGGGTTTTGCTTTCTCTCGCGACCTCGACGCGTTCTTTTGCTTCGATCGCCTGATGCAGTCCTTCCGAGTAACGTCTGCCGATCATCAGGCGTCCGGTGAACTCGTCGACTATTATGACTTCGCCTTCCTTGACGACATAATCCACGTCACGCTGCATCGTCCCGTACGCTTTTAGTGCCTGGTTTATATGGTGCGACAGGGTGCTGTTGTCCAGATCGGCGAGGTTCTCGAGACTGAAGTGCTGCTCCGCTTTTTTGATGCCGCGCGCGGTGAGTGTTGCTGTTTTTGCTTTTTCGTCCACTACGTAATCGGACTCGATCTCTTCGTCCTCCTGCGATTTCTCGTCGATGGAAGCATAGACGGTTTTTTTCAGTCTCAGGACAAACTCATTGACTTTTGTATACATATCGGTGGACTCATCGCCCTGCCCGGATATTATAAGCGGGGTGCGCGCTTCGTCGATGAGTATCGAGTCGACCTCGTCCACGATCGCGAAGATATGGTCGCGCTGGACCATATCGCGTTTATACAGCGCCATGTTATCACGCAGATAGTCAAAGCCGAGCTCGTTGTTTGTGCCGTATGTGATGTCGGAGGCGTACGCGGCGCGCCGCTCGTCATTTGTCAGACCGTGGACTATCAGGCCTACGGTAAGCCCCATAAAACGGTGGACCTTTCCCATCCATTCACTGTCGCGCCTCGCAAGGTAGTCGTTGACTGTGACGACATGTACTCCGTCCCCGGCGAGTGCGTTGAGATATGAGGGCATAACTGCCACGAGGGTTTTACCTTCTCCTGTTTTCATTTCGGCGATGCGTCCCTGATGAAGGACAAGTCCGCCGATCAGCTGCACATGGAACGGGCGCATACCAAGGACACGGTCGCTCGCTTCCCGGGACGCTGCGAATGCTTCGGGCAGTATATCGTCAAGGGTTTCCCCGTTTTGTAATCTTGTTTTAAATTCGCCTGTTTTTGCTTTCAGAGCTTCGTCCGTCATCTGACGGTATTCATCTTCAAGGGCTTCTATCATTTCAATAACAGGCGCCAGCGTTTTTAACTCACGCTCATTGTGCGTTCCGAATATTTTCGCGATCACTTTGTTTATCATGTACATACCTTCCGTAACTTCTGATTGGACTTGCGTATTTGTCAATTACATATTGTAGCATATAAGGAGGATAAATTAAACCATATATAGATATAATTCATAAGATAAATTTATCCTGTAGTATTTTTCAGTTTTATTTGCCGCAAAATATAATATATATATTGACTTACGCGTTAAAATATAGTATTTTTATACAAATAAAATATATGTCGGACATATTGCTTTTTTTCTCAATGCACAGGGGGGTGGATGTATGAAAACGATACGTGCCGTGCTGAGCAGATTTATCGGGATGAGACTGTCTTATTCCCAGATACTTTTTGTAGTCATCGCTTTTGCATTGATGGTATTTGTAAGCTATACCTATGTCAATAACCGTGAGCGTCACCACCTGATGAGAAGGGCGGAGGACGCTCTTACCAATGCCCATATTTATATCGAAGCGAGCCTTCAGGAACCTAAAGCGCCTTTTATAAGCGTGTCGGAGTCCGTCCGGTTTATGCTCATGAGCGGTGAGTCCTCGGACTCTGTATCCAGTTATATGACAGACATAACAGGATACATGATGAACTATGAAGAGCTCCGGCACTACGCTGCCGGTGTTTTCGGCGTGTTTGACCATTTCGGTGGTTTGTTCCTCGACGGTTCGGGCTGGGCTCCGTCCGGCGACTACGATGTAGTAAGCCGTCCGTGGTATACCGCTGCTGTCTCAGCCAACGGTGAGATCGGAATGACCGCGCCTTATGACAGTCTGCGGACAGGCGTAAACACCATCACCTATACACGCCTTATCTTTGATGACGACGGTGTGCCGCTTGGTATAGTGTGTCTGGATGTGATCCTCGAGCATATAATGGATTTTGCCGTCAACACAAGACTCACGGAAGGTGGCTACAGCCTGCTGCTCGACGGTGATCTTAACGTCATCGCGCATCCGATACCTGCTTATCTCGGCAGGAATATCAGCCAGCTCAATGACGGTGACATAATCGCTGCCGATATGCGCTCCGGCGCGGTTTTCGGCACATTTGACGCAAGGTCTTACCAGAATGAACGTTCCGAGCTTGTATGGAAACGTTTTGACAACGGCTGGGTGCTTTGCCTGATGACTCCGTATGAGACTTACTATAAAAGCACAAAGGACCTCGCGTGGTATCTTTCTTTCCTCGGTTCTATAATGGCTGTAAGCCTGAGTGTAGTGCTTCTGAGCGTAACAAACGCCAAAGTGAGGTCTGACGAGGAAAGCCGTCAAAAGAGCAACTTCCTTGCGACGGTAAGCCATGAGATACGCACTCCGCTCAACGCGATAATCGGTGTAACGGAAATAGAGCTTTTAAACGAGAACCTCCCGCCGTTGGTGCGCGAAGCATTTCTGAGGGTTTTTAACTCCGGTTACGCTCTGCTGACGATCATCAACGACCTGCTTGATCTTTCAAAGATCGAAGCGGGTAAGATGGAGATAAATCCGGCGCGTTACGATGTAGCGAGCCTGATAAATGACGTAGTCCAGTATAATCTGCTTAAGGTGGACAACAAACCGCTGGAGTTTATATTGTCGGTGGACGAGAATCTTCCGGTCGCGCTGCTCGGCGACGAGATCCGTATCAGGCAGGTGCTGAACAACCTGCTCTCCAACGCTTTTAAATACACTGACAGCGGTTCTGTTTGCTTTGACATTTCTTATGAAAAAAACGACAGCGGAGCTGACTGTATAGTGTTCATCGTGAGGGATACAGGTTTTGGTATGACGCCGGATCAGATTTCAAGATTATTTGAAGCATATACACGGTTCGCCACGCAAAACGCTTACGGCGCTGTAGGCGGAACAGGGCTTGGCATGAACATAACAAAACGTCTTCTGGACCTGATGCACGGCACGATAACCGTAGAGAGCGTTGAAGGTGAAGGCACCGTCTTTACGGTAAAAATTCCTCAAACAGCGGAGGATGAGGCAGTCCTGGGCGCCGAGCTTGCCGAGAATCTTAAGATGTTCCTCGTTGACTACGATAAAACACCAAGCAGGAGCGAGAGTTTCGCGCGTGAGTACATGCCGTACGGCAGCGTACTGATAGTTGACGATATGGAGTCAAACCTCTATGTCGCGGAAGGTTTGCTGACTCCGTACGGGTTAAAGCTGGATACCGCCGTAAGCGGGCAGGAGGCGATAGGGAAGATAACGGGCGGAGCTGTTTACGATGTTATCCTGATGGATCATATGATGCCTGTCATGGATGGCATAGAGACAACGCAAAAATTACGTGAGCTCGGATATGATCGTCCGATAGTCGCGCTGACGGCAAACGCGATGCAGGGGCAGTCGGAGATGTTCCTTTCCAAAGGCTTTGAGGCTTTTCTTTCCAAACCGGTCGACATCCGGCAGCTTGACCTGACGCTCAACCAGCTGATACGGGATCAACACCCGCCCGAGGTCGTAGAGGAAGCGCGTAAGATGAAGCAGCTGTCCATACAGCCGCCTGTGTCATATGATCCGGAACTGGCAAGGCTGTTTGTACGCGACGCAATGAAGGTGCTTGACTCTCTGGTCATTATCAATGAGAGACTGAAAAACAGGTCGGAGGATGATCTGAAGACTTACACCTCCAACGTCCACTCGATCAAAAGCGCGCTCGCTATCGTTGGTGAAAATGAGATGTCAGCGACCGCTTCAAAGCTTGAACAGGCGGGGCGTAACGCGGATTGGAACCTTATCGGGGAAGCGACTGACGCATTTATAACAAACCTGCGGCTCGTGATAGATAAAATAGACCCGGGTGATGAAGACGCTTACGCCGCGTTACCCGATGAGGACAGGGCGTTTCTCGGCGATAAATGGTTCGCCGTTTATGCAGCCTGTATCGCAAAAAACAAAAAAGAATCCATGGACGAGATAGACCTGATGAAAGTAAACCCATGGCCCCCCGCGATCACAGAAGCGATCAGCGCTGTGACCGCACTAATCTCATCCGCCGACTTCGAAGGCGCCGCCAGCCTCGCAGAGCGCGAATCTACCCGCGCTTTGTGAGTTTATAGGAAGAGAAGCAAGGGGACAGGTTTTTTGCTTTATTTAAAAGCAAAAAACCTGTCCCCTTGCTTCCTGGTGGGGGATGGTGGATTTGAACCACCGAAGTCACTGACAACAGATTTACAGTCTGCCCCCTTTGGCCACTCGGGAAATCCCCCTTAAGTAATGGTAGCAGAAAACGTCTGATGACGTTTTCCATAAGCGTCGTATACGACGCTTTGTGGAGCTAGTGAGAGGACTTGAACCCCCAACCTAGTGATTACAAATCACTTGCTCTACCGATTGAGCTACACTAGCATAACTGTACAAGGCGCGAAAGTAATGATAACAAACAGACTGTCGTTTGTCAATATGAAATTGCAATAGTAATGTAACTGTGCTACAATGCAGGTTGATTAACCCGGAGGTAGTGGAAATGACACTTTATGAAGAACTAAAAGCGCGGGGGCTGATCGCGCAGGTCACTGATGAAGCCGAGATAAGTAAAATGCTGAACGAAGGAAAAGCGACGTTTTATATCGGATTCGATCCGACCGCGGACTCTTTGCACGTCGGGCATTTTATGGCACTTTCATTCATGAAACGGCTGCAGATGGCTGGAAATAAGCCCATTGCACTCGTCGGCGGCGGTACAGGTATGATCGGCGACCCTTCCGGCAGAACAGACCTGCGTAACCTGATGACTGTTGAAACGATAGAGTATAACTGCGAATGTTTTAAAAAGCAGATGTCGAAGTTTATAGATTTCTCCGACGGTAAAGCATTGATGGTAAATAATGCCGACTGGCTGCTTGGTTTGAATTATATCGACTTCCTTCGTGAGTTCGGCGTGTGTTTTTCAGTCAATAAAATGCTGACGGCGGAATGCTACAAGAACCGTATGGAAAAAGGTCTGTCCTTCCTTGAGTTTAATTACATGATAATGCAGAGCTACGATTTTTATGAGCTCTATCTGAGATACGGCTGCAATATGCAGTTCGGCGGAGACGACCAGTGGTCAAACATGCTTGGCGGTACTGAACTCATACGCAAAAAACTGGGCAAAGACGCACACGCCCTGACCATCACGCTTCTGCTCACTTCAGAGGGAAGTAAAATGGGGAAGACAGAAAAAGGGACCGTGTGGCTGGACGAAGAGAAAACAACTCCGTTCGAGTTCTACCAGTACTGGCGTAATGTAAATGACGCAGACGTGATCAAATGCATGAAGCTCCTTACATTCCTTACTATAGAGGAAATCAAAGAGATGGAGAAGTGGCAGGGTGAAGAACTCAACCGCGCTAAAGAGATACTCGCTTTTGAACTGACAGCGTTGATACATGGTAAAGCCATCGCAGAACAGTCCCGCGACACAGC
>Ga0123356_10001853_pt1 | contig 22938 bp, 35 predicted proteins | sample TergutEmb28metaG_2_FD_92546 | JGI IMG/M metagenome (GOLD analysis project Ga0123356, IMG submission 92546) | Embiratermes neotenicus P3 segment gut microbial communities from Petit-Saut dam, French Guiana - Emb289 P3 | ecosystem: Host-associated > Arthropoda: Insects > Digestive system > Gut ...
CGATGCGAGTTGGCAGCCTTGGTTTGGAGGTAACCGCTGGACGTATGCTGGTTCTCATGGCTGCGTCAACATGCCTTTCTGGGCTGCAAGCGAGCTGTATAGTATGATTTCGGTGGGGGATACTGTCTGGATTCATTTTTAACGTGGTTTTATTCAGGCAAAGACGAGCAATCTGAATTATTATTTATTTGTCACTTCATGGCCTTGATTTTCTATTTTTAGGCATGGATACGCCCGGAGGCGTTGCTTTTGCCAACCTGCGGTTTGACATGAGAAACTGACACTGTTATCATTCACCTTCGCGACTTTTTGGCCGCCGAGTTCTTGCGCGCTTTGACCATAATAATCATAGTGCTCGCACAGCTCAATACGAAAGTGACACACGAAAGGTTAAACAGTGCCTACTATCAACCAACTGATCCGTAAGGGTCGTGAGAAGCAGGTCGATAAGAAAAAGACGCCTGCGCTCAAGGGAAACCCACAGAAGCGTGGGGTCTGTACCCGTGTTTACACGACCACACCCAAAAAGCCTAACTCGGCTTTGCGCAAGGTATGTCGTGTACGTCTTGTTAATGGTATGGAAGTCACCGCGTACATCCCCGGTATCGGACACAACCTGCAGGAGCACTCGATGGTGCTCATCCGCGGAGGCCGCGTCAAGGATTTGCCGGGTGTGCGTTACAAGGTCATCCGTGCTGCTCTGGACTGTTCTGCAGTCAATAACCGCAAGCAGGCCCGCAGCCGTTACGGCGCCAAGAGACCCAAAGGTAAGTAACTAAAGCAGGCAAACGCAAGGCGTATCCTCATACGCCTTTGTTATGTTGGCGAAGCTCCCACAAGAATAAGAGCAAGGAAAGGAACACGATATGCCGCGTAGAGCAGCCGCAATCCGCAGAGAGGTCAATCCAGACGCTGTGTACAACAACCGTCTGGTCACCCAGCTTATCAACAAGGTCCTCCTCGACGGTAAGAAGTCCGTTGCAGATTCAATCGTTTATGGTTCATTCGGCATCATTGAGGAAAAGAGCGGCCAAGATCCCCTCTCGGTATTCAAGAAGGCTATGGATAACGTTCGTCCCACGCTTGAGGTCAAACCCAAGCGTGTCGGTGGTGCGACCTATCAGGTACCGATGGAGGTCAACTCACGTCGTGCAACCACGCTTGCGATCCGCTGGATTGTCAATTACTCACGTAAACGTAAGGAAAAGACGATGAAGCAGCGTTTAGCTGGCGAGATCCTTGACGCCTCAAACGGCATCGGCGCATCGGTCAAAAAGCGCGAGGACATCTTCAAGATGGCAGAAGCCAACAGGGCTTTCTCGCATTACCGATGGTAATCTGGCTTATCTAGAGGCGCATCTTGCGCCTTAACACGAGCCCTGAGCTCAGTTACGTAGGAAACTACGCTCCTTACGCTCAGAACCCATGTTTCGCCACAATCTGTGGCCTCGCAGAAACCCAGATGGATTGTTTAGAACTAAGGAAGTAAAGGCAACAAAGAAGTAAAATGGCTAGAACTCCGTTAAAAGACACACGTAATATCGGCATCATGGCGCACATCGATGCTGGTAAAACCACGACCACGGAACGCATCCTGTACTACACCGGCAAGAACTACAAGATCGGTGAGGTACACGAGGGTGCGGCGACGATGGATTGGATGATTCAGGAGCAGGAGCGCGGCATCACGATAACCAGTGCTGCAACCACCTGTTTTTGGGACAGTCACCGCATCCAGATCATCGATACGCCAGGGCACGTGGACTTTACCGCAGAGGTGGAGCGTTCCTTGCGCGTGCTCGACGGTGCGGTAGCCATTTTCTGCGCGGTTGGCGGCGTGCAGCCTCAGTCGGAGACTGTCTGGCGCCAAGCGCATCACTACAACGTACCCCGTATGGCATTCGTCAACAAGATGGATCGTACGGGCGCTGACTTCTTCTCGGTCGTCGATCAGATACAAGACCGTCTCGTTACCCGTCCGGCCATCCTTCAGATACCCATCGGCTCTGAATCAGGATTCAACGGCCTTATCGACCTCATCTCGATGAGGGCTCAGCTCTTCAATGAGGATGAGAAGGGCATGATTTACCCAACGGATGCCGACATTCCTGCCGAATACATCGACGAAGCGACGCAGCGCCACGACGAGCTTGTAGAGATCGCAGCCGAATTCGATGATGAGCTTCTGATGAAGGTACTCGAAGGGGAGGCCTACACCACGAGCGAGGTTGTTGCGGCTTTGAGGAAAGGTTGCATCGCCTGTGCTATCACTCCCGTGGTATGCGGCGCTTCATTTAAGAATAAAGGTATCCAGCAGCTGCTCGATACCATTGTCCATTACCTGCCTTCGCCACTCGATATTCCCGCCATCAAAGGCGTGGACGTTAAGACAGAGGAGGAAGTTGAGCGCAAGGCAGACGCCTCAGAGCCTTTTGCGGCGCTTGCGTTTAAGATCATGACCGACCCGCATGTCGGTCGTCTCACCTATCTGCGTGTGTATTCCGGCGCCCTGCAGGCCGGTTCCTATGTACTCAATGTAACCAAAGACAAAAAGGAGCGCGTCGCGCGCCTGCTCGAGATGCACTCTAATCGCCGTGAGGACATCGATTCGGTCTCAGCCGGTGATATCGTTGCTGCTGTGGGTCTTAAAGACACCTCCACGGGCGATACGTTGTGCCTCGAGAGCTCTCCCGTTATCCTGGAGTCTATGGTGTTTCCCGACCCGGTTATCGACATCGCCATCGAGCCAAAGACAAAAGCCGAGCAGGACAAGCTCGGAATAGCCCTCCAGAAACTTGCAGAAGAAGACCCGACTTTTAGAGTCGCCACCAACAAGGAGACAGGCCAGACGGTCATCGCCGGTATGGGCGAGCTTCATCTTGAGATCATTGTCGATCGCCTGCTGCGCGAGTTTAAGGTCGAAGCGAACGTTGGCAAGCCGCAGGTCGCCTATCGCGAGACGGCAGGCAAGGCGGTCATGAACGTGGAAGGCAAGTTCATCCGCCAAAGTGGCGGTCGTGGACAGTATGGCCATGTGCTCATCAACCTCATCCCGCAGGAGCCAGGTAAGGGTTACGAGTTCGAGAACAAAATCGTCGGGGGCGTCATCCCCAAGGAATACATCACACCAGTCGATAAGGGTATCCAAGAAGCGCTCAGCAATGGCGTGCTTGCAGGGTTTCCTATCGTTGATATCAAGGTCGAACTCATCGACGGATCTTACCACGAGGTCGACTCCTCGGAGGCTGCCTTCAAGATCGCAGGCTCCATGGCGGTCAAAGAGGCATTGCGCAAGAGCAACCCCGTGCTGCTTGAACCTGTGATGTCGGTTGACGTCGATACCCCGGAAGACTACATGGGCGAAGTTATGGGCAACCTCTCATCGCGTCGTGGACAGATCCAGGGAATGGATGATCGCGGCGGCGCCAAGGTTATCAAGGCGCTTGTTCCGCTGTCAGAGATGTTTGGTTATGCAACCGATCTGCGTTCTGCGACGCAGGGCCGCGCGTCATACACCATGCAGTTCTCGTCATATGAGCCAGTGCCTAAGAGTGTTGCTGAGGAGATCGTTTCGAAATCCTATGGAAACGCTTAACAGAAAAGCCGTTTTATTGACAGAGCGCTTGAAATAGAAGCTAGGAATACGAAGGAGAAAAAGTTGGCAAGTCAAAAGATCAGGATCCGCCTTAAAGGGTACGACCACGAGATTGTGGATCAATCCACGAAGCTCATCGTCGACACCGCGCTAAAGACCGGCGCCAAGGTCTCTGGTCCGGTGCCGCTACCGACGGAGCGTAACCTGTATTGCGTCATCCGCTCACCCCACAAGGACAAGGACAGTCGCGAGCAGTTCGAGATGCGTACGCACAAGCGTCTCATCGACATCCTTGAACCCACGCCCAACACAGTCGATTCGCTGATGCGTCTTGACTTGCCCGCGGGTGTGGACATCGAGATCAAGCTGTAGGTAGGTGAAATATGTGTAACACGATCCTAGGCCGCAAGCTGGGAATGACCCAAGTCTGGTCGGCAGATGACCGGTTGATTCCCGTTACGGTCATCCAAGCGGGGCCCTGCGTGGTCACGCAGATCAAGACCACCGACAAGGAGGGCTATAACGCCGTCCAGATCGGTTTTGGCGCAATCAAGAAAAACCATGTCAACAAACCCATGCAGGGGCACTTCGAAAAAGGCAACGTAGAGCCTTCCAAAGTGCTGCGCGAGGTGCATGTCGACGATACGGCGGCCTATGAGCTTGGCCAGAAGATAACTGTTGAGCAGTTTGCAGACATCAAGAAGGTCCATGTCTCAGGTATCTCAAAGGGCAAGGGTTTTGCCGGCGTCATGAAACGCCACAACTATCGTGGCGGTCCTGGTTATCATGGTTCCCACTTCCACCGCGAACCCGGTTCCATCGGTCAGTGCGCCACCCCCTCGCGTGTCTTTAAGGGCAAAGGCCTGCCAGGGCATATGGGTGTGGATAAGGTGACGGTCAAGAACCTTGAGGTAATAAAAGTCGATGTCGAGCAGAACATCCTGCTCGTCAAAGGCGCCATCCCCGGCGGCAAGGGCGCGCTTGTAAGCGTCCGTATCGCTTAAACGTTGCACAATCGTACGGGTGCTTAATAGAACCGAATTGTTCAAGGAGATAGACAACAATGGCAGTAATAGATATCAAAGACATGGGAGGCGAGAAAGTCGGCACGACCGAGCTTTCCGACGCCATCTTCGGCATTACTCCTAATATCCATGTCATGCACGAGGTTGTGCGTTCGCAGCTTGCTGCGCGCCGCGCCGGCACGCATGAGACCAAGACGCGCGGAAACGTCTCGGGCGGCGGCAAGAAACCCTACCGTCAGAAGGGTACCGGCCGCGCACGTCAGGGTACCGATCGTGCCCCGCAATACACCGGCGGTGGCGTGGTATTCGGCCCGCATCCGCGCGGATATGCGTTCAAGGTCAACAACAAGGAAGTCAAACTTGCGATGCGCTCAGCGCTTTCTGCGAAAGTAGCCGATGGCGTCCTGATCGTTGTTGATGAGTTCGACTTCGAGACTCCTTCGACCAAACAGGCTGCTGAGGCCTTAAAGGCGATAGAGGCAACCGGGCGCGTGACGGTTATCCTTCCGGATAACGACGTCAACGCCTTCCTCTCCTTCCGCAATATCACAGGTGTGCGGGTGCTTGCCGTATCAGAGGCCAACACCCATGACCTGATCGATAACGGCACACTCGTGTTCACGAGCGGCTCGCTTAAGCGTATCGAGGAGGTGCTGCAATAATGAAGGATATCCGTCAGGTCATCCTGCGCCCCATCATCTCTGAGCGCAGCTACGACCTCATCAACGAGAACCGCTACACCTTTGAGGTTGCCAAACGGGCAAACAAGATCGAGATCGGCAAGGCCGTCGAGGAGCTCTTTGGCGTCACGGTGATCAAGGTCAATACCATGAATGTGCCTGGTAAGCCTAAGCGGGTGCGCTACGCGAAAGGCACGACGCGTGCATGGAAGAAGGCTATTGTGACGATAGCCGAAGGTCAGAATATCGAAGCTTTTGGCATTTAGTAGGGCTTTTCGAGCCACCGAGATGGCCCGAAAGGTGTTTTGGTTACGAGCAGTACAGAAAGAGGGTCGCTTAGACGGTTTGTGGCAAGGAAGCAAAGAGCGAACGAGCTTGAGCGTACATAGAGGTACGTGAGCGAGTGAGCGATGAAGCTGACATAGCCAGAAAGCGAAATAAGCGAGCCGATTAGGAAGGTTAACGATGGGTATCAAACAATACAAGCCTACCAGCCCTGGCCGCCGTTTCCAGTCGGTCTCGGACTTTGCCGAGGTCACGACGGATACGCCAGAAAAGTCGCTGCTGCGTCCTTTGCCAAAGAAAGCCGGACGTAACAGCAATGGTCGCATCACCACGCGCCATCAAGGCGGCGGGCATAAGCGCCAGTATCGTCTCGTTGATTTCAAGCGCACCAAGGATAGCGTGCCTGCCAAGGTCGCAAGCATCGAATACGATCCCAACCGTTCGGCGCGCATCGCCCTGCTACATTATGCAGACGGCGCAAAGAGCTACATCCTGCATCCTAAAGGCCTTAAGGTCGGGGATGTGGTTACGAGTGGCGCTGGCTCCGACATCAAACCGGGCTGTGCCCTGCAGCTTAAGGACATCCCTGTCGGCACGATGATACATGCCGTTGAGTTGCACCCTGGCAAAGGCGCCGCGCTGGCCCGAAGTGCAGGTTCATCCATCCAGCTCATGGCAAAAGAGGGCAAGTATGCGGTCTTGCGTATGCCTTCTCATGAGATGCGTCGCGTGCTTATAACCTGCCGCGCTACGATTGGCGAGGTCGGCAACTCAGAGCATAGCAATATCACGATCGGCAAAGCTGGCCGTAAGCGCTGGTTGGGGGTACGCCCGACAGTGCGTGGTACGGTCATGAATCCGGTCGACCATCCACATGGCGGCGGTGAGGGCAGGAACAAGTCTGCCGGACGCCATCCGGTTACACCGTGGGGTGTGCCTACCAAGGGCCATCGCACTCGTAATAAGAAGAAGGCTTCAAGCCGCCTCATCATTCGTAGGCGCAAGAAGTAGCGCAGTTTGTGAGAGACGTCTTGCCTTTGAGGCAATCTGTATTCTCACAAAGATCCGCTTGTTTGAAGTCTGAGATGGTTTTAAGTTAGGAGCAAGGATACATGAGCAGAAGTTTGAAAAAAGGGCCTTTCGTCGAGCCGCGTTTGCTCGAGCGCGTCAATACGATGAATGACGCAGGCGATAAGACCGTCATCAAGACCTGGTCGCGTGCATCGACGATATTCCCCGAGATGGTAGGTCATACCATCGCCGTCCACGACGGACGCAAGCATGTTCCGGTGTATGTAACCGAGAGTATGGTCGGTCATAAGCTCGGTGAGTTCGCTGTGACTCGTACCTTCCGCGGACATGCAGCCGATAAGAAAGGGAAAGGCAAGAGGTAAATGGAAGCAAGAGCTATCGCCCGCTATGTTCGGGTCTCTCCTCGCAAGGCGCGCATGGTCGTTGACCTTATCCGCGGCAAGCAGGTCACCAAGGCCCGCGAGATTCTTCAGTTCTCAGACCGCACCATTGCCGAGGTTGTTGAGAAGGTGCTTAACAGCGCCATCGCCAATGCCACGCGCGACGGGGTCAAAGAGGAGAACCTGGTGGTCAAAGCCACCTATGTCGACGAAGGTCCCACGCTCAAGCGCATCCGTGCGCGCGCCAAAGGTTCTGCATCGCGCATCCTGAAGCGCACGAGCCACATCACCGTCATCGTCGGTACGCGAGAGGAGGCCTAGCACATGGGTCAGAAAGTCTATCCTACCGGATTCCGGTTGGGAATAACCGAGAACTGGCGCAGCCGCTGGTATGCGAATAAAACGTACGCGACCATGCTGGAAAACGATATAGCGCTTCGCAAGTACCTGGGTAAGCGCCTTGAGCGTGCCGCCGTCTCCAAGATCGAGATCGAACGTGCCGGTGATAAGATCAAGATCATCATCACCACGGCTCGCCCTGGTATCGTCATTGGTAAGAAGGGCGCCGAGATCGATGAGCTGCGCAAAGACCTGGAAAAGATCGCCAATGGCCGGGTAAGCGTTGACGTCATTGAGATCAAGCGTCCCGAGCTTGACGCCGTGCTGATTGCTCAGTCGGTTGCCGAGCAGCTCGAAGGCCGCGTAGCTTTCAGGCGCGCTATGCGCAAGGCAGTTCAATCCGCTATAAAAAGCGGGGCGAAGGGTATCCGCGTCCAGTGCTCCGGGCGTCTCGGTGGCGCTGAGATGAGCCGTCGCGAATGGTACCGCGAAGGCCGTGTGCCGTTGCATACCATGCGTGCGAAGATCGATTATGGATTTGCGACCGCCGCGACGACGATGGGTTCCATCGGCGTCAAGGTCTGGGTCTACCACGGCGAGAGGCTCCCTGGGCAGCCCACGCCCGAGCCCGCGCTCGAAGGTTCGACGCGTCCCGTTCGTCCCCGTCGCAATGAAGGGAGAAAATAGACATGTTGATACCTAAGCGCATACGGCACCGCAAGGTGCAGCGCGGTTCTATGAAAGGCAAGGCAAAGGGCGGCACCGAGCTTAACTTTGGCGCGTATGGAATCCAGGCTCTCGAGCCTCATTGGATTACCAACCGTCAAATCGAGGCTGCCCGTATCGCGATGACCCGTCACATGAAGCGTGGCGGTCGGGTGTGGATCAACATCTTCCCCGACAAACCCATCACGAAGAAACCTGCCGAGACCCGTATGGGTTCAGGCAAGGGTAATCCCGAAGAATGGGTAGCTGTGGTCAAACCGGGTCGCATTATGTTCGAGATCGCTGATATCGATCGCGAGATCGCCCTCGAAGCGTTGCGTCTGGCGATCCAGAAGTTACCCATCAAGTGCAAGATAGTCACCCGTGACGCAGGTGGGGAGGAATAGATGAAAGGCAAAGAAATACGTGACTTGAGCAATGACGACCTCAAGCAAAAACTAAAGGACGGGCGTGCTGAGTTGTTCAACCTTCGTTTCCAGATGGCAACGAGCCAACTCGACAACACATCCCGTATCAAGCTTGTCAAGAAGGACATCGCACGGGTCCTCACCGAGATCCGTGCCCGTGAGCTCAACCTCGCTGTTGATCTCGTGAGTTAGGTGAGAGGACAGGATCAGGATAATGACAGAAGAACGCAATCGCCGTAAGGTACGTCAGGGTGTCGTCGTCTCCGCGAAGGGCGACAAGACCTGCGTCGTTGAGATCAAGGCGCGTAAGCCGCACAAGATCTACGGCAAAATGATGACGCGGACCAAGAAATTCCACGCGCATGACGAGCTGAACTCCGCTGGTCTCGGCGACGTTGTGCAGATTATGGAGACCCGTCCTATCTCGAAGCTGAAACGTTGGAGACTTATCGAGATCATTGAGAAGGCAAGGTAGGAGGCTTAAGATGATCCAGGTAGAGAGTATGCTGACAGTCGCTGATAACTCTGGTGCGCGTAAGGTTCAGTGCATCAAGGTTCTCGGTGGCTCAAAGCGCCGCTATGCAAGCCTCGGTGACGTCATCGTCTGTGCCGTGAAAGAGGCAACGCCTAACGGGAACATCAAAAAGGGCGAGATCGTCAAGTGCGTCATCGTGCGTGTTAAGAAGGAAGTCCGTCGCAAGGATGGCAGCTACATCAAGTTCGATCAAAACGCCGCGGTTGTCATCGATAACCAAGGTGGTCCCAAGGGTACCCGTATCTTTGGCCCCGTTGCCCGTGAGCTGCGTGACAAGCGTTACATGAAGATCGTCTCGCTTGCACCTGAGACGCTATAAACGCTATAAGGAGTACGTTAATGTCTAACAACAAGATGAGAATCAAGAAAGGCGACGCCGTCGAAATCATCAGCGGTAAGGATAAGGGCGTAAAAAGTGTTGTCATGCGCGCCATCCCTGAAAGCCGCCGCGTGATCGTCGAGAAAGTCGCCATTGCAAAAAAGGCACGCCGCCCAACGCGTGATAACCCGCAAGGGGGCATCATGTCCATCGAGCGTCCCGTGCATGTCTCAACAGTCATGCTCATTTGCCCGAAATGCAACAAGGCTACGCGCGTGAGCATGAAAGTCGATGGCAAGGAGAAAGTCCGCATATGCAAGAAGTGCGGTAAGGAGATTGATTAGTATGACAGCGCGACTCAAAGAGAAGTACACAACCGAGATCGTCTTAAAACTCAAGGAGCAGCTGAACATCGCCAACGTCAACGAGGTTCCCAGGCTGGAAAAGATCGTCGTGAACATGGGCGTCGGTGGCGCGGCACAGGATAAGAAACTCCTGGAAGCGGCTATTTCTGACATGCGCCTCATCACTGGGCAACAGCCAAAGGTCTGCCGCGCCAAGAAATCCATCGCTGCCTTCAAGGTGCGTACCGGCATGCCTGTCGGTTGCAAGGTGACTTTACGTGGCGAGCGGATGTGGGAGTTTTTGGATCGTTTGCTCTCGATGGCGATCCCGAGGATCCGCGACTTTCGTGGCATTCCAACAGATAGCTTCGATGGGCGTGGGAATTATTCAATGGGTGTGACAGAGCAGCTTATCTTCACCGAGATTGATTATGACAAGGTCGATCGTACACGTGGCATGGACATCACCTTTGTCACGACAGCAAAAACTGACGCGGATGCAAGAGCATTATTCGATGCGCTTGGTTTCCCGTTTAAGAGGGCATAGGAGAGAGTAATGGCAAAAAAATCGATGATTGCCAAGGCGAAGCGTGAACCGAAGTTCTCAACACGCGAGCACAACCGCTGCATACGGTGCGGACGCCCCAGAGCGTTTTATCGTAAGTTCGGCCTGTGTCGCGTGTGTCTGAGGGAAATGGCCAGCCGCGGTGAACTGCCCGGCGTCAAGAAAGCAAGCTGGTAGGCAGCGGTTTTTTCGACGTACGGGAGGCTATCAGGCAAGGCGCCTTCATCATGGGTGAAAACGAACCAGCCTGCGAGCTCATCTCAAACAAGGAACAAAGGAGTAACAATGTCTATGACAGACCCTATTGCGGATATGCTCACCCGGGTGCGCAATGCGAACTCCGCAAACAAGGACACCGTCTCGATGCCAACAAGCAAGAAGCTTGTCGAGATCGCCCGAATCCTTAAGGAGGAGGGATATATCGTTGACTATGATGTGATTCCCGACGAGCCAGTCGGCACGTTGACGATCACTTTGAAATACGGTGCCAAGAAGGAAAAGACCATCCGTGGCCTCAAGCGCATCTCTAAACCCGGCCTGCGTGTGTATGCCGGCAAGGACGATCTGCCGCGTGTGCTCGGCGGGCTTGGCACTGCTGTTATATCCACGTCGAATGGCGTGATGACCGACCGCGATGCCCGCAAGGCTGGCATTGGCGGCGAAGTCATCGCGTACATCTGGTAAGACCGGGAGGAGAGGTAGAAGATGTCACGTATTGGCAAACAACCCATTCCGGTTCCTGCCGGGGTGGATGTGGTTATTGACGGACAAGCCGTTAAGGTCAAAGGCGCGAAAGGTGAGCTGGTTCACACCTTTTTGCCACAGGTGCGTATCAAGCAGGAGGGTGCTACCCTTTTTGTCGAGCGTATCGATGATAGCCGTGAAGCACGCTCATTCCATGGGTTATCACGCACGCTGCTTTCAAACATGGTCACCGGCGTAAGCGCTGGTTTTTCGAAAAACCTCGAGATCATCGGCGTTGGGTATCGTGCAGCTCTCAAAGAGGGCAACTTGGAGATGCAGCTGGGATACTCCCATCCGGTTATCGTCAAGGCGCCTGAGGGAATCAGCTTTGAGGTGCCGGCGCCTACGCAAATCATCGTGCGAGGGATCGACAAACAACAAGTTGGGCAAATCGCTGCAAACATCCGCAAATGGCGTAGTCCGGAGCCATATAAGGGCAAAGGCATACGGTATGCAGGCGAACGCGTCCGTCGCAAGCTTGGCAAAGCTGCGGGTAAATAGGGCATGAAGGAGCATACTCATGAATAAACTCAAAGATAAAGCCAAAAGCCTCAAACGCCGTCAGACGCGTGTTCGAGGTAAGATAAGCGGGACGCCTGACGTTCCTCGTCTGCGCGTCACGCGCTCGAATGCGAATATCTATGCTCAGCTCATCGATGATGTGGCCGGTCGCACGCTCGTCTCGGCGTCTTCGCTTGACCCTGAGTTCAAGAAGTCCGGCAAGAGCGGCGCGACGATTGAAGGCGCTACGGTTGTCGGGGAGCTTGTAGGAAAACGCGCACTGGATGCCAATATCGACAAGGTCGTATTCGATCGCGGAGGGCATCTCTATCATGGTCGTATCAAGGCGTTGGCCGACGGTGCACGTAGCGCCGGCGTGATATTCTAGGAAGGTGGATGGTAGATGCCAAGGATCAAAGCACCGGTTCCTGAGCTGCAGGAGCGAGTCGTGTACATCAACCGTGTCTCCAAGGTCGTCAAGGGCGGTCGTCGTTTTGCGCTGACCGCGCTCGTGGTTGTAGGAGATGGAGCGGGGCACGTCGGCGTAGGTATGGGTAAGAGCGCTGAGGTACCGATTGCTATTAAAAAGGGCGTCGAAGACGCCAAGAAGAACATGTTCGAAGTGCCGTTAACTGAAGCGGGCACACTGCCGCACGAGGCGCTCGGCGTCTTTGGGGCGGGCAAAGTGCTGCTGCGTCCGGCAACGCCAGGTACTGGCGTTATCGCGGGCGGTCCAGTCCGTGCATTGATGGAACTTGCAGGCGTTAAAGACGTGCTCTCGAAGTCACTTGGCACCAACAACGCGATGAATATCGTCAAGGCTGCTGCTGAGGGCTTAAAGAGCCTTTCGAGCCCTAACGATGTTGCTCGCCGCCGTGATCTCAGCGTTGCCAAGATCTACGGCTGGAAGGAGTAAAGTCATGCCAGTAAAAGAAACCAAGCAAGAAACTGTTAAAACGCTCAAGGTCACTCAGATCAGGAGCACGATCGGTTTTCCCGCCGACCAGATTAAGACTATCCGTGCGCTTGGTCTTGGTAGGATCAACAAATCAGTCGAGCAGGTTGATAACCCAGCCGTTCGAGGGATGATCTTTAAAGTCAAGCATCTTGTTAAAGTGGAGGAGATCTAAATGCAACTTCACGATCTAGCCCCGACTTCCGGATCCAAGAAGGACCGCAAGCGTGTTGGTCGTGGCCACGGTTCAGGCCATGGCAAGACAGCGACCCGCGGTTACAATGGCCAGAAATCCCGTGCTGGTGGAGCTAAGGCCAACGGCTTTGAGGGCGGTCAGACTCCGCTTGCGCGCCGTCTGCCTAAGCTTCCCGGCTTTACCAACATCAACCGTGTCGATTTTGCACCTGTCAATGTGGGACGGCTCGAGTTTTCCTTTGACGATGGCGATATTGTCGACGCCCAAACCTTGGTTGATAAGGGTATAATAAAGAATACGCAAACACTCGTTAAGATCCTGGGCGACGGCTCTCTCACGAAAAGCCTGACAGTCAGGGTCGATAAGGTTTCGGCTACGGCGGCAGAGAAGATCATCTCTGCTGGAGGGAAGGTAGAAGCACCGTGCTAAGTGCTCTTATCAATGCGTTCCGTGTTGCTGATCTTCGCAAGAAGATTCTTTTCACCCTTGCTATCATCGCCTTATACCGCTTGGGATCCTATGTTCCTGTGCCTGGCGTTGATGCTGCTGCCCTCGGTGCGGCTTTTGCAAATGCCCAGGGCGACAATCCTGCGCTGTTGATGCTCAATCTCTTTTCGGGCAACGCGCTTTCCAAGTTCTCGGTATTCTCGCTCGGTATCATGCCGTACATCACGGCGTCGATCATCATGCAGCTTATGCAGGGCGTCATCCCTTCATTGCAGCGTATGGCGAAAGAAGGGGAGAGCGGACGGAAGCGCATCACGCAGATTACAAGGTATCTGTGCCTCGTGCTCGGCGTCATCAACGGTATCGGGTACCTGTTCCTGTTCCAGAACCAGTACGGCATGACCTTCAGCCCTGCGATGCCGGTCTTTGTCACGAGTTGCATTATCGTTCTTACTCTTGTGGCAGGCGTCGGCTTTATCATGTGGATGGGCGAGCTCATCACCCAGCGTGGTGTGGGCAATGGTATGTCGCTGATCATCTTCGCGAACATCATCGCTGGTTTCCCGAACGTCATCGCCCAGTCCTGGCAGCAGAACATCGGCCTTACCGCCCTCATCTTCATTGTGGTGCTGCTGGTGATTCCCGGCATCGTGCTGGTCGAACGAGCCCAGCGACGAATACCGGTTAACTACGCAAAACGTATCCAGGGGCGTCGCGTCATGGGTGGGCAGTCGACCTACATCCCGCTTAAGGTCAATGGCGCCGGCGTTATCCCCATCATCTTTGCAAGCTCGCTATTGTACTTCCCGGCGCAGCTTGCGGTATTCTTTAACGTCGGGTGGCTCACATCGGCCTCGAACGCGTTGGCGTCAGGCCCTGTCAACTGGGTGCTTAACTTTACACTTATCGTCTTTTTCTGCTTCTTCTATACATCGATGGTCTTTAATCCTGAGGATACCGGCGACAACCTACGCAAGCAGGGCGGGTTTATCCCCGGTGTGCGGCCTGGTACCGCAACGGTTCAGTACATTAAAAACGTACTCAACCGCATCACGCTGCCTGGTGGTATCTATATTGCTCTCATCGCTGTTGTTCCGAGCATCCTGTTCATGTTCACAGGCGACAGGCTGATTCAGACCTTTGGCGGAACGTCAATCCTTATTATGGTCGGCGTTGCCCTCGATACGATGAGCAAGATAGAAAGCCAACTCAAGCAGCATCATTACGACGGCTTCTTCAAGTAACATCCCACTCGCCCCGGATCCTGAAATGGAATTGAATCCAGAATCGTCCCGGGGCGAGCTGGAGAGTTATTGAATTGCATGACGTGTCAAACAGAACTCCGTGTGTCAGACAGAACTTCGGAAACCGTAATCGGCCTCTTACAGAAAGGATTAACATGAACATAGTCCTCCTAGGTGCACCCGGCGCCGGCAAAGGCACCCAAGCCGCCAAACTCATCGCTGAATATGATATCGCCCATATCTCGACTGGGGATATCCTGCGTGCAGCAGTGAAAGCCCAGACCGTACTTGGTCTTGAGGCTAAAACCTATATGGACAATGGCGAGCTTGTCCCTGATTCTGTGGTCATTGAACTGGTCAAGGAGCGCCTGCAGGAAAAAGACACCGAAAAGGGCTTTATCCTCGATGGTTTTCCTCGTACGGCCACCCAAGCGGTCGTATTGGATTCTGAGCTGATTGAGATGGGACGCGCTATCGACAAAACCATCGCCATCCTGGTTGATGCGGAGGTCATCGTCGAGCGTTTATCCTCGCGGCGCCTGTGCCGTGCCTGCGGTTATATCGGTAACGCTGCCGATGCCTGTTGCCCCACCTGCGGCGGCGAGATGTACCAGCGTGACGATGACAAGCCGGAGACGGTGCGCAACCGCCTCGATGTCTATGAGAAGTCGACCGCCCCATTAATCGATTATTATCGTGGCGCCGAGTTGCTCTTTGAGGTCGATGGCGACCGTCCGGTCGATGAGGTCTTCGCCGACATCAAGCGCGCCCTGGCCTAGTACCTCTGCAATAGGCACATGCTTCAGGTTGTCGTCCTGAGCAAGCACCCGACAGGGTGCGCTGTCGAAGGACCTAGTGGGAGAGCTGTTGGGTTGGTTGAGTTGTCGCCCAAAAAACTAATGTGTTGGCAATCGCTCGGTTGAGCTATCGGCCAAAGGGTGCAGCGCGCTATGATTCACCTTAAAAGACCAGCTGATATCGAGGCCATGAAGGAGGCTGGGCGTGTAAGCGCCAAGGCTCTGCGAAAGACCGGCGAGTTGGTGCGCCCGGGCATCTCCACGTTAGAACTCGACCGTTTTGCCGAAAACCTCATACGTATGGAAGGCGGCATTCCCGCCTTTCTTGGTTATAACGGCTTTAAAGGCAGCATCTGTTCGTCGCTCAACGACCAGATCGTGCACGGCATCCCTTCGCGCGACGTCATCTTAAAAGAGGGCGATATCCTCTCCATCGATACGGGCGCCATCGTGGGCGGATGGGTCGGCGACAACGCTGCGACCTTTGCGGTTGGCCATATCAGCAAGCAGGCCCAGCGTCTGCTTGAAGCGACTGAAGCAGCGATGTGGGCTGGTATCGAGGCAGCATGCCCCGGCGGTAATCTCGGTGACATCGGCTATGCAATCCAACACATCGTGGAAGGCGCCGGTTTTGGCGTGGTGCGCGAATACGTGGGGCATGGTATCGGCCATGCCATGCATGAGCCACCTAATGTTCCCAATTTTGGAAAACGCGGCAATGGTCTGAAACTTAAAGCCGGTCTTGTGCTGGCGATCGAGCCTATGGTCAATGCGGGTTCAGGGGCGACCCGTGGCCCTTATGATGACCGGTGGACCGTGTTCTCAGCGGATAACAGCCTCTCGGCTCATTTTGAGCGTACGGTAGCCATTACCGCCGACGGACCTTTGATCCTGACCAAAGAGTGATATGGGCGCCAAATCACACACCTTCACCTTCCTTGGAACAGGGGCTTCCAGTGGCGTTCCCAGCTACTATTGCGGTTGCGACGCCTGTGTAGAAGCGCTGACCAACCCTTTGGCAGCGCGAGGATGCGCCTGCGCGCTCGTCTCCGGCACTGAGAATACCCTTATCGACGCCTCTCCTGACCTGCGCACCCAACTGATGCGCGCAGGCGCAAAGGACGTCGCGCGGGTGCTGGTAACCCATGAGCACTTCGATCATATCGGTGGTATTCCGCAGCTGGAGTTCTATGTCAAACTGCGTCGCCTGGGATCCCTGCCAGCACAGGCGAGCCCGCGAGTTAGTGCCATCGATACGCAAGCTGCCGCAGGACCTCTGCCGGTGTATGCAAATTCTCGTGTCTGCGAAGCCATCGAGCAGCAATTCTCCTTTATGATGGATACCCTGGAGCTACATCCCATTGAGGTAGGGGAGAGTCTTACATTCGATGGCGTGCGTTATACGCCGCTTCCTGCTGTGCATAATCCAGGGGCCTTCGGGTTTCTGCTTAAGACGGCTACGACAAGGCTTGCCTACTTTCCTGACACGAGCGCACTTGACCCTGCAGTCATCGAGCAACTGGGCAAGCTGGATTACCTTGTCCTTGATGCAACCTACAACGTGCGAAACTGGATACCCCACGCGCACCTCTCAATCGATGAAGCCATCGTCTTGGCTCAACGGATCGATGCTCGTGAGACGTATCTCACCCATCTTTCCATGCATTACGACGAGCCCATCACAACAGCACAGCTCGAAGATAAGCTCGCCTCTTATAGCGGCCGCATCCAAGCTGCCTATGATGGCTTAACCTTGGCGTTGTAGGGCATTTACGCGGCGAAAATTGTTTACTGCTCAGGTGACATAGACAGCTGACAAAGAAGTCCCTTATCAGCAGGTTGCGTTCAGACGGAGACAGCCTTTTTCCTTGGTGCCAGTTCGAAGCCGTAGGCAGCAATAACTCGACAGATGGTGCTATAGCGTGGATCATTCTCTTCAGACAATGAACGATAGAGCGCTTCACGCGATAAACCTGTTTTTCGGGAAAGATCCGTCATACCACCGCTCACCCGCGCAACTTCTTTCAAGGCAGCTGGGAGCAATGCCGGATCCTCGTCCATAACAGCTTCAAGGTAGTATGCGATGTCTTCATCGCTTCTTAAATACTTCGATATTTCAAAGTCACTGATTCTTTCAGTCATATTATTCTCTTTTCCATTCGTTGGCTAACCTCTGTGCAATTTCTATATCTTTGTTTTGTGATTGCTTACTGCCACCGGCGAGCAGCAGAATGATCTCAGAGCCTTTCTGAGTATAGTAAATTCGGTAGCCAGAGCCATAATCAATCCTCATCTCGGCAATGCCACCGGAAAGGTATTTATGGTCGCCAGGGTTTCCTTCTGCAAGACGTAAGATGCGAGCACCGATGCGAAGCTGAGCTTGATGATCTCTGAGACCATCAAGCCATTTTTCAAACGTCTCTGTCTGCTTGATTTGCATGCAAACAGTGTAACCTATCGACTACACTTTAACAAGTAATCGCTATTAAGCTGTCGCCAGATGAGCACGAGCGCTGGTAACTGTAATTGAGTTGTCGCCCAGTGGTTTGCACCTTATACGTCCCCGTGTCAACCCAGACGGTTGCTTCGCTTCAATAATCAGCAGAATCAATCTTTAGGATAAGGTCCAAGACTTCTCGCTTCGGTGTGATATCCTTTAGTCGGCATAAGCGTTCAGGTAGAATCCAAGATGAGACAAGGAGGCAGGAGATGCGAGGAGAGATCAGGAAAAAGGAGCGGATTCTTTCTGCTGAAGATACGCTGAATCTGATAAAGAATGCCGAGTATGGCGTACTTGCGACAATCAACGCAAAAGGACAGCCCTGCACCACGGCGCTCAACCATGTGTTTGTCGATGGTGTGTTTTACTTCCACTGTGGGCTGCAAGGGGAGAGGCTTGACAATATTGCACTGAATCCTCAAGTCTCCCTCTTTATCGTTGGGGTAGCTGACGTGGAATATGATCAATTCACCACCGCGTTTTCCTCAGCGGTGATACATGGGGCGATACAGCGCGTGGAGGATCCTGACGAAAAGCTACGGGCGCTGACCGCGCTGGTCGGGCGCTATTCAAGCGAGGTCATCCCCGAGCAGGTTAAGAAGGATTTCATTGCAGCTGGGGTCAACGGAGTCACTATCCTTAAACTCGTGCCTGAGCATATTACCGGCAAAGGCCGACTATCGCGCAAGCGCCCGTGCCTGGTGTACTGATTCGGGAGAAGGGCTGACATGAGTTCTAAACAGGAAGCAATCGCGCAGTATCTCAGTGGCGTAACATTCTTTTCGTGCCTTGATGATACCGAACGTTTGGATTTGGCGGCGACGGCTCGTGAGACGACGAAGAAAGCCGGCCAGGCGCTCATACATGAGGGTGAGATTCCCACCTATGTCTACGTATTGAAGAAAGGCGCCGTGGTTGGTTTTTTCCTGCATCCGGGCGGAAAGAAGTCCATTGTCTTACATTATGGACCGGGCAAACCGTTTGCAGTTGAACCGGCACTAATGAGTTGTCGCTTGTGCGGGACGATAGAGATTGCAGAAGATGCGGTGGTTGTGGCTTTGCCGGTCGAACCGATAAAAAAGCTCATGGAGTCTAACAACACCTTTGCAAACCAGATTGCCAAACATGCGATGACCTCAACCATACATTTAATCGACCTGCTCAAGGATTCAAGCTTTGCTGCATCTGCTCGCCTGAGCCGCTACCTGTTCCGTCGTGCTCTCGAATCGAGCAAGCCTCGTGGAGAAGGCTTGTGTTTTGATCTGGGGATGAAAAAGGGCATGCTTGCCGACTATCTCGGCATAACACCAGAAACCTTATCCCGGTCGTTCTCGCAGTTGCAAAACGGGGGCATCATCACGGTCAAAGGCTCAAAGATTATCGTGAACAGCGCCCGCGATCTGGTGCGCTTATCCGAAGGTTTCCAGGAGCAGGACAGTATTACGTGATGCCAGCTTCTCATTGTTACTGAGCACAGGGACAGCCAATACGTGGGTTCATTGTCGGACACACGCATGCTTCCTATTAATCTCCCACTAAACCCCAGATCAGGTCTGGGGTGACATGAAAACAGCAATACTGAGCACAGGGACAGCCAATACGTGGGTTCATTGTCGGACACACGCATGCTTCCTATTAATCTCCCACTAAACCCCGGATCAAGTCTGGGGTGACATAAAAACAGCAATACTGAACACAACGAGAGCCAATACGTGGGTTCTTTGTCGGACACACGCATGCTTCCTATTAATCTCCCACTAAACCCCAGATCAGGTCTGGGGTGACATGAAAACAGCACTACATTTAAACGGCGGTGGCTGTGAGGCCACCGCCGTTTGTTGGTAAAACAATAGAATCAGCCTACAGTTTTGCCAAAGCCTGGTCGATGATCTGCTCGGCTTTGTCGAGCAATTGTTTCGTCAGTGCTGAGTTGTGTGCTCCATAACTGTTCTCGACAAATACAAAGTCGAAGTAGAATTGTCCGTTTCGTACCGCCAAACGCAGCTCGGCTAATAGCGCCTCGCTTGCTCCAGATTGGGCAGCCTGCCCGATCTTGATGTGCAAGTCAGCGAGTTTTCCCCCGATTGTAACCAGACGGTCATGCGTCGTCTTCTGGATGGCAGCGACACTGGTTGGAAGGTTGCCCTTGTGACAGGAATTGCATCTTTCATCCTGTATCTCCTGGTTCTTTACTGGACTCATCCAGTTATGCGATATGAACTCGACGCCCTTGCTGTTTGTGGTGGTTCCCATGTGACAATCCCCACAACTCCTGTTGCCCATGCCCGACGCCATGCTGCCTGTTCCGTTGATTGTCTCGAACTCAGGGTGTTGAACCTTGATCATGGCGGCGCCGCTGATGCTGTTCGTGAAGTCAGAAAAATTTATGGCGTTGTAATAGGCAAGTATCGCATCCGGGTTCATATTGCTCAGGCCATTCCAAGGCAGTATTGTTGCCTTGGTTGTTGGATCGAAGTAGTACTCGTTGTGGCATTGGCCACATACGAGCATACCCGAGTCGACCTTGCTCATGTCTGCACCAAGAGCGTCTTTGAGATAACCGGCGGTTACAACCAGCTCACCATCGGTATTCTCATGGCAGTTGTAGCAGCTGACAGATTCGCTGATTTTTGCGTAGATTTCTGCGAAGTCAGTCGAGTAAACGCCAACACCCTCAGAATTGACCAGGGCGGTCATCTCTGGCGACTTACATGTCAGGCAGTTTGCCAGCAGATGAGGGCGTCCGGTGGCGGCAACATCCTCAAGCGTATAAGGGTGTCCGCGCGCTTCGTTGTAGTCCTTTGCAAAACCCATGCCGTCATAGATGGTCACGAGGAACGGATACTGCGTCAGATAACTGGGTTTAGCCGTGTTGCTCGTATTCTTCATGAACGATTCGTAGACATCAGGATGGATGTCTTTCCATTGTTCGGCGGTGATGACGCCCAGCTCATTTGGTTCCGGTTTCTTTGGGTTACAGGCCGCAAGGCAAACCATCACCACAATCAGGATTATCACACTTAGCCAAACGAGAGGTTTTAGATTCTTCATTCTCCCTCCTTTCCCAGTCTAATAAGCTCTCGATGTGCATATTAAATTCATCAGAGTTAGGAGTATTTGACATTAGTCAAAAGAGTTATACCGATATTAGTGTAATCTTTGAATGTACGAGTTGGACTTTGAAAAGCGTTTCCGGCTCAACCAGTAGTATACAGAAGCTGTTGGTTGAAACCTGAGTGGCGTATTACTGGTAAACGGCATCTGCGAAAAAGCTGATGGTTGAAATCTGAGCTTCGTTGCCTATTAGAGAGCTGACAGTTGAAACCTAAGCTCCGTTACCCTATAATGCCTATTTAGGAGGAGACGGCTAATCGTCTACGATTATTAGGAGAGTTACATGAGTGATGAATTCAATGGCATCGATGATGCCGCAGTAGTGGGCGAAGAAGAGCAAGTAGAAACCGCAGCAGAGGGGGCAGAAGAGCAAGCTGAGACAGAAGAAAAAGGGAAGGCAAAGAAGCCGAAAAAGAAGGGTAACCGCAAGAAAACCCTGCTGATTGTCGGCATCGTTCTCGTGGTTTGTATTGCAGCAGTAGTTACTGTGTATTTGACGACTCACAGTAACCCACACTTCTGTAACGCACTATGCCATGTTCCGATGGATCCCTATGTGGAAAGCTTTGACAACGGTATCTCGGTGAAAGACGAACAAAACGACCCGAAGAATCCGTATCCTTTGTATCTGGAAGTTGTCAAGCACAAGGAAGCTGGCCTCGTTTGCCTGGATTGCCATGAGCCAACAATGAGTGAACAGATCAGCGAAGGTCTCAAGTGGGTTACTGGCGACTACGCGGTACCGCTGAGGAGCTTTATCCTGACGATTAAGGAACCCACCAAGGATAACCATGTAAGTGGCGACGCATTCTGCCTGCGCGAAGGCTGCCATGAGGCAACCACACAGCAAGCGCTTGTGGGAACGACCGCACATGTATCAACGACACGTATCATCCACGAGTACCCGCACCAGGTAGCCAACTGCTCGAACTGCCACAAGGTACACTCACAGTCCGTACTGGTCTGCGCAGCTTGTCATGATGACGAAATAAAATTGCCTGAAGGTTGGGCGCGTCCATAAGAAAGAACGCACGGAGAACGTACGCTTCGAAATACTCGTAATGTGGGCGAAGAGCAGGTTGGTCTGCTCTTCGCGTCACTTTGGCAGATATTAGTTTTCCTGTTGAACGGAACCGTTTGTTATGAACAGTAAGACCAAGAAACGACTTATCATCTCGACGCTCGCCATCATCGTCATCGTTATTGTGATGGTGGCATTTGCTGGTGCAGGCGGGGCGGCAAAAAGCCTGACGCTGGCGCAAGCGGTATCGGGTGATTACACCAATCAACGTGTTCAGGTTGAGGGTACGGTAGTAGACGATTCATATCGCACAGAGGGTTCCATGACAACATTTAAGATTTATGACCCTGCCGTCGGCCCTTCTCAGGCGCTTGAGGTGCGCTACACAGGTATGCTTGCAGCTACCTTTGGCGGCGGCATCGTCGCTATCTGTACCGGCACCCTCAACGAGAACGGTGCGCTCATCGCTACCGAGCTTGTTACGAAGTGTCCCTCGAAATATGAGAGTGCCGAAGGTGCTGTTACGGTTGCGCAACTGCTCCGCTCAGCAGAAACATTGGCTGGAGTTGAGGTCAAGCTTGCAGGATATATCAAACCAGGAACACTGAAAGACCCGGAATCAGGCGTTCGTTTTATCGTATTCTCTCAGGACAGCGAGCTGCCGGTTATCTATACCGGAGCTCTACCTGAGGGTTGCAAGGAGGGCAGCGCTGTAATCATCAGCGGGATCCTCGAGTTACGCACCAGCGCTGGAGGCACCAGTCGCTTTATAGCCATAGATGTAGCTCTTGAAAGGATTGGATGATGGCATCTTTTGGATGGGGTGTGCTGCTTTGCACACTGATCGTTTCGCTTGCTGGAACCGCCCTGCTCTTAATGGGAGCGCTGAAGAAAAGCGCCTCGCAGCGTATTGTTTCGCTTGGTCATATTACCGTGGTTGTCACTGTTTCCTTGCTTACCTTGTGCTGTGGCATCATTCTCTTTGCACTGCTTACGGGCGACGTCACCCTTGAATACGTCATACGCAATCGCCCCTTGGACGGCGACCGCCTCTTCCAGATCGCGGCTTTATGGGGTGGACGCCAGGGCTCATTATTGTTCTGGGCCTGGCTTATCTCCGTGTTCACCCTTGTGGTATTCCTCTTCCGCCGCAAGCAGGCTGACAAGCTTGATGCGGCAGCGCTTGC
>Ga0123356_10001854_pt1 | contig 22934 bp, 16 predicted proteins | sample TergutEmb28metaG_2_FD_92546 | JGI IMG/M metagenome (GOLD analysis project Ga0123356, IMG submission 92546) | Embiratermes neotenicus P3 segment gut microbial communities from Petit-Saut dam, French Guiana - Emb289 P3 | ecosystem: Host-associated > Arthropoda: Insects > Digestive system > Gut ...
AAATCATAAATGAAATCGAGTACCTTTTGCGGGGAGGTAAAACGATATGAAGATAGTCGCTTTTCTCTGCACATGGTGCAGTTATGCCGGGGCTGATCTCGCAGGAACAGGTAGAAATCAATACCCACCGAACGTTCGAGTCATTCGTATCCCCTGCTCCGGGCGTATAAACCCCATATACATAATCAAGGCTCTGCTTGAAGGTGCAGATGGTGTTATGGTATCAGGCTGTCATCCGGGCGACTGCCATTACCTAGTTGGCAACTACTACGCACGCCGCCGGTTTGTGGTACTAAAGAAGCTGCTGACCACCGCCGGTTTTGAACCAAACCGTGTTCAGTTCACATGGGTATCGGCATCGGAAGGTGTTCGTTTTGCAGATGTTATAAGAAAAGTCACAGAGAAAGTAGCTGCTGTTGGACCAAGCCCAATCGAATCTCCACCGGAACTTAAATCGTTCAATCAAGCAAAGAAGGAATCCCCTTGCTGTGAGGCTAATATCTCCGCCTTCGAAAAACAACAAAAACAACTCATTCCACTATGTAAAAAGCTGCTGGAAAACGGGACAGTCAGCACAGTGATCGGATTCCAAGCGGGCGGCGAAATGGGCATGAGCCTGCCTTGTATCATCGACTCCCCTGATGAAGTCGAAAAGCTTGTCTGGAATAACTGCTGTGTACCAAACCTGAGCGGATACTTAAACGATAGTCCGTCAGAAAGAAAGGGCAAAATTGCAATCATCGCAAAACCTTGCGACGCACGAGCAGTTATAAGCCTCATAAAAGAAAACCAGCTAAAACGTGATTATGTCTACATCATTGGTCTTACATGTGATGGCATGATAGATGGCGATGACAAACCGCTCCCCGCCTGCCTTGATTGCAACGTACGCATCCCGCCAATATACGATGAGCTGATAGGAAGTCAAGGGGACGGGGGTTTTGACTCCACCCGCAATGATGAGGACGAGGCAAGTGCAGCCCGCAATGACGAGCCAAAACCCGACCACAGCTTCGAACGCTTCGTCAGCGAAATGAATAAATGTATCCTGTGCTATAGCTGCCGCCAATCATGCTACGGCTGCTACTGCAACACATGCTTCATGGAGCGCGGAGAACCCGATTGGCAAACGACATCACCTGACATGGGTGCAAAAATGCTTTACCACCTCGGACGTGCCATGCACTTATCCGGAAGATGTGTGGAGTGCGGAGCATGTGAAAACGCGTGCGCATCCGGAGTGGATATACGCTACCTTATCAAAACCGTCACAGACTTTATTGAAGACACATACGATTATCAAACCGGCATGGATCTTGATACAGAACCTGCCATGCTCACATATACAACGGACGACAAAGAAATCGGATTCTTAAGCCTTGCAGATATTGATGAACAGGACAATACAGGAGGTGAAGCAGATGCCTAATGAAAACCATATAAGCAAAGAAACTATGCGAGGTTTTCTTGATTTTCTCAGCAATGAGCGCCGTTTGGTCGGTCCTGTAGACACAGGCAAAGTGATCGAATACCGAGAAGCGTCTGCCGCAGACATCCTGATGGACGACCGCATAACATATAACTCTGTAAAAGCATATTACTTCCCCCAAACAGAGCTGATGTTCACTTTCTCTGACGGAGAAGTAGAGGACAATACCAAAATCCCCGGTCATGCGATATTCGGAGCAAGACCATGCGATTTGGAAGCACTCAGAGTCATGAGTACGGTTTATACAACAGGCAAGTACGAAGACCCCTTCTTCCAAAGAAGACTTGATGCAAACCTAATCATCGGCGTTGGATGTTTATACATGAAACCCGAGTGTTTCTGCCCTGAGTTGGGAGTAGATAAAGAGTTCTCTGATTTCTGCGACATCATGCTCAAAGACAACGAGGATAGCTACTTAGTGGAATACCTGTCCGACAAAGGACGGCAAGCACTAAAATCCTACCCGGCCACAAGTGAAGCCGATTGCGATAATACCCACAAAGCCACCCCACCCGATGCGAACATCACCCCCCTTCAGCTCGATGTCGAAAAAGATGACAACGACTACTTTGATATCATCGACTGGAAGAAAGCCACCGAGACGTGCAAAGGCTGCGGCATCTGCACGTACATATGCCCCACCTGTTATTGCTTTGACTTTAAAGATGTCTCTAAAAAAGGCATCGCCGAACGATACAAGTGTTGGGACAGTTGCATGTACCCGAAGTTCACGCTTCATGCTTCCGGGCATAACCCACGCGAGAACCGCCACGAACGATACAGGCAGCGTGTACTGCACAAGTACAAATATGTTCCAAACAACTTCGACGGCGCTGTCGCCTGCACAGGCTGCGGCAGGTGCATAAGAGGCTGCCCTGTTGGAATGAACATAAAAGACATCACAAGGCAAGTTTTGGAGGAGGAAAAATGAGTCCAAACAACAACCCCTACTTGCCTATAAAGGCGAGGATCGAAAAAATCATACAGGAAACAACCTCCCCCGACCTGGATGTTAAAACATTTAAAATCAAACTGCAAAGTGAAGAAAAGTTCGACTTTGCTCCCGGGCAGTTTATCGAGTTTTCAATACCCGGTGTCGGCGAATGCCCATTTGGGTTTGCTTCGGTGCTTCAAGATGACGGTTGCTTCGACATCACAATAAAGCGCACAGGCAAAGTCACAAACAGAATACATGCCTTGGATGAAGGCTCATATGTCTGGATACGCGGACCATTCGGCAACACCTTCCCACTCGAACTAATGGAAGGAAGCAACATACTGATCGTTGCCGGCGGCATAGGGCTTGCACCACTCAGACCTTTCATCCAGTACGTGCTTAATGAAAAAAACCGCAATAGATACGGCAAAGTCGATATGCTGCTTGCCGCCCGTAGCAGTTCCGACCACTGCTTCACTTATGACCACGAAACATGGCAAACGATCAAGGACACAAATATACAACAGACAATAGACAGAGAAGAACCCGGCTGGACCGGGCTCGTAGGGTTTCCTCATAACCTTATCAAAGACATGTCTATCGACTTAAAAAACCTATACGCAATACTTTGCGGACCCCCTATAATGATAAAAGCAGTGCAGGAAGCACTGACAGAAATGGGTTTGCCGCTTGACAGACTGTACACCACCTTGGAAATGCGCATGACATGCGGCGTAGGTAAATGTGCCAAATGCAACATCGGGCATCAATACATCTGCATCGACGGACCGGTATTCAGCATGTCGGAACTATCCAACATGCCCGACGAGTACTAACAAACCGGCAACTCTCAAAGCAACATACTTACTGCACAATCAAAAAGTCTGCCACATTCGCTTGAGTGATGATATCACCATCTATATAAATATAGTGACCTCGTGTGATCGGGTAAGGAAAATCTTCGATATCTTTACTGTTAAGAATAAAATCCACAAGTGTCAAAACTGCTCTCGACTGCTCTATGGCATCGTTATTGACCGTGCCGTAAAGCAGTCCATCTTTTATTGCCTCAAGACCAACAGCAGTACCATCTACGCCTACGATAACGATAGGTTGCTCATCTATTCCTCCATGAGCTTGAAAAACACCAACGGTAAGCAGATAATCTATAGCGCCCAAAGCCATGTCATCATTATTGGAAAAAATAAGCTCGATGTCACTACCAAACTGCATATAGAGGCGGCGCATTGCCTCATATCCGTCCCTGCGGTTCCAATCCGCGACTTCGATAGCCAGCACATCGACTTCAAAACCCAGCTCTTTGAGCCTTGCCACACAGTTGTCGGTGCGCTTCTCCGCATCCTGATGCCCCTGCTCACCTTTTAAGATAGCAAGCTGGATGATACCGTCGTTGTTCTTATCGAATCTGGTATCGATAAACCGATCCGTAAAAAGCTCCGCAACCATATCCGCCTGCTTAGCACCCATGCTGTCAGCATCCGCACCTACATAAAAAGCGTTATGTCCAATAAGAGCGTCTTCCGTAGGTTCACGGTTGAAGAAAATAACGGGTATCTCCTCTCTTGCACATCTTTCAACGATAGAACTGCATGCCAATCTGTCCACCGCATTTATTATAAACAGGTCAAACCCTTCTTCTATCAGCTCGACGATCTGCTGGTTCTGTACAGATTGAGAGTTACCTGCATCACGCACCTCAAACTCCACACCTGCCGGAACTCGTGCAGTCATATGATCCATCATTTCCGATATGAATGTATCGCCCGCTTTATACTGAAAAAACGCGATCCTCTGCCCGCCTTGCTCGCAGCCTGTGATTGCAACGAGAAATATTGCAGTTAAAACTACCGCAAATAATATCGAACCTCTAATCATTCTTTTCATCACGTCCTTATCCAACCCTTACCTCTCACCTTTTTGCCAGCGGTTCCGTTATAGTGATCGTCGTACCTTCATCGAGGATACTCTCGATTTTCATCCCCGCATCACCACTATAGTAAATCATTATACGCTGATATATATTCTTCAGCCCTACACTGCTGCTGAGCGTACTGTCATCAATACTCACAGACCCATCCTCAAAGGAACGGTATATCTTATCGATCGTTTCCTGCCGCATCCCGTACCCGTTATCCGAAACGCTCAGCATCAGATGATTATCCTCAACTCTTGCGCCGATGCGTATATGACCCTTGTCTATTTTATTTTTCAGCCCGTGATAGATACAGTTTTCCACTATAGGCTGTAGTATGAGTTTCATGGTTTCGATCTCCAGTGTCGCCTCGTCAATATCGAACTCGTAATCGAAAGAGTCAGCATACCGGATGTTCTGAATTAGCAGATAGTTTCGCACATGCTCTATCTCGTCACGAACCGGTATCACTTCACTGTCGTTTGATATCCCGATACGGAAAAGCCTTGCAAGCGCTACGACCATTTCCCCTGCCTCATGATTTTTATTGTTCTCAATGAGCCACATTATCGAATCGAGCGTATTATATAGAAAATGCGGGTTTATTTGGTTCTGCAGAGCCTTAAGCTCGCTTTTTCTTTGAGCATTTTGCTCATCTATGACACGCCCCATCAGCTCCCCGATCTTGCGCATCATCCGGTTAAATCTGCGTGTCAAAGCCTCAACCTCGATCGAAGCTACAAGCTCGACCTCTTCCATCCGGAAGTAGTCGGACATCTCCACCTTGCGCATCGCAAGTTCAAGCTGCTTCATTGGCGACGTGATCGCCCGCGCGACTACAGTAAAAAGCAAAATGCCAATGACCAAAACTACACCCGACACAAGAAACATAGTAAGCAAAAACGACCGCTCGATCTCGATCATATCATCGATATTTATGAAAACACAGATCCGCCATTTTGTGTCCGAAAGTGTATCAACATTGACTGCCATATTATAGCCACCGACGACCGCACTTCGCGAGCCCAGCACGATTTCTCTTGCCAGATCGACACCCTCCTGAATAGCACCCGGCTCATTAAGTGACGAATAAACAATACCATAGTTTGAATCTATGATGGTTATATGCCCGCCCGCTCCAAGGTTCGACTTATCTACAAGCTCAATAAAACTCTGAAAGCTTATTTCAATCAGCAAAACTCCCGCTCTTTCACCGTTAGAAAACCTTATACGCTTACTGACGTTGACCTCGTACTCCTCACTGCCAAACTCATCGTACGGTATAGAAAAAACATGCACTGTCGGGTCTCTTATCGCTTCATCGAACCAACTTGCATCATCATAGATCGGGCTGCCGATCTCCCTATCTACAGACGAAACGAGACAAAGACGAGTCTCGTAATCATAAACCGATATTTTTATTATATCGCTTCTCAAATGGATCACCTGTCTTAAATAATCAGAAAACTGCACACTCCCCTGCTCAGTCGTAATATCGAACCTGTCTATAACGGTTTGGATTATATTTGAAGTTTCTACAATCCCGCTTATTGAGTTTTCGTAGTTATATACGATTTGTGTGGAGAGTTCGCTGGTTTGCGTATTGACAGCATCCTCAATACCGGTCCTGAAGCTTGAAAACGTGGCAAGTAAAAGTGATATCATCAAAATCAACACGATAAACACGCAAGTGGCAATTATGATAAAGCCAACAGATTTAGTTTTAAAAAACCTATCTATTCTGTTCATTTCTAAATTCCTTTGGCGGCATTCCAACGTTCTTTTTAAAGCAGTGGCTGAAATAATATGCATCGTTATACCCAAGCTGCTCGGCAATGTCGATTATCTTAAGCGAGGGGTTGGACAAAAGCTCCTTTGCTTTCGCCATGCGAAGATCAGTAAGCATTCTCACAAATGAAGTATTGAGCTTCTTCTTTAAAAGCGCACTGATATAGCTTATCGATAGATTTACTTCACTTGTCAGGGATTCAAAACTGATATCCGGGTCACAATAATGTGCTTCCATATATGACGTCACCAGTCGCAGGTTACGCTCCACATTGTCAACGATCAATCCGTCGTTTAGCTCACGGATAGTCCGCACCATCGTCTTTATATAGTCGTACACCTCGTCTTCTGTTTTTATATCAAAAAGCCTGCGGTAAATCGCATCAGGACCCCCAAAGCGCTCATAAAGCCCGTCAAGGTCATCGCAGCTACGCAACAGGACATTTAAAATACCGGTTGCTGCGTGGTATAGAGAATTTCTTGAACTGCTGAGGCTTTTCCGGATCAGCTCTATCTTATTTATGCAGTCTTCGACTGTTTGCGTATGAAGAATGTAGCCAAGCTCCTTGATCATATTGTCGTCAACAGAGAGCACGACCGACGGCGATTGGAAGTTTTCGAAGAAAAACACCTTGGCACCACCCATGACACTGCGGTACTCAAGTGCACGACCGGCTTCCCTAACCATAGCCGAGAAGTTCTTGCTATTATGGAAAATGCTGCTCAGACCTGCACTGACAGGCATATCCGAAAAACGACCTGCACGTTGTATTATTCGCTCTATACTCAACTCAAGCTCTTTGTTATCCGGCTCGTTGTTTGACTTTAGAATTAGACATAGCTTCTCATAGCGGTTGAAAAAATCGAAATCATATAAACCATCAAACTCTTCACCGGCGGATTTTTGGATAGAGGAAAACGCAAGGTCATAACGCTCCGTATCACCCTCGGGAAGCTCATCAAAGTCAAAAATGCACATCACGAAATACTCGTAATCCAAGCTTATATTACTGCCGCCCAACCTCTGCTCGAATGCAGGTGTCACATCCGACATTTTTGAAAGGCTGTATAAGTCGTTTTCCCTTATTATAGGAAGGTTGTCCTGATAGAAAGCAGACAGCTTATTTAGGTTTGAACCTGTCAGGAACTCATTGTCCAATGATATTTCCGCTTTTTTCAGAATGTCCTGTATGCTGTCGAGCGTTATAGGTTTGCTGATAAAACCCAAAACGCCAAGATTTGCAGCTTCCTTTGCGTAATCAAACTCGCTATATCCGGTGATAATGATGATCTTCACGAGGGGGTATATCTCACGCACTTTCTTAGAAAGCTCAATTCCGTTTATATAGGGGATTTTTATGTCTGTCAAAATCAAGTCCGGATTATCGGAAATTATCCCGTCATAGGCATCGATCCCGTTTTCGTACTCCGCAACGATCTCAAAGTTGCAATCAGACTTTTCGATCAGCTTGACAAGACGCTGCCTGACATCGCTTTCATCCTCTACAATAACAAGCCTATACACAGAAACCACCCCCGTTTATTGTAACATATAGTATTTTGTTATGCTATGAGTTTGTGAATTGTGTGCTTTAGCTTTTCCATGCAAGAGTAAAAATTTGAAAACTTGCTGCTCGGCAAAAATAATTTTTGACTGACATGGACGATTATATACAATACTTATACTTGCGGAAAAGGATGTTGGTTATAATGACGAAATTATGTGAAAATTTTGTGAATATAGACGGTGATTTCAGAAAGATATTTTGTTTACATCAGAATTTTATTCTGATATACTGTCGACTAGGAGGATTAGTGTAATGTCTAATAATGGTAAACTAGATAGCAGAGTCCTCACACAAATCGTCAACTTGATGGAGCAACAGTTTGGTTCAAACTGCGAGGTTGTTTTACATGACCTTTCGCGTCCATATGACAGCACGATCGTTGATATCCGTAATGGTCATGTAACCAATCGCAAGATTGGAGATTGCGGCAGCAACCTTGGACTGGAAGTCATCCGGGGAACGGTCAAGGACGGAGATAAGTTCAATTATTATACGACTACCAAGGATGGGAAGATCTTACGTTCATCCTCAATATATCTTCTAGATGAAGAACAAAGCGTAAGATATTCGCTTTGCGTGAATCTGGACATTACAGAAAGTGTTAGATTTGAAGCTTTCCTTAATGACCAAAACCGCTTTGATTTAGGCGTTGAGCAAGAGAACCTTAATGGAGAGGAAATCTTTGCTAATAACGTACATGAGCTTGTTGAAAACATTTTAGACAGCGGCATCACCTATATAGGGAAGCCTATTGAAAAAATGACTAAAAAAGACAAGACTCGTTTAATTGAATATCTCGATAGAAAAGGTGTGTTTTTGATCACAAAATCAGGAGAGAAGATTTGCGACGTTCTGGGAATCACTAAATACACTTTCTATCAAATGCTTGAGGCTGTGCGAAAAAACGGCAATGGCATTACCCCCGAACCTGATTTATGAGTTACTGCGAACTCGACTTCATGATCACGTTGAAGAAAGCCGGTATATAGTAGTACCAAAAATCGGCTAAGAAAGGACAAATTATACGAAATGGATATCTATAAAAGACTAAGCGAGCTTGGAATAGAATTACCCGCACCTCCACCTCTTGGCGGTATTTATGTGCCGGTAAAGCAGGTAGGAAATATACTATATGTTTCCGGTCAGGGTCCTACTGAGAATGGCATTCCTTTGGTGACCGGTAAGGTAGGAAATGAGCGTAGTATTGAAGAAGGGCAACATGCAGCTCGTCTTTGTGTACTCAACGCCCTGAGTAATCTACACCAGTTTCTTGGTGACCTTAATAAAATAAAATCAGTTGTGAAGCTATTGGTGCTTGTAGCAAGCGCAGATGGTTTCAACAGGCAGCCGGAGGTTGCCAATGGTGCATCTCAGCTATTGATCGATATCTTTGGTCAAGAGCGCGGTGTAGGTGTACGATCTGCTATCGGCTCAAACGAACTACCGGTCGATATCACAGTAGAAATCGAGTTCATCTTTGAGGTTTAGTGAAGTCGTATAAGCTTATATATGGAATAATTGTAGACAGTTAAGTCTGTGGCGATATAGATGTACGTTGAGTTGCATTTGTAAACTTTGAGGAGAAAAGCAAATGTCTTTAGTACTTCATGAAGTACGTAAGTCGTATGGAAGCACCGAGGTCTTGCATGGTGTTAGCCTGAAGGCTGAGTACGGTCAAGTAGTAGCGATCGTAGGTGCAAACGGTGCCGGAAAATCCACTTTAATAAAGGTTCTCGCAGGTGCAGTTACCAAGGATTCAGGTGATCTGGAGCTTGATAGCAAACCACTTGAGCTGAAAGAACCGCGTGACGCTATTCAACAGGGTATCTGCACGGTTTACCAGGAGTTGTCTCTGGTGCCGGAGTTGTCGGTGGCTGAGAACCTGCTGATGGGTGTTCTGCCTAAACGCCGGGGTCTTATCGATTGGCGGGCTGCACATACACGCGCCAGGGAGATACTTGCGTCGATCGGCTTCGATACCATTGACACAGCAGCAAAAACACGCGATTTGTCGATTGCCAAGCAACAGATGGTCGAGATTGCAAAAGCATTGGTTTCTAATCCAAGGATATTGGTACTCGACGAGCCATCTGCGGTATTGTCAGGCTCTGATTTAGACTCTCTATATGCACTAGTCGATCAACTACGCGAACAAGGAACCCTCGTCATATACATTTCGCATCGACTTCAAGAGGTTCTTGATCTGGCAGACAGGATCGTAATCATGAAGGACGGTCACTTTGTAGCTGAACTCGACCCGAAGAAAGCTACCGAAGATGAAATAATCACATTGATGGCAGGTCGTCAAATCGAAGTCATCTACCCCGACAGACGTGAAGAGTTTGGGGAATCTACATTAACTGTTGAAGGACTCTGCCGGGATGGCGAGTTTGATAATGCAAGTCTCAACTTGCGGTCAGGTGAAGTCCTGTCGATATTCGGTCTCGTCGGTTCAGGGCGCAGCGAACTCGTTGAAACTATTTTTGGAGCACGCAAGGCACACAGCGGATCGGTCTCGGTAGATGGCATCACGAAGAACTTCAGTACTCCATACAATGCGATCGAAAGTGGTCTTGCACTGGTAACCGAGAACCGGCAGCTCACCGGGCTTGTGTTGGGGCATAAGGTCAACGAGAATATAAACCTTGCAACTATGCACGGGCTTTTTCTCTCCCTGGCAGAGCGCCGCTCCAAATCAGATATGATGATCAATACACTGTCTATACAACCCGGGCATTGCAGAAACATGGAAGCTTGGCAACTGTCCGGAGGCAACCAGCAAAAGGTAGTAGTTTCAAAGTGGTTGCTGACCGATCCATCAATATTGATCCTGGATGAACCGACCCGTGGTGTGGACATGGCTACAAGAGCAGAGATATACCAGAAAATCGACGAACTCGCCAACTCGGGTATCTCGATCCTGATGGTATCTTCCGATCTGACAGAGGCGATTTCAATGGCTGACAGGGTTTTGGTCATGCGAAACGGACGAATAGTGAAAGAGCTGGACGCAGCAGGAACCAATGAAGAAGAAGTGCTGGCATATGCAATTGGAGGCAACGATTCATTATGAGTGAAAATAATCCTGAGAAAATAACAACTATCCCGAGCCAAGGCATAGCTTTACGGCGAGGCAGGTTGTTGCTAAACGGCAAAGATGTGACTATGCCGCTTATCCTCTCCCTTGTTGTTATAGCTCTTATCATCATAGCCAACCCACTTACAAACGGGGTGTTCTTTACCTCTAATAACCTCACCAACATAATGCGACAAATACCGACAATACCCGGATTGCTGTCGTTAGGTATGCTATTTGTTATCCTTACAGGAGGGATCGACCTTTCGGTCGGATCAGTAGTTGGTTTCTCAGCGATCCTTGCAGCCACAGCTACGGTACACTGGGGGCTTCCGGTCTGGTTGTCGTTTCTGATAGGAATAGCCAGTGGAGCGTTTTGGGGGCTGGTCAGCGGGTTTATCGTAGCGCGGTTCAAGCTTGCACCATTCGTAGTCACCCTTGCAATGATGACATTTATACGCGGTCTGACATATGTCATATCCGAGCAGTCTATAAACACCGGCAGCTTCGGTTTTCCCGAATTCTCTGCGTTGGGGTCAGCTATGCTCTTTGGTATCCCGGTATCGACTATTATCATGGTGGTGTTTTTCATTCTCGGTGCAGTGTTCTTGACCTTCACTCCGCTCGGCCGCAGTACTATTGCAATCGGCGGAAACCGCGAAACCGTGCGTCTGGCAGGGATTTCAGTACCAAGGGGTATAATTACCGCATATGTCATTTCCGGTATTTGCTCAGGAACCGGTGGTATTTTACTTGCTTCACGGCTGGGTAACGTACAACCATCACTGGGCGGTACATTTGAGCTTGACGCCATAGCCGCATGCGTTATCGGAGGCGCCAATCTAGCCGGAGGCAAAGGCACTATCCAAGGGACAGTCATGGGGGTCTTGATCCTGGCTGTAATGAACAATTTGCTGTCACTACGCAACGTAGACACGTACTGGCAGTCGATCCTAAAGGGCGTGATCATCATTGCGGTGGTCATGATCCACTCAATCTCACAAAAGCGAGGAAAGTAACGGCGATATTATCGGTTGTTGAATATCTCAAACTAATATCACCAACCGGTATTTAAAGCAATAAACAAAAATTTAGGAGGATATTATGAAAGTAAACAAATTAGTAGCTCTAGTAACAGTTGTCTTGATGCTCATCGGAACCTTTGGCATCTTGACAGGTTGCGCAAGTGAACCGGAAGACGAAACAATCACTGTAGGCGTGGCAAACCTTGCCTTAGGTGACTATTTCACAGGAATGCGGAATGCAGTCGTCAGAGAAGGCGAAGCTCGCGGTTGGAACATGATTTCAACCAATGCAGATGGCGACGACTCTCAACTCGTGGCTGATGTCGAAAACTTCATCTCTCAAGGTGTTGACGGCATCATCATCTCAGGTGCATGGTACAATGACATCCCGGCAGCACTAAATGCCGCAGAAGCAGCAGGTATCCCTGTGGTACTCGTTGACCGTATGTTTGACTCACAGAACTTCACTGCATGGGCAGGTCCGGACAATAAGTTCATGGGCGAGCAAATCGGCCAATTCATCGCATCACAACTTCCCGACGGTGGTGTTGCAGTTATCATTCGCGGCGGTCCGCCGGAAAACACCATCGGTCTCAACCGCACTGCAGGTGTCACAGCAGGTCTTGAGGCTGCAGGTAACTTCACTATTGAACTATCGCCCGATTTTGCAGGATGGTCCACAGACGGCGGTAAGGCAGCAATGGAGAATATGCTTGCAAGATTTGATAAGATCGACTTTGTTTTCTGCGAAAATGACTCAATGGCATTCGGTGCACAATCTGCTGCTGAAGATGCAGGTCGCTCAGGTGAGATGATCTTCGCAGGAATCGACGGTGCCAACCCCGCAATCCTTAAAATCCTTGAAGGTGGAAACTACGTAGCAACAGGTCACAATGACGCAAACGTGATCGGCGCCAAAGGCGTTGAAGTTATGGCACTTATTCTCGCAGGAAGTGCTTTCGATAAAATCAATGTCCTTGATTCACCGATCATCACAAGCGCAAACGCAGAGCAATTCAGAAACGCAGGTATTTGGGAGTAATCAACACTCCGGTCAATATACCAAAAGTCTACAAATTGCAGAGCATGTCATTTCTGACATGCTCTGCTTCATTTTATTGATTAGTTACTTATCTGCCCTTCGCTTTGTCTGACCTTTTCGGCGTAGTGAGCCATATGCTCCTTACCCCATAACCACATCGAATCTACAATCGGCACAAGGGTCATTCCCAACTCTGTTAAGCTATACTCCACTTTAGGTACCGACCCTTCGATCACCTTTCGGGTGATCAGCCCGTCCAGTTCCATTTCCCTGAGTTGCTTTGTCAGGATCCTTTGGCTGATGTTCTCAAAGAGTCGCATCATCTGCCCGAAGCGAAGAGGCCCTTCATGAGCAAGATGCCAAATAAGTACGATTTTCCATTTCCCGCTGATCAGAGACAGAGTCAATTCCTTTTCGCATGAAAAGTCATTATTCAGTAATCGCCGGTTAAGAGATTCTCTTAATGTGATTGGCATATAACCCCTCCTTGCACAAGAGAGCATAGCTCCTGCGCTATGCGCATTCATTAAGACAATTCTACCTCTTATCTACTTAGGAATCAACCATTATCTTTTTTAAAACATAAGATTTGACCTGTGTCATTTCCTGAAGTGTACAGCATACACCTTCTCTGCCGAGACCGCTCATCTTCATTCCGCCAAACGGCTGATCGATGTTCCGGTAGTTGCCCGAGCCGTTGATGATGACGGCACCGACCCTGATCTTCGATGCAGCCCGGATCGCCTTTGAGGAATCCTTTGTCATAACACCGGCTTGCAGACCGTATATCGTATTGTTTGATATCTCGATCGCCTCGTCAAATGTGTCGAACGGGATTATCGGGAAAACAGGACCAAAACACTCCATATCCACAGCGATATCCATGTCCTTAGTCACGCCTGTGAGGACTGTTGGTTCGTAGTATGTTTTATCATAAATCTTGCCACCGTAAATGCACTTCGCCCCTTGAGCGACGGTATGATCGACCTGCTCTTGCACGCTTTCTGCGGCTGCGGGGTTAATCAGCGAGCCAAGCTCCGTACTCTCGTCTAATGGGCTGCCAAGCTTGATCGTCTTCAGTTTTTCTATGACACCTTGGGTAAACTCTTCCAGAACCGTCCTTTGTACGATAAAACGCTTGGGTGAGACACATGTCTGCCCTGCGTTTTTTAATCGTCCTGAAACAGCTTCCGTGATTGCAAGCTCCATATCCGCATCTTCAAATACAACAAACGGGTCGTTTCCGCCAAGCTCAAGATGCAGACGCTTGAGTGTGTCTGCCGCAAGCTTTGCGACATCGATCCCTACTTCTGTACTGCCTGTAAGGCTTATAGCATCGATTTGCTTCGAACTCGCCAGCATCGGTCCAATCAATGAGCCCCGGCCTGTGACCAACTGAAGCACGTCACCGGGTATACCGGCTTCCCAACAGAGCTCAGCGACTCGCATCACTGTCATAGGATTGTCTGTTGCCGGTTTTATTATCACTGCATTACCGACTGCGAGAGATGCTGCTACCTTGTGGTAACAAAGCTCCACCGGATAGTTGAATGGTGTGATACATGCGACAACACCAAGCGGCTCGTATTTTGTAAAGATTATGTCTGTTTCCGATCCTGTCTGGAACTCAGACATGACTTGTCCGTAAAGATGGTTTGCCATTTCTGCAAACCCGCGGAATATCTGTGCTGAGCACGCAACCTCGGCTCTTGCTTCTGTTATTACCTTACCCATTTCTGTTACCAGCATTCGGGTAAGTTCCTCAAGATTTTCATCTATCAGGTCAGCACATTTTATTAAGATCCTGCTACGCTCATACTGTGGTGTTTCAGCCCATTTCTTCTTACCAACCTGAGCCGCTGTTATCGCCTCGTTGACATCATCTGCGGTTGCAGCGGGGATGTTGGTGATGAACTCCTGTGTAGCAGAGTTGACCACTTCGATCACTGCATTATCTCTTGCGTCTGCTCGTTTGCCGTTTATCAACATTTTCACTAATTAACATACCTCCATACTTATAATTTCCTGAGTATGCGATAGGCTCATTCGTATGAATAAGCCTATCACTCTCATAATGACTATTTACACTATTGCCTGTTTTGACCATATTCTCAGGCAATTAACATTATAAGTCTTGACTAGAATGCGGAATCCCAGAAATCTGCCAGGTTGCCTGCATGTGCGACGCCCGGTGTTGTGTTGATAAGCACGGGGATATTACGGTCTACTCCGGTCATGTAATCTACCATAAGACCCATTGCAAGATTTACAAGCTCGATCGGACTGTTCAGACCTGTTGCTCCGTATTCGCCTCTTTCGATTGCTTCAAGTGCAAGGCGCTGACCGTCAACACCAACAACCAGGATATCACCTGTCCTGCCGGCATTCTCAATCGCGGTTATAGCACCAAACGCCATAGCATCGTTTTCAGCAAAGATAACATTGATATCCGGTGCTGCGACCAGCATATCCTCTGCAGCTTCAAGACCTGCTTCAATTGCCCAGTTACCCCAGCCTTGTGTGCGGACTAAGAAGTTTGTTGCATTACCTTGCTCAAGTTGACGCTCTGTAAGACCGGTTATGAAACCGGTTCTTCTGGCATAGCCGGTCATGTTACCGGGATTGCCCGAAAGGATACCAACTCTGACATCGGTTCCTGCCATCTGATCAGCAACCCATTCACCGACTCCTACACCGAGAAGCAGGTTGTTTGACTGAACCAGGGTCACACGGATACAGGAAGGATCAGGTGTTGCATTCAGGAAGAACAGCGGAATGTTATGCTCTGCAACAAAGTCTGCAATAGCAATAGACACTGTTGGATCCTGAGAGTCCATGACGATAACATCGACTCCTTGTGCTACAAGATCTTCTACATCAGCTTGCTGTTGTGCTGCGTCGCCTCCGGCATTGAGCTCGATGAGATTATAGCCGTATTCATCCGCTCTTGCTGCCATTGTTTCGCTCATTGCGATAAGATATGCGTTATGTCTGTTTTTGATAGCAAAGCCTACAGTAAAATCCGATGCACTGTTGAATACTGCATGTCCTGCTGCAGCGGGTGCTGCCTCGTCGGGTGTTCCTGCCGTCTCCTGTGGTGGCGGTGGTTCCGGTACGGGTGGTGGTTCCGGTGCTGCAGGGGCCTCACCTGTGGGGGCTGTCGGTGTTCCGCCGCCATTTCCGCATGCCACAAGCGCTCCAACCATTAGAATCACCAGAATAATGCTGAGTACTGCTTTTAGATTTTTGCTCATTTTAACTCCTCCATCGAAATTTTATTATTACCCTTCCGGGTTGTGCACTGTTATACCTGGGTCGATGATGAAATATCCTTACTGCGGCTGTCCCATGATTGAAGAAATACTGCAACGAGGATTATGATGCCTTTATATACCTGCTGTGTATATGTTGGTACATTTGTAAGATTCATTATATTTCCTATCATTCCAAGAACGAGAACACCCATAAGTGTGTTGATTACTTTTCCGCTTCCACCGGCAAGGCTGGCACCACCTATTACGACAGCAGCGATTGCATCAAGCTCAAACATATCACCTGCAAGCGGAGAGCCGGTCCTCGTTCTCGATGCAACGATGATACCACCTATAGCGGCAAGTGCCGAGCTGAGTACATATGCGCTTATTTTATAAAGGCTTGAATTGATGCCTGAAAGCCTGACAGCAGTTTCGTTACTGCCTACTGCCTGTACAAATCTACCCCAAACGGTGAACCGTTGCAGCAGTACAAGAACGATCACAACCAGTATGACAAACCAAACAATAAAAGCGGGGATAGAAAAGGTGTCCGTAATGGGAATATCTCTTGCTGAGTCTATCAGGGTTTCATTAAATATTTGAATAGGCATACCTCTTGATATAATAAAAGCAATTCCCCGTGCGATGGTCATACCTGCAAGTGTGACTACAAACGGTGCAAGACGTCTTCTTGCTATCAGATATCCGTTGAACACACCAAATGCCGCTCCGGCAAGAATAACGACTCCAATTGTTGCAATCAGGCTATATCCCTGTGAGAGCAGTGTTGCGGTCAGTACTGATCCTACAGCGACTACCGAACCGACCGATAGATCGATACCGCCTGTCATTATTACAAACATCATTCCTATTGCGATTATGGTAGGCGGAGAAAGCTGTCTTAATAGATTAAAAATGTTTTGCGTTGTAAAAAATGCATCGGATAAAATAGTAGAAACCAGGAGTAGCAGAAGCATTACAACAAGTGCAATATTGTCTTTGAGAAGCTTTAAGCGATGTATTTTCCGTCCGGTTTTTTGTTCAATTATATAAGATACCGCGAGAAGGCAAGCAACAGTTGCAACAACAAAAACCAAAAGCGGGAACATAGTTGTTGCAGACTCATCAAATCCCTCGGCATCAAGTCCTGCATTAAACTCTGCCATTGATATGATAAACACAACAGGAACGATAGCGGCAAGTCCCGAGCCGATCGGAGCAAGAATCTCGGCGACCTTTGACCGGTTTAATATGAGCGAAACCAGCATAAGCGCAAGCGATATGAACAGTGCGATCGAAAGGATCGCTATGATGGTAAAATGATCTTCAAACTGCCGTGAGTTACTTAAAAGAATGGTAAAAACGGAATCGCTTGACTTAAACCATGCATTAAACAAGTTAAACCCTGCTGAAAAGCTTCCAAATGCAAATGTAAGCCATTCAAACAGCGAAAAAACTATTACGGATAAAAAGCATACGATAGTCGACCAAAATACATTGGGAAAATTCAGAAAACGCATTAAGCCCAGGCGGTTATTACCGCATTCGGGGCACTTTTTTTCTTTTTTTGCTTGCGCATCAGTACAAGAAGGGCAAGATTTCATTATTCAATGCTCCTTTATTCAGATGGATGAACGTCCGGTTTTATTCCTAATGACTAATTTGATTCTTCTGTTCTGCTATCATCAGTGTGATTAAATCATTTCTGCTTCAAAACTCTCGGTCAAGAAGTCTTTTGAGTATCTCCCAATATCAGTTGCATGATGTTTTTCTCGGAAAAATCACTTTTTTCAAGTTCGCCTTTTACAACTCCCTGATTCATTACAAGCATACGGTCACACATAGCTATAAGTTCAACCATTTCCGAAGAAATCAGTATGATTGCATTACCTTTTTCAGCAAGTTCATTAATCAAAATATAAATCTCGGTTTTTGTACCAACATCGACCCCGCGAGTAGGCTCATCCATAATAAAAACCTTGGCGTCAGTATTGAACCATTTTGCGATTACGACTTTTTGCTGATTTCCACCGCTGAGACTGAACACTGCAGACTCAATACTTGCAGCTTTCACCCTCAGTCTGTCCGATTGCTTTTTAGCCATACTCTTTTCAACTTTTGATTTGATAAAACCTGCAGATGTCGCTTTACTTAAGCTTGCAAGTGAAATATTCTTCCTTATATTGAGTGCACCGACGATCCCTTGTTCTTTTCTGTTTTCCGGGATCAGCGCAAGCCCGTCCCTTACTGCTTTTACTGTAGATTTGAAGTTGACCTGCTTCCCGTTATAAATGATCTTTCCGGACTTTCTCTTATCCGCTCCATACAAAGCTCTGACGACCTCGGTTCGTCCGCTTCCTACAAGACCTGCAAGACCAAGCACTTCACCTTTACGCACACTAAAAGAAATATCCTGAAAAGTCCTTCCGCTTGAAAAACCCTCGATACGAATAAGCTCTTCACCGATTTTTGCATTTCTTTTAGGGTATTTATCAGACAGTTCACGCCCTATCATAAGTTCTATGATCCCGTCGATAGTGATATCCGAGCATGCATTCACACCGGTCAGTTCTCCGTCACGAAGTGTGGTGATGGTATCGCCAATTTTTTTGATTTCCTCCAGGCGATGAGAAATATAGATGATACTAACGCCCTGTTCCTTCAAATGGAAAAGGAGTTCAAACAGTCTCTCCGCCTCTTTATCATTAAGGACAGCCGTTGGCTCATCAAGGATCAAGATTCTGAGGTTTCGTGACATTGTTTTACTGATTTCGACTATCTGCTTGTAACCGACACTCAGGTCACTTGTTTTTGTCTTAGGGTCTATATTAAACCCTATACTGCGTATAACCTCTGCTGCATCATTATTCAGCTTTTTCCAGTTTATAAACGGTTTTTTAGCAAGGTTTTCCAGGAAAATGTTTTCTGCAACAGTCAAGTCATCAGCAAGCTCAAACTCCTGATAAACGATCCCGATACCAAGCTTGATCGCATGGCGGGGTGAAGTTATGTCCACCTCTTGCCCATCAATTAAAATAGAACCGGAATCCATTCTGTAGGCTCCGGACAGGATCTTCATCAATGTTGATTTTCCTGCACCGTTTTCGCCCACCAGACAATGTATCTCTCCCGGCTTTACTTTAAAGCTGACATCCTTGAGAGCATGAATGCCCCCAAAGCTTTTTGTCATATTATTCATTTCAATTCTGTATTCGGAATCCAACTCATTCTCCCCCGTCAGGTTAAAAACACCCTCAGCAAACATGTTTAGCACCGAAGTTTAGCACTGAAAAATCAATATACATTATATATAAGTATAATATAATATATATTAACTGATGTGAACAGTACGCACAATTATGTAACTGCTTTTATTGCAAAGCGAAGAGCATGCCATTTCTGACATGCTCTTCTTTGCGTTAGCCTTCGTTGCGACGAGGTCATTGTCTATACGTAGGCTGTTCAGGGTTTTCTAGTGCTATGTATCTTGGTCGGGATTATGCTTTTTCTTCTTTCTTCCTTCTTTTTTTCATTAGGAGGAATAAGCCAAGTCCGAGTACTACCAGTATTCCTATAAAGCTGAGTACAAGAGGTAGAATCAATCTTGAGTTTCCATCTGTGATTCCCGGTGCGAGCGGTACATCGTTGTCTTCGATCACGACTACTGCATCGTCGTTGTCTGCCGGGGTGGTTGTTGCATCGTCGTCTTCTGCCGGTGCTTCTGCAAGCGGGACATCGTCGTCTTCGATGGTTGTAGTTGTGTCATCATCATCGTCGTCGTCATCGTCGTCTGCTGTCGCTGCATCCACTGCTGCTACTACCGCTGCTGCTACCACTGCGTCTGCGTCTGCGTCTGCTGCTGCTGCCACAGCTGCTGCTGCTACATCAGCGTCATCTCCGGCTCCGGCTCCGGCTCCACCGCCGCCGCCAGCGCCACCGCCGCCGCCTCCGCCGCCACCTGTTGGTAGTCTCACGAGGCCTTCGATTGCATCAAGAATCGCTTGTGCCATTGCGTCTACTTCGTCTTGCTTCGTGATGTCTAGACCGAGTATGACTGCTTCTAAGGCTGCATCAAGTATTGCAAGGCTTTCTGCGTTGTATACTGCTCTGTCGAGTGCTTCCGCTGCTGCTAGTGCTGCGTCAACCGCTGAGTAGTCTGCCGGCTTGAAGACCAGTGCTTCTAGTGCTTCGTTGATTGCTGCTGCGAATCCATCTACTTTTGGCTGATCGATTGCCTTGAGTCCTCTATCAACCGCTTCAAGTGCTGCATCGAGTACTGCGAGACTTTCATCTGTAAACAAAGATCTGTCAAGAGCTTCAGCCGCTGCTTCTGCCGCATCTACTGCTGAGTAGTCAGCATCTTCGATGTAAAGGTGGCCTCTGTTGTTGATGAGTTCTAACACTACTTCCTGTCCATAAGCAGTTACTGTAAATGTAATTGTCTCCCATGCTGCATTCTTATTTACGTCAAAGTAGTTGACCATTCCGTCTTGAGGTCTGTTACCTACCCAGTTGATGCGGACAAATTGCATTGCGTCAGTACCGTCTTGGTCTACTGCAGTTATGTCGTCAAGTGTCAATGGAACTGCTCTGTTTCCGCCATTGATCTGTGTCCAGATGCGGATCACTCCGAGTGCGGAAAGTGATGCGTTGTCATCATTGCCGTTGTTGAACGCATTGAGTCCGAACTCTCTGACGAATCTGTTGTTGATGAGTCTCAGGTCTACTGTCTGACCAAGGGATACTACTTTGAAGTCGATGAACTGCCATTCGTCGCCTATTGGTTTTACTACGTCAATGTAATTAACATTTCCGTCTTGAGGTCTAGCACCTACCCAGTTGATGCGGACGAACTGCATTGCGTCATTGCCGTCTTGGTCTACTGCGGTTATGCTTACGGGCACATTGTGAGGTGTTACCGGGATTGCTGCATTTACACCGTTGATTTGTGTCCAGATGCGGATCGTGCCTGCCATGCCCGGTACTTGTGCATCTGTGTCGTTGTTAAATGCGTTGAGGCCTACGATTTTTAGTACAAGAGCATCTATTGCTGCTTCGATCGCTGCTGCAAATCCGTCTACTATCTCTTGATCGATTGCTTTGAGATCCCAATCTACTTCTGCTATTGCTGCGTCAAGAAGTGCGAGGCTTGCATCTGTGTAAAGGATTCTTTCGAGACCTTCTGCTCTTGCTATCGCTGCTTCTACTGCTGTGTAATCAGCCGGTACATATAGGTGGTACCTGTTGTTGGTAAACTCGTGTGTAATCGTTTGACCGTTGTAAGTCACTTCAAACACCATTACTTGCCATGGAAGGTTTTTGCGAAGTTGTATCTGCGGTATATCTGTTTGATTTGCTACATTGTTGGTGTAATCTCTGAGGTTTGCTTCTTCACCGTCAACTGTGAGCTTCATGTTTGCAAGCGGTACACGAACGCTAACTCTGTTTGGATCTACACCCTCGAGGAAGTGCACAATGATGTTGTCGCGCCAGTCTTCTTGGAATACCCGTGTGCTGAAGAACCTGTTGTTAGTAAACTCGTGTGTGATCGTTTGACCGTTGTGCGTTACTATAAAGGTCATATTTTGCCATGCCATGTTTTTAATGATTTGTACTGATGGAATATCATTTTGATGTGGTGCCACATTATTAAAGTATGGTCTGATATTCTCTACTTCTACACCGTCTACTATGAGTCTCATGTTCGCTAGTTGTGCACGAACTCCTACTCTGGGATCTACACCTTCGTAGAACCATACGTTGATCGTATTACGCCAGTCTTCTTGGTACACGGTCGTGCTGAAGAATCTGTTGTTGGTAAACTCATGCACGATTGTTTGACCATTGAAAGTCACTTCGAAGATAATATTTTGCCATGCCATGTTTTTGCGAAGTTGTATGTTTGTCTTGGCAGTCTCATGAGGTGCTACGTTGTTGAAGTATGGTCTCATGTTCTCTACTTCCACACCATCAACGATGAGTTTGATGTTTTCAAGAGGCACGTTCGCTGCAGGATTCTGGTTTGCCGGGGTATTGCTGCCCTGGTAGAACCAAATGTTGATCGTTTCGCGGAAGTCCTCTGCAAAGACCTGTGTCTGGAAGAACTTATCATTATAGAATGTTTGCGTGATAGTCTGTCCGTACTCAACATCAGTCAGCACCAGTGTGATCGTCCGCCATGCGTGGAGCTTTTGAAGGTCTATGATGTTTGCTGTGCCCAGCGGAGTCCACGGTGAGGTCGAGTTATCAGTGTTTTCTGTTGCGAACACTGCCTGGCGTGGTTGTAGATTTCTTTCATTCCAGCCGCCTACCGGTAATACGTTACCTGCATGGTCGGTTGCAATGATCTCGCTGATCGTTACGTTGGCAGGTGTGCCCCTATGACCGTATGTCAGACGAATGCGGATAGAGTCTGCGAAATCAAATCCTTCTGCAACAAATCCTTGTACCAAAGCTGCCATCGCATCGGTGATTGCTTTTGTCATTGCGTCTATTTCAGGCTGATTTCTTATGTCTTTGCCTTCGCGGTCGTACGCATTTGCTTCTGCAACTGCTTCTGCGAGAGGTGCCCATGTAACAGCTATGTAGTCAGCTTCATTGAGAGCGCCTGCTGCTGCAAGAGCTGCATCTAATGCTGTGAAGTCGGCTCCCGGGATCGCCCAGTCTTCGCTGAATAGCCATACTACATTGTTGCCGTTCGAGTATCTGTACCAGCCTTCGACTTCAAAGAAGTTATCAAACTGTGCAAGTGTCCTGAAGTCGTTGCCGCCAAGGCGCATCATGCGTTCGGTGTTCGCTGCTGTTACTGCACCATGGATCCTC
>Ga0123356_10001855_pt1 | contig 22926 bp, 24 predicted proteins | sample TergutEmb28metaG_2_FD_92546 | JGI IMG/M metagenome (GOLD analysis project Ga0123356, IMG submission 92546) | Embiratermes neotenicus P3 segment gut microbial communities from Petit-Saut dam, French Guiana - Emb289 P3 | ecosystem: Host-associated > Arthropoda: Insects > Digestive system > Gut ...
AGTTTGGTCGCTCGCGATCCTGGTAGGGTCGGCCAATCGGCCGCATAGTCGTCATCGGCGCCACGGGTCACGTCGGGACGTTCTTGGTTCCCCGTCTCGTCCGGAGAGGGCATCAGGTCGTGGCAGTTAGCCGCGGCGTGCGCAGTCCTTACGTTTCGGCTCCCGAGTGGCGCTCCGTAGAACTGGTGACCGCCGACCGAGAGGCCGAGGACGCGGACGGAGTGTTCGGTCAGCGGATCGCAGCGCTGGCGCCGGACGCCGTCGTCGACATGATCTGTTTCACGCCGGAGTCCGCCCAGCAGCTCGTGGATGCATTGCGGCCGGCGCGCCCGCTGCTTGTTCATTGCGGCACGATCTGGGTCCACGGCCCGGCGGCACGCGTGCCGGTCACCGAGGATGAGCCGCGAACCGCCTTCGGCGCGTATGGCACCGGCAAAGCGGCGATCGAGCGACTGCTGCATCGGCAAACCATCGCCGGCGGAGTCCCGAGCGTGGTGCTGCATCCGGGGCACATCAGCGGTCCATGGTCGTCGATCACGCCGGCGGGAAATCTTGATCTCGACGTGTGGCGGCGGCTGGCGGACGGCGACTCCGTCGCTCTGCCTGACCAGGGGCTCGGCGTGCTGCACCACGTGCACGCGGACGACGTCGCGCAGGCCTTTGAGAGTGCGCTGACTCAGCCGGCCGCCATCGGATCGAGCTTCCACGTGGTATCCGAGCAGGCGATGACCCTGCGCGGGCTGGCCGGGGGGGTGGCCGGATGGTTCGGGCGTGAAGCGATCATCGACTTCGTCGACTGGCCGGAGTTTGAGCGCCGCGTCGGCGCCGAGCACGCCACAACGACTCGCGAGCACGTGGTCCGCAGCATCGCCGCCAGCATCGACCGTGCCCGCCGGGTCCTCGGCTACCGGCCGCGATATAGCTCGCTCGAGGCGCTTCACGATGCGTTTCGCTGGCTGGTGGCGAATGGCCAGGTCGAGGTTGACGCCCAGGACTTCTGAAGCGCGGCTCGCGGGACCAGCGGGTCCCGCGAGCCAGTCCGCTTTCCGTCGCTGGGCGACATGAGGCCGAGTTGGCGCGCCTGCAGGGCGGTGTCCCAGAAGGCCGAGATCCAGATCAGCCGGTCGCCGTCCCATTTGCTGGTCTGGGCGAACTCGACGTCGAACGCCTTACCCGTTGGCGGGACCAGATTCCCGTCGGGAAGGGTCATCTCGCCTGTAAAGGTTCCCCTCGCGCGGGTTACGACGGTGATCCAGTCGCCCGCTCCGAACTGAATCGGGTACGGGGTATCCACGTGCATGTCGGGGAAGCTGCGCAGAAACTGCTGCATCGCGGCAGCGTGCGCGTCGCGGCCGTAAACCGGCTCAGCAAGTCCTGGGATGAAGGCGATCATCTCCGCATGGTGGACGGCGTCGACCGCCTCGAAATCGCGGGCGTTGAAGGCGTCGTCTCCCCCTGTCATGAGTTCGAGCAGGTGTGCGGTCCGGCTGCTGGTTGGTGTCGTGGTGGCCATTGGTGGCTCCCTTCAGTTTCGCTTGTCTAGAGTCTACACGAAACTTAGAGTGAGCTCAACCTATTAGAGCCGCTTTCATGCAATCTCAAAGGCCAGGTCGCCCTGGACGGCGTCAGCTGCGGTACTGCGATCGCGGAGCAGCACCCCGCCGATGATCGCCGCGACGATCGCGAACGCGGCACCGATTGCAAACGCCAGGTCGTAGCCGCCGGTCAGTGCCGTCAGTACGCCATGGCCGGTCGCGGCAAGATGCTGCGTGCGGGCCGCGGCGGTGCTGGCAAGCACGGCCAGCCCGAGCGCGCCGCCCATCATGAACGCGGTGTTGGTGACCCCGGAGGCGAGGCCGGAGTGCTGCGGCTCCACGTCGCTCATCGCCGCCATCAGGACCGGGTTGAACGCGAGTCCACCGCCGATGCCAATCAGCAGCATCGCCGGCAGGACATCGATCAGGAACGAGCCGTGCACCGGTGCGCGGGCGAACCAGATGAGCGCCAGCGCGGCGACCACCAAGCCGAACGCCAGGGGGCCCCGGACGCCGTGGCGCATGACCAGCTTCGCCGACAGGCCGAGCGAGAACGCCATCATGATCACGTTCCCCGGCAGGAACGCCAGGCCCACCTTCAGCGGGCTGTAGCCGAGCACGCGCTGCAGATACAGCGCCGACAGGAAGAACATCGCGAACATCGCAGCTGCCCACAGGATTCCGACGACGTTGGCGACGCTGAGGTTGCGATGCCGGAGGATCCCGAGCGGCAGCAGCGGCGACTGCACGCGCGACTCCCAGATGCCGAATCCGGTCACGATCACGACGGCGGCGGCGAGCAGACCGAGCGTTTGCGTCGAGGTCCAGCCGGCCGTATTGCCGTTGACGATTGCGTAGACGGCGAGCACCATGGCGCTGGTTATCGCCGCCGCTCCGACGACGTCAAGACGCTGACGGGTGTCAGCTGTCCGCACGGTCGGCAGCAGCCGGTGGCCGCTGACGATGACGAGGACGCCGATCGGCAGGTTGACCAGGAAGATCCAGTGCCAGCCCACCAAATCGGTGAGGACGCCGCCCGCCAGGACACCGATGCTGCCGCCGCCGGCCATCACGAAGCCGAATAGGCCCATCGCCTTGGCTCGTTCGGCCGGCTCCGTGAACAGGACGACGATCAACGAGAACGCGACCGCAGAGACGACCGCGCCGCTCACGCCCTGCACGGCACGGGCCGCGATCAGCATGCCCTGCGTCGTCGACAGGCCACAGACGAGGCTCGCGGTAGTGAAGGCCCCGGTACCGATCAGGAACAGACGCCGGTGGCCGAACAGGTCACCGCAGCGGCCGGCCAGCAGCAGGAAGCCGCCAAACGTCAGCATGTAGGCATTCACCACCCACGCGAGAGATGTGGGCGAAAAGCCGAGACCGCTGCGAATCGACGGCAGGGCGACGTTCACCACGGTCGTGTCGACGACGATCATCAGGTCGCCCACGCACAGAATCACAAGTGCCAGCCAGCGGGTTCGGGTGTTCAGGTGGTCGGTCATCGGGTCTCCTCGTTGGTCGATCACCCCTATGACCACCCACTGCCCCAGAACTCATCGGTGGCGCTGACCGCACCCCCGACCAACGGCCAGATTCCTGGGTCTGCCGCGACTCGGGGCGCGGCCGCGCCCCTTGTCTCTAGTTGGCGGCCAGCGCGTACACCGGCGGGAGCCGGGCCGCGACCTCAGACCAGGTGGCGCCCGCATCACCCGATCCGTAGACCTCGCCCGTCGTCGAGCCGAAGTAGAGCTCCAGCGACGGGCCGGCGCCCTTCCGCTGGAACGCCTGGCGTAGCACCGTGAGATACGCGTGCGCGGCTGGCAGACCGTCGCCACGCGGAGCCCAGCTGTCGCCCCCATCGCGCGTCTCGTACACGCGCACGCGGCCGTCGGGCGTCACCCGGTCCATGTCCGCGACGAGTGGGATCACGTACGCGCTGTCAGGATCTGCGGGGTCGACCGCGAGCGGGAAACCGAAGTCCGACGGCAACCCCGCGCCGATCTCGCTCCAGCTCGCGCCGGCGTCGTCGGAGCGGTACACGCCGCCATGGAACTGGATGAACATGCGCTCGGGCCGCGCCGGTGCGCGTTCCAGGTGGTGGACGCACAGCGCCGTGTCGGCGTCGGGCGGGGGTTCGGGCAGGTTCAGCTCGGCGATCACGTCGTCGGGGAGGTAGCGCGGCGTCAGCCCCTGGTTGCCCCGGCGCCACGATCGGGCGCCATCCTCGGTGTGCCAGACACCCGCTGCCGAGACCGCGACCGAGAGTTTGTCGGGCTCGCCCGGCCACGGCGCGATCGAGTGCACGCACAGACCGCCGCCGCCAGGCTGCCAATGCGGCCGCGTCGGGTGCTCCCAGAGCCCGGCGTTGATCTCCCAGGTGGAGCCGCCGTCGGCCGACTGGAACAGCACGCCGGGATCCCCGCCCATGTAAAGCATCCCGTCGGCCTCGCCCGGTGCGATCACCCAGATCCGCTCGAGCGCCTGCTCGCCGCCCTCCGGCAGCGCGACGCCGTCGGCCTGCTCCCAGTCGTCGTGCCGCCTGGCGTCGCCCCAGTCGTTCGCCGGCATCTCGGTGTAGAAGAGCTTCGGGCCGTAGAACGGCGAGGTCATCGTTGCCAGCGTCCTTCCGGTGCGAGGGTCGCGTACGGCGTAGTCGACCGGTTCGCCGGCGAACGCGCGGGCGACAATCTCCCACTCGCCGCCGGGCTCGCCCGCCAGCGCGAACAGTCCCTTCTTCGTGGACACCAACAGCTCGGTCATGTCTCAGTCTCCTCGTTCATCCACCCGTGATCGCGGGGACGATCTCGACGCGGTCGCCCGCCCCCACTGCCGTGTCCGCCACCGCGCGTTCGCCGTTGACGAAGACGTTGATGTGCCGCCTGATCAAGCCGCGCTCGTCGATGATCCAGCCGTCCAGCGCGGGATGTTCGCGCTCGAGCTCGCGGAGCAACCCGAGCACCGTACCGGCACCGAGCTCATGCTCGCCGACACCGCCGGCGAGCTGCCTGAGCGGGTTTCGGAGGCGGACGAGCGGCATTGGTCGGATCGTAAGACTTCGCGTGAGGCCGAAACTCATCGGTCCGGCCGCAGCTGCTGCCACTCTAACCCTGAGACGAGCGTCGTCATCCCCTGGACCTGGTGCCGCCCGGATCGCTTAACTTGGTCTGATGCGGAGTCGATTCGTTCACGCGGGGATGCGGTTGAGCTCACGCCGCAGGTTCGCCCTGGCGCTGGCCGTCTGTGCGGTTGCCGCGATCATCGCGACCAGGGCGGCGGCAGGCAACGCCGCACCGGGGATCGCCTCGAGGCTCAGCATCAGCCAGCTGGCAGGTCAGCGAGTCATCTACGCGTATGCCGGGCTGACCCCGCCCCCGTCGCTTCTGGCTCGCATTCGCGCAGGCGAGGCAGCGGGCGTGATCTTCTTTGCGTCGAACTTCTCGAGTCCGGCGCAGCTGCGCGCAACGGTCAGCCAACTGCAACGGGCCAACGCCGCCGGCCCGGTGCATGCGCCGCTGCTGATGCTGATCGATCAGGAGGGTGGACTGGTCAACAGGCTCCCGGGCGCGCCGGTCCAGTCAGAGAGGGCGATCGGGGCGAGTTCTCACGGCCAGACGCTTGCTGCTCAGGCTGGCAGTGAGGCCGCTGCGAACCTGACGGCGGCCGGGATCACGGTCGATCTCGCCCCGGTGCTCGACGTGTACCGGCGCCCCGGAAACTTCATCGACCAGTATCAGCGCTCGTACAGCATGAACCCGGCCACCGTCGCCCGATTGGGCCGGGCCTTCATCACCCACCTGCAAGCTGCCGGCGTCGCCGCGACCGCCAAGCACTTTCCTGGACTCGGGGCCGCGAGCACCGCAGAGAACACCGACGCGACGCCGGTGGAGCTTCGGCTCCCGCTGAGTGAGCTCCGCAGCACTGACGAGCAGCCATACCGCGCCGCGATCGCAGCCGGTGTGAAGCTGGTCATGGTCTCATGGGCCGTCTACCCGGCGCTCGACCCGCGGATGCCCGCCGGTCTCTCCCCGCGAGTGATCGGCCAGGAGCTGCGAACGCGCCTCCGCTTCAGCGGCGTCACGATCACCGACAGCATCGGCGCGGGCGCGCTCGCCCGGTTCGGCGGCTACGGAGAACGCGCAATCCTCGCCGCGCGCGCGGGCGAGGACTTGATCCTCTGCGCGACAACCAACCCCGACGAGAACACGCCGAACGAGGGCATCGACGTTCTGGGCGGCCTCACACGCGCCCTTTCGACCCACGGTCTCAGCCGCCCCGCCGCCGAACAGGCGGCCGCCAGAGTCATCCGGCTCCGAGCGGGCCTGTAGCGGCGCTCCAGCAGGCCTGGCCGGCTGGCACGGCGTGAGCAACTTTCGTTTCGTCACCGGTTTGGTGCTGATGACGCCATTCCTGGTCCCGTGCGCCGCGACGAAAGGACTGCGATGAGACTTATCCGACGGCACATCTCCTACGCCAACGTGGCCTCGACGCTTGCGCTCCTGCTCGCGATGGGCGGCGGCGCCTATGCGGCGGTCGGCCCGGTCCGCGGCGGGGTGGTCCACAGCTGTTACTCCCGCCGTACAGGTGCGCTCCGGGTCGTCAACCCCGGGACTCGCTGCAGGCCGCACGAGCGGGGCCTGAGGTTCAATCAGCGGGGTCAGACTGGGTTGACGGGCCCGGCCGGTCCAATCGGCTTGACCGGCGCGGCCGGGAAGACCGGCAAGGCCGGTGCTGCCGGCAGGGCCGGTGCTGCCGGGAGGGCAGGGACGAGCGTGACCTCCGCCGTGTTGGCGGTCGGCAACGCCAACTGCCGGAGCGGCGGCACCAGTTTCACGTCCGCATCGGGCACGTCCTTCGCCTGCAACGGCACCCCCACGGAGTCCGCCAGCGTGGACGCCGCCGGGGCGCTGGTCGCCGGCAAGAACGTCAGCGCCGTCGCGGCCGGAACCGGGACAGGCACCTATTGCTTGAGGCTTCCGGTCGCTCCATCCGTCGGAGTTGCGTCGCTTCACGGCAGCACAACCTTGCGCGGCTCTGCGGAGGTGCTGATTCCGGCGACCTCGACCTGCGCCAGCACCGGCGACACCACCGCCGAGGTGCTCACGTTCAACACCAGCGGAACCGCGACCAAGCTACCGTTCGACGTGATGTTCAACTGAGCGCAGCCTCGATCAGGAGCGCTCCGGCGGGTCAGGGCTCCCGAGCGATCCAGCGGTCGATCAGGATCCGCGCGATTGAGATCGGCGGTGGGAGCTGTATCGCACCCGTCCCGGACTGGGCGGTCCGCAGCTGCGCGCGGGTGAACCACCGGACGTCGCTGAGCTCGCCGTCGCCCGCCGTCGGCTCTCCGCCGTCGCTGAGCGCTTCGAAGCCGAGCATCAGCGAGGACGGGAACGGCCACGGTTGTGAGCTCACATACCGCGGCGCGTAGGCCGTGATCGCCGACTCCTCGCGCACCTCGCGGATCACCGCCTGCTCAGGCGTCTCGCCAGGCTCGACATAGCCGGCGAGGATCGAGTATCGGTCGCCGGGCCAGCCGGCGCGACTCCCCAGCAGCGCCCGCCCGTCGGACTCCACGAGCATGATCACGACCGGATCGGTGCGGGGAAAGTGGGAAGCCCCGCAACGACCGCAGCCGCGCACCAGCCCGGCCTGGCCGACCGAGGTTGGCGTGCCACAGTTGGCGCAGAACCGGTGCCGGCGGTGCCAGTTCAGCAGCGCCATCATGTAGGCAGCGAGACCGCCCTCCGCCGCACCGAGGATCGCGCCGGCGTCCCGCAGCGGCACGATCTCGCCGCCTGCCAGGAGCTCGGCGCGCACGGCCGCGTCGAGCTCGTCGAAATCGGTCGCGAACAGCGCCGTGCCGTCGTCGAGTCCAAGCAGGATCGGCCCGTCCCGGCCGACGAGGTTGCTCGCACCCGTCCCGAGCGGGCGGCGTGTCAGCTCGGGCCACTGCGACCGGTCAAGCAGCACGCCGTCGGCACCAGCCGCGAGCACGACCGCGCTGCCGCTCTCGAGAAGGCTGGTAACGCGCGCAGGGTCCTCTCGAATCTTCATGGCGCGATCGAGCCGGGCTCCCGCGAACGGCGGGCGCAAGACTGGGTCGTGCTCTTGGCCGGTCGTCGAGGTCATACCAGCCACTGTAGATGCGGTTGCTCGTCGTCCGAGCCGGCTGACTCCGCGTCGCAGGGAGGCGCCGATCAGGCGGGACTGGTCTCAGCGACTGGGGTGCTCGTGTCCGTGCTGCCGGACCCCGACGCGTGGACGATCAGGACCGGCACCCGCCCATGGTTCAGGGCGTAATGGCTGACGCTGCCAAGCAGCGAAGCGGTCAGCGCCCCCCGCCCGCGCGAGCCCAGCACCAGCAGGTCGTACTTGCCCGTCTCGAGCTGGTGGCTCAGTGCCGCCCGAATCGGCTCGTGGGTGAGGATCTTGGTGACCGGGATCGATTCGGGGACACGATCGACCGCGCGGCAGAGGGTCCGGTTGGCCTCGCGCTCGAGTTCCGCCGCGAGGTTCTCCCCGGCGACGGCGGCCGTCGTCGTCCAGGTCGTCGGCTTCTGCACGGCGGTGAGGAACGTCAGCCGCGCGTTGCCGCTCTGCGCCAGGTCGATCGCCTCGGTCAGGGCCGCGTCCGAATGGCGGCTCGCATCGATGCTGACGAGGATGTTGTGAAACATGACTCTGGTCCCTCCCGTTACCGGGAACATGCTCTTTAGCTAGCTAAAGATTAGCATGCAATGTATAGTCCAAGGGAGTGGCCACGCGATTGGCGGATCAAGACCTGTCGGATACCGACGCCGAGGCATTCCTGTCGGCTTTCGATGCGTTTGCGCAGGCGGTTCGGCGAGCGCGGGGAGCCTCGGCCGGCCCGCCGCAGGCGCTCACCCTGTCCCAATATGGCCTGCTGGAGTTGATGCGAGAGCGCGACAGCGCGCGCGTCCGCGACCTCGCCGAGCACGCCGGCGTCAGCGCAGCAACGGCGACTCGGATTCTCGACACGCTCGAGCGCCGCGGCCTCGTCCGTCGCCGGCAGACCCGCGAGGACAGGCGCGGGGTCAGCGTCACGCTGACCGAACCCGGTCGCCAGGCTCTTGGCGAGCAGCATGCGTGGCTTCGCAACCGCCAGCGCCACTTCTACGGCGAGCTGCAGCCCGGGGAGCGCGAACTCGCGCCAGCGCTGCTGGCCGGCCTGGCGGACCTGATCGACGAGCTGGCGGCCGGCCCCGAACGTTAAAGCTGGAGGGTGCGCTTCCTCGGCCGGGCTCACGGGCCCGGCCGAGGATCCCAACGCCGCCGCCGGCCCCTGGCACGCCCGGAGCGGCCATACAATGAACCTGCTGCCCCCATGGTCTAGTGGTTAGGACGCCTGCCTTTCACGCAGGAGATCGCCGGTTCGAACCCGGCTGGGGGTACTCAGAGAATCGGCTGCGTCGCCTTCCGGTAACGTCCTGGCGAGGAGATCGCAATGGGATTGCTGACTCGCGCGCTCGTTCCCCGCGGCATCCGGCGCGCAGCGCATCCAGTTCGCACCGCCAAGAGCGCCGTCACGCAGCGCCCAATCAAGCAGGCGCGGCCGGCTCTCAACCCGATAGATAACGGCATCTACAGCATCGAGCGGGGCCTCAACACGAAGCCCCGGAAGCGATCCAGCGGTTCCCGTGCCCGTGAACGGCTGCGAAGAACGGCGATCGTGAAACCAACGCATCGGAGACAACGAATCGAACGATCGACCGACCGCGTTGATCAAGAAAGACCCTCGCCGGAACACCCGTCCGTCTCCGCATCAGACTCCGCGCCGGCAACGAGCCGCGAGTCGTCAACCGATCCCGTTGAGCAATTGCGGAAGCTTCGAAACTGCGCGACGGTGGAGTGGTCACCGAAGAGGAGTTCAACAGCAAAAGAAGGAGTTGCTTTCGCGGATCTGAGCAGCTGGACCGGTACCGGTGCTTCCCCGATCACGCATCACGTGAGTGTTCTCACGACGCCTTTTCGATCCAACAACTTTCAGGCAACTTGCCAAGCGGAATGACTCGACCAACCGATCGCCGCGACGGGATACTCACCCGCAGTCCCGGCTGCGATCGTCGGTCCGAGAACGTACCTCAACAGCGGGGCCGTCCTCGCTCAGAAGGAGGGAGTCGTCATGGCGCACGAGCTCCAAATCAAAAATTCCCAGGACCGGGTCAAGATTCGCAGTCCCTGGGCCGTCGCCCTGCTCCCGATCGTCACGCTGGGCGTCTACCACATCGTGTGGTGGTACCGCATCAACCGGGAGCTGCGCGACTACGGCCGCGCTAACGGCTATGACCTGGGGCAGAGCCCGACCAGTTCGCTGTTGGCCATCTTCCCCGGTGCCATCATCATCGTGCCCGCGCTGATTACCTATTGGCGCGGCACTAAGCGGGTGCAGGGAGCGGCACGTATTGCCGGTCAGGAGCCGCCGAACGGGTGGATCGCCCTCATTCTCTACTTGTTTCTCTCGCTGGGCTTCTATGCCTACCTTCAGGTGTCGCTGAACGACGTATGGCGCTCGGCGGCGGAGCCGCTGGCCGGACAGGCACCGCTCCCGCCGCCGCAAGACACCACGATGCCGCCGCGGCTCGACTCCACACCCGGCGTCCCCGTAACTTCAACTCCGTCGGGGACACACGAGGAACCCGCGGCGAGCATCGACGAAGGCACGGCAGCAGGCCCGGACGGTCCTGGATCAGCTCCAAAAACTTGACGAGCTACAAAAGGCCGGCGTGATCACCCCCGAGGAGTTTGACGCCAAGAAGGCGGATCTATTCGGACGCGTCTGACCCAGGCCGGCGGCGCTCTTCCGCCGGGCGAGAGAGTGACCGATGCGGCATGCGTCAGGCGAGCCGGACGACCGCATCTGTGCGGTTTCGGTGTTTTGCGACGTGTCGTTCGTGGCGAGGAGAAGCTGCTCACGGATTCGCCGGTTGCGGAGCGAAACCGTCCGCTTGTCCCGCCGGCAGTCCGGTTTCCACGCTGCCGCCCGGGACGTTCTGCACGTGCCCGGCACCGGCGTTGCACGGTGGGTTCAGCCGAACCGGTGATGGGTAGGGCTGGTTGTCGACGACGCTGGAGTTGAGGTAGACGGCCCACGAGTTGGACTCGGGGGTGCTGCCGGTGCTCTGCTCGCCCATCAGGGCGGCTGTTTGGCCGTTGAAGATCAGCTCGTGGCGAACGCCGTCGGTGGTGAGGGCAACGCCGAGCCCATGGCGTCCGAAGTGGTCCTGAACGGTTCCGAGCAGTTGGACACCTGGGATCAGCGCGGCCGCTCGGTAGAGCGCGGCGCGCAGCTCGGGGCTGGCGTCGGTCTCCCGCAGGAAATCGCCGACATGGACGAAGTCCTCCCCAGGCGTGTCGGGGCCGCCGTCGAGGCGACGCATCTGCTCGAGCAGGGTGCCGGGATCGGTCGACAGCGACCCCATGTCGTTGGTCGGTCCAAGCTCGAAGCAACCTGCCGCGAACCACAGGTTGCTCGTCCCGCTGGCGCTCGCCAATTTCGGGGCGACGGCCTGGCAGTGCTCCTGGTCGGCGGCCGAAGGGAACGTAGTCGGCCCAGTCGACTCACGCAGGAGCCCCGAGCCGTCGGCGGCGATCCATACCTGACGGTGATCGACCGCGTAGCTCACGCATGGCGTCTGCCCGCGGCCCCCTTCGATGACCGCCGGGTAATCGCTCACCGATCGCACATACAGATACTCGCCGGGGCCGGGTACGAGCGAGGGGCCCGACCCGGCGATTCGCGCCAGCCGCTCAAGCGCGGCGGCGGCAGCTGGGGTCGCGCCGGGCGCGCCACCGAGATTGGTTAGTCCGACGACTAGCAGCGCCGCGCCGAGCACGCCGGCGAGCGCGAATTGCACCGGCCGCCTGCGCAGCAGTGGCCGTTGCGTCGTAGCCGGCGCTCCCAGCAGTCCGGTGGCGTCGTCGTGCGCGCGCGCCGCGACGCTTTCGGACAGTTGACGTTCGATCTGCTTCAGGGCGTTCATCTGGGTTCCTCCAGCATCCGACGCAGGTGCCGCAACCCGCGGTGGACACGCTGGCGCACGAGCATCTCCGAGCAGACCATGTCGGCCGCGATCGCCGCGTAGTCCCGCTCCTCGATAACTCGCTCGACTAGCGCTCGTCGTTGATCATCAGGCAGCTGGTCCAGGAACCGGTCAAGGTCAAGCCCGCCGGCGGACGCGATCTCCTCCACCCGCTCCAGGTCCTCATCGTCGAACTCGACCCGAGTCCACTCCAACGCGTGACGGGCGGACGCTTCGACCCGTGCCTTGCGGAGGCTGTCGTGCAGCTTGTGGCGCGCGACCGAGAACAGCCACGTTGTCGCCGACCCCTGCCGCCTGTCAAACCGGTCCAGTGACGCGACAACCGCCGCAAACGTCTCGGCAGCCAGATCCAACGCGAGCTCAGGCGATCCCGTCGCCCTGCGGTGGTAGCTGATCACCGCAGGCAACCACTGGCGATAGAACTGCTCAAACGCCGCCGCCTCGCCGCGTGCCGCGCCTGCCAACAACTCATCGTCTGTGATCTCGCGCACCATCTCTCAAAAGGTGTATTCGAGCATCACAGAACTTTGTGACAGGGCCTCGCCGCCGATCATTGGAAGACGCAGGGCCCACGCGATCTGACCGCCCCAACACCCCGTGCAGGGGCTACTCTGAGCCGATGCCGGGCACCGGGAGCCGCATCGAATGGGCACAGCATGCGCCCCACAACGCGATGGACGACCCCGGCGAGATCGAGCGCTTCTACGATTGCTGCAGCGGCTTGATGCGTGAACTTCTGGACGCGCTGGCTGCGGCGCCCGATCGACCGCGTTGCTTCCCAGAGATTGAAGAGTCCATCGGGTGGCCACGGCGGCGCATCGCAAGCGTGCTGGGCGGCGTCTGGCACCTGCGGACCACCGAGTTCAGTGGGCGCCGCCCGTACCGCATTCTGGACGACCGGGAATCGGCCTCGGGCCGGTGGGAGATGTGGATGGACGCCTCGCAGGCGCTTGCCGTTCGGGCGGCATCGCGCCGATAGCGGAGGTCCGGCCGGGTGACCGTTTCGGCGGGAGCCGAATGCATTCGCGGTGCATGCAAACGGCGCAACCGTTTGCACTAGTGTGCGCTCGTATGCCGACCTTGATCTTTGTCCATGGTGCGTGCGTCCGCGACCACGCTTGGTGGTGGCAGAAGATGACCGAGCCGCTCGCCGCACATGGCATCGCGACCCTGACAGTTCCACTACCCAGCTGCGGTGAGACCGGCGACGAACTGGGCGATCTCTACGCCGACGTCGAATCGTGCCGTCAGGCGATCGAAGCGACCCACGGACCGGTCGTGCTGTGCGGGCATTCCTACGGCGGAATGATCATCACCGAAGCTGGAGCACACGACCGCGTCATCCAGTTGCTCTATGTGACATCGGTGATGCCAGATGCAGGCCAGTCTCAGGCCGAGCTGACCAGCGCCGACCCCGCGCCGTGGCTGCAACCAGGCGACGACGGCACGATCGGAGTAGACCCGCACATGGTCCGCGAGTTCTTCCTCCAAGACTGCGACGACGACACCACCGCGCAGGCGCTCGCCCGTCTCACTCGGCAGTCGCTGATGCCGTTCACCCAGCCACCCCGCGAGATCGCTTGGCGACAGAAGCCCGCCAGCTACGTCGTCTGCACACAGGACCTCGCGACCCCTGCTGAGGTTCAGCGCCGACGCCTCAGGGAGAACACCCGGCTCGCCGAGTTCGACGCCGGGCATCACCCGTTCCTATCTCGGCAGGACGCCTTCGCGGACACGCTCGCCGCCGAGATCGACCGAGTCTGACCGTCGCGCCCACCGACCTGGCTCTAGCGGTGCCTTAGGCGGCGGGCCGGGTCACGTCGCCGCCGTTCAGCTCGCCTTCGGTCTATGACGCCGGCCTTGCCAAGTCGCCCCAGCGACGGCGCCGAGGAAGATGATTGCCCCGATCGCAATGAACCAGGTCAGCAGAGTGAATACAGCGCCAATCGTTCCGTAGATCTTGGTGTCGGAGACGATCGTGCTGGAGAAGTAAATCGAGGAGAAGACGCCCAGGCCCAACCACGCGAGCGCGGTCGCAACGGCTGGACGGAGAAGTCGGCGCCACGGCATTCGCCCCGCGAGTAGGAAGTGCATCGTCCAGGCGAAGAACAGCATCGCCCCGACGAGGCTCAGGAGTGAGCGCACCAGCGGGCCCGCGTTGGTCCGCACGGGTCCGTCGAGGATCGCCTCGACCGTCAACGCACAGCCAAGGATGATGATCCAGACGACGAACCGTCCGACGTCGCGCCACCCACGGTGTTCCTGCTCGAAGACCCGCTCGTAGAGTGTCTGCAGCGAGCCGGCCACGACCAGGGTTCCAGCGAACCCGATGATGATCGCGGTGATGATCGAGCTGAGAGGACGCGTCGGGGAGTAATGGAACAGCCCTCTGATGATCTGCGCGCCCTGACTGTTGAGGCCCAGGTGCCGGGTCACGTCGACGTCGACCCGATGATCTGCCAGTGCGCTCAGCAGGATGATCAGCGGTAGCACCGAGAACATCAGCGAGGCGCCAAAGACGACGATCCAGGTGACGAAATCCAGCGCCTTCAGACGAGCGGCGAAGTCTTGGACAAAGGACCCCTGTAACCGACCACGCGCAGCGACGATGAGTCGACGGTCAGAAGCGGGCCGAGGATCCTGCAATGCGGACATGATGACAGCCACCGTCCGCGGCCGGACGCGCCTCTGGCCGACAGCGCGGTGCCGCCCGAGGGCGCTTATCAGCCTCCGTTTGCCCACTCGGCGGGCACGTCGGCGCCTCCCTCCTGAGCGATGCGACCTCCCGACCGAACGAATGTAGGGTGGGAGGCGACGCGGCCGCATACGAGCAGGTGTCCGAGTCCGAACGTCGTGGCGCGTGCGAGCAGCGCGGCGGGCACGAACGAGAACAGCTCGGCGATCCTCGCCAGGTCGCCCTGCGAGTTGACCCGCATCAACATCAGGTTGTCGCACTGCGAGAGGACGTTGTCGTGCACCTTCAGCGGCCGCTGGGTGGCGACCAGCAGGTACAGGCCAAATTTGCGCCCCTCTGCTGCGATCGCGACCGCGAGGTCGGTCGCGATCGTCGTGAGTCGATCCTCGGGCCGGGGCGGGCAGACGTTGTGAGCCTCGTCGATGACCACCAGCACGGGGCGCCGCTCGGCCCGCCGCTCCCACAATCTCGACAGAACGGCGGCGGCGACGAGCGCGCGCGTGGCGGGCAGGGCGATCGTGCCGAGGTCGACCACCAGACAGCGCCAGTCACGCCGGTCGAGGTCGGCGAGGACGCCACCCGAATCGCGTGACCAGACCGGCCACTGGAGTACTCCGAGGTTGCGAATCCGCAGCGCGAGCGCTCGGCGTTGTGGATCCGGATCTTCATACAGGGAGCGTTCGAGCTCGGTCACCGACCGTCCAGCGGCAACTTCCTCCACGGCCTGTCGAAGCGCGTCGAACTCCTCTCGATCGCGGAGCGGGTCCAGTCCCAGTAACGCCTGCTGGGTGGCCAGTTCGAGATCGAAGAATCTGAGTTGAAGTCGTTCCTCGGCCGCCCGCCCGACGCCACGGACCGCGATCCGTGGGGTGATCGCTGCCCACCGCTCCGAGGCTTCCGGATCCGTGTCGGGTCGAAGCTCGCGCAGTCGCGTCGCGTCCGAGTTCGGATCGAGGACGACGATCGGAAGGGTCGTGTGCAGCAGCAGCTGCTCCAGGATGAGACCCATCGTGTAGGACTTGCCGGAACCCGACTGACCGCACAGGAAGGTGTGACGCGCGAATCCGGCGGCGTCCAGGTCAACGTCGACCCCGGTCGACAACGTCGCCTCCCCGACCCGGATCGTGGCGCGACCAGGCTTCGCTTCGAGGAACCATCTGCGAACCGCATCGCTACTCGCCGCCGTAAAGGTCGCGTCGTGAAACGGTTCCGAGGGCGTGAGCATGACGCCGCGCCCCGCGAGGCGGTCAAACGGGATCTGGCCGAGGACATTCCCGACGTCGCCGGCGCTCAGCTGGATCTCGGGACCTCGCCCGTCGCGGTCGATGCCGAGCTCGCGGATCTGGCCGAGCCCGGATCCAGTCGGCGTGTCGATCGTGACATACCCCCCGGCTTGCACCGTCCCGGCAACAGGCGCAGTGAACGTGAAGGTGACACCGTCGAGGGAGGAGGCCACCGCGGGTGTTTGTACTTCCAGCGCTCGTCCCAGCCGGCGGACCTCCGCAGCACGCGCGGCGATCTCGTCGTCGGTGAGCATCGTGCGGCCGGGGATCTGAGCCATGAAGATCCTGGAACCAATCCTCTCACACCGATCACCACGCGCGATCCAAGACTCAGTCGGGTCGTCGTGGCGAGCGAGCGTAATCACGCATTCCAACACCGCCAGGTCGTAACGTCTCCAGCTCTTCCCAAGCGGTCAACCGGCGCAGAAGCGCGGTCTTCTTGACTTGATGGGTGGCCATCCGGCGCAAGATCGAGTCGAGCGCCTCGATTGCGTCGACGATCCGCGGGCCCTTGTTGAGCATCACACACTCGGCCCGCGCGCCCATCGCGGCGTCGGTGATCTCTGCGCGGGAGGGAAACCCCTTCTTGGCGAGCGACTCGAGCACCTGCGTCGCCCAGATCGCCGGCAGGTGCGCCGCCTCAGATAGCCACAGCACCTGCTCCTGTACCTCGGCGAGACGTTCGGGGCCAACCTCGACAGCGAGGTCCCCGCGCGCGATCATCACTCCGGCGGGCCGCTCCTGCGCGAGCGCTTCGAGCAACAGGTCGGGAAGCCGCTCGAAGGCCGCGACCGTCTCGATCTTGAGGATGATGCCGACCCGCTCGCCGCCGTGCGCGTCGAGTGTCTCGCACGCCAGGCGGATGTGCTCCGGTTTGCTGACGAACGACAGCCCGGCAAGGTCGGCGTGTCCCGCCGCGAACTCGAGCGCATCGAGATCCTCGTGCGGGAGCGCCGCGTCGGACAGATCCGTCCGTGGGAAATTGATCCCCTTCGCCGCGCGCAACTTGGCACGACCGGTCCCGGCCCTGTCGATTCTGACCGTCATCCGACCCGCGTCCGCCTCCTCGACCACCCCGGCGAACTTCCCGTCATCGAGCGAAACGGGATCGCCGACCTGCACGAGATCGAAAGCGACCGCCAGCGAGCACCGGATTGCCGGTGGCTCTCGCTCGGCATCCCCGTCGCGAATCAGCGTCAGCCGATCGCCGGCCTGCAACACCATCGGCTCGCCGCCCGGGGTCGGACCCGTCCGCGACTTGGGGCCGGGGATGTCGACCAACACGCGAGGCGGCTGGAGGCCCGGGGGAGTGGCCTCACGCACGTTACGCGCAATCGCCGACCATGCCGCGGGGGTGTCGTGAGCGGTATTGATCCGCGCGACATCCATCCCTGCAGCGACCATCGAGCACACCAGCTCGGGATCGCCGGCGGCGGCGCTTGGCATCGTCACCATGATCCGCGCCGGACGATCTTCGCCCGCCGGGCCGAACAGCGCATCAGCGCGCTCTTGGAGCAGCGCGCGCCCGGCGTCGTGCGCAGGCGCGTACACCGAGGTTTCCAGCTCGGCGGCCAGCGCCGGGCGCAGCCGTCCGACGACGTCCAACACCGCGTCGACTGAGGCCAGGATGTTCGCCTCAGCCCGCCCCAGCGACGACAGGCCGTTCCGCGCCAGCATCAGTTGCAGGTCGCGCACATCGCGCGAGCGGAACTCGACGTACTGAATGAGGTTCACCGCACTCGAGCGCGCGTCGCCCGTCAGGCGACCGGGTTCCAGCGCAGCCCGCTCGGCAGCCAGCATGTCGACGCGGAGCTGCTCGAGTACCTCCGCGATCTCGGTGAGCTCCGAATCGCTCACGGGCGCACATCTTTGCGCACAAGCGCCTGGCGTGCAGAGACAAACGGTGACCACCGCGCGGGAGCAGAGGCGGCGATTAGTCTTGCGGGTGTCTCCAGTCTGGATCCTCCAAACGATCAACCGGACTTGAGGAGGGCATCACGGCTGTGCCATTCACGCTGAGGAACCTCAGGCAGGATCTGGAGAATCTCGGGTCGAATTTCGACGGCCCGCCCGACCTTGAATTCCGCCACGCGAGCCGGGCGCTCGAGCTCGAGGAGGCCGGCCTCAGCTATCAGCGGATCCCGCCCGCCTATCGCTTCCCGATCGGCCACGTGCACAAGCAGCAGGAGGAGGTGTACGTCGTCGTGCGCGGGAGCGGCCGGATGAAGCTCGACGACGAAATCGTCGAGGTCAGGGAGTACGACGCGGTGCGCGTCCCGCCCGGCACGTGGCGAGGCTACGAGGCAGGACCGGCTGGCCTTGAGATCCTGGTGTTCGGCGCGCCGAATCTCGGCGAGAATCCGCGCAAAGACGTGGAGGGTCGGCGCGATTGGTGGGGTGACTAGCGAGCGATCGCGAGACGAATCGAAGCCGGCGTTCGGGGCACGGGCGCAACTCTGTGTCTGTGGCCGTGTTCGAGTTCGCAATCGCAGGGCTTGGCCCTGCTTTTGCACCTAACTGAGGGGTACACGGGCCGCTGCGGGGGGCGCCTCCGGGCGGCGGGACGATCAGATTGGGAGGGACCATGATGGGATTCGGTATGTCTCGCTTGAAGGCGAGGGTGGCGCTCGGCGTCATCGCCGTTGGAAGCTGTCTTGCGCTGGGCGCAGGGACCGCCGGAGCGGCGGTCAGCTGGTCGGCTTCGCTCACCTCGGGGCCGAGGATGATCGACCGAGGGAAGTCACAGGCGCCGCCCACGGCGCCGGGCAACGATGATCGCCAGGACGCCTTCGATGTGGGCTCGCTGCCCGCTGCTGTCAATGGAACAACGGTGGGCGCGACGGTGGAGAGGACCGAACCGAGGTCGGGGTGTGCCAGGACGGGCCCGTCCGTCTGGTATCGCTTCACCGTCGGCGCGGAACCTCCGAAGCGGCTCGCGGTGGAGCTGAATGCCAACGGCGACCTCGACGCTGTCGTCGACGTGTTCGTCCGGCAGCGTTCACAGAACCTGCCCGTGACGTGCGAGCTCACGGACAGGCGGGGCAACGCGGCGCTCGCATTCTCCCCGCACGCCGCGACCACATACCTCGTTCGGGTGGCGGAACGCTCGGACTCGGTCAGCGGCAGCTTCGGACTGCAGGTCTTCCCACTGCCTCCGATCGCGCGGCCGCCGGGCACACCGCTCCCGCGGCGCGGTGCCACCGGGACGCTCGAGCGCGTCATCAACGCGACGGCGGCGTACTCGGCGCGGCTGACGGCCGGCAACAGCTACCGGTTGAACCTGGTCGGCCCGCTGGACCTGTGCATGGGCCTGGGCATCTATCCGCCGGGCACGAGGTCATTCGACGGCGGATCGATCGTCGGCGAAATCCCGTGCAGCGGCTACCGCCTGTTCACACCACGCGTCAGCGGCATGTACAGCTTCGTGGTCGGCGTCGACGCGGGCAGGCCCGGCCCGCAGGCGTATCACCTCCAGATTGCGCCGGCCACCGACGCCGAGACGGCGCCCGGTGTGTTCCTCCGCAACTACCAGAAGGTGCACGGGACGCTCCACGGGAACCGCATCGACGTCCTGCGGCTGTACAGCTTTGATGTCACGAGCCGCAGCAACCTACGCCTGGCCCTCTCGACCCGCAGCCGGTTCGATCTCGAACTCGTCTCCAAGAGAGGCCGGATAATCGAATGTGCCTGCTTCTCGCGCGGTGACAAGTTGATCAGTCGCGACTTGGATCCTGGCCACTATTTCGCGGTCGTCCGAGCGCGCGACTTCAGCTCCGGCAAGTTCTCGCTGTACCGTCACTCGAGGTTGATCACGAGTGCGGCGGTGACCATCGATGGCGTGCGCTCGCTACACGTCTCGGAGGGTGCGCCGGTCTCGGTCCATGTGTCGATCGCGCCAGCCGTCGATGGGCACGCGACCGTCGAGATCGACCGGTTCGACCCGACTGCCGGCTGGCAGTTCTACCGCCTGGCAACCGTCACGGTCGACGACGGATCGGCGACGCTGCCGTTCACCCCGCCGTATCCCGGGTCATGGCTATTCCGCGCGACATTCGACGGCTCACGTACGGCGAACCCCAGCACCAGTAAATACGCGAACCTCGTCTGGGCGACGCCGCTCCGCCAGTAGCCCGTGCCAACCGGTATCAATGAGAGGAGGCTCCTCGACGGTATGCCCACCCGTCCGACCCACATCTCGCTGCAGCCCGACCGCCAGCGTTCGCTCGCGGCCGAGCTCTTCAACTACGTCTGGACGCTGCTCGAAGCCCCGGAACGCACCGAGCGCGAGACCGAGCTGATGATCGCGGCCGCCTACGCCTCGCGGTTCTTCTGGGAGGACAGCGGCGAGCCGTTTCGGCTGGCTCGCGGGGAGTGGCAGATCTCCCGCGCGTGTGCGGTGGCCGACCGTCCCGCCGGGGCGCTGGAGCACGCCGAAGCGTGCCTGCGGCTCTGCGAAGCCCATCGGCTCGAGGCTTTTGATTTCGGCTGCGCGTACGAGGCACTCGCGCGAGCTCACCTGGTCGCGGGGGATGTCACCTCCTCGGCCGGGTACGTCCGCAAGGCGCGCGAGATCGCCGCCGGGCTCACCGATGCCGACGAACGTGGGGTGCTCGACAGCGATCTCGACGAGCTATCGACGTGACCGGGTCCGCGTCGCGGATCGCGACGCGGACCCGGGAAATCAACTGCTGATCGGGACCTGCAATTCGGTGACGCTCGGCCCGTCGGCGGTCACTTCGTGGTACAGCTCGCGGCTGTACCCGGCCAGCCGGTAGCCGCTGTCGTCGATCCACCTGGCAAGCGCCTCATACACGGACGCGATCCCGTCCATCGATCCGCGGTGGACCACGGAGGCGACCTCTATCACCGGCAGGTCGACCACGTCGACGCCGTCGCTCCCGCGCAGGGCCTGCTGGCCGATGTCGTAGGCGACGTGTACGCCGACGCTTCCGTCGTCAGCCGGATCGTCGTAGTAGCCGACCAGAGTGCCCGGCTCGACCCCCGCTTCCTGGAGGTGACCGAACAGCGTCGGCGCGAGCCGCATGAACACCGGGCCGATGTGCTCCGGGTCGAGGCCGCCGGCGACCTCTCGCGCCTCCGCCACTCGCAGCGGCTGGGTGTTCTTGATCACTACGTCCTGGGGGTTCACGGTGCTGCTCCCTTCGATCGCTCGGAGACGCGCCTCGACGCGGCGCAGGCGGCTCTGCTCGGCGGCGACCGTCTGCTCGAGCTCGGCCCGACGCAACCGCAACATCCCGCGGAGCTGCTCAACCGCCGGCTCGTCGTCGAGCAGACCGCCGACCTGCTCGAGCGTGAAGCCGAGGTCGCGCAGCGCGAGGAGCCGATGCAGTCGCCTCAGCTGCTGGACGCTGTAGGACCGGTAGCCGGTTTCGGCGTCGACCCGCTCGGGCGCAAGCAACCCGAGCTGGTCGTAATGGCGCAGCATCCGCGGCGATACCTGCCCGAGCCTGGCGAACTCTCCGATGTTCAACATGACGACCGAGTGATACGGCCTGACACGGTGTCAAGGTCAAGGGCGCGTCCCAAAGTCGCGCGTCCGACCTTCGCGAGACGGTGCTAAGAGCCTGTCTCAAACCCGGGCACGCGTCTGGCGGCGGCGGATCTGCGCGTGGCTTTGTCCTCGGGGGTTCGACGTGGCGCTGCCACGCCTTCACCCCCTGCGTCCTCGCCACGCTTGGTCCGGCGCTCGCCAGCCACGCACCTCGGTTATGAGACAGACTCTAAAGGCCGCGCAGGAGAATGACCCAGATGGCCAGGACCACAAGCACGATCACGATCGTGATCGCGCCTGGGATCAGGCCGGAGCGAGGGCGCCCCCTCAGGAAGATGCTGCGGCCGTGGCCTCCAATACCGGTCGCAGGCGTGGCGCGCCGCATCACCAGCGCGGCGCCGTGAGCCGAGTAGAGCTCGGAGAGCTCCGCCTGCAGCTGTTCGGCGGTGCGGGACACCGCTTCGCGATCCCACACGGCCGCGTCCCGTGCGGCAAGCGCCTCGTCACGCAGCGACTCGGCGGCGTCGAGGTCGGCGATCGCCTGGTCGCGGTCGGCGACCGCGGCATCGCGCTCGGATGCGACCCGGCGCTGCGCCTCGAGCGCCGCGTCGCGTTCCGCCAGGGCGCGATCACGCGCGACTCCAGCGGTCTCGCTCGCCCGCACCGTCTCATCCTGGCCGCGGCGCACGGCGTCGCGCTCGGCCGCGATCAGGTCTCGTTCCTGCAGCGCGGCGTCGCGCTCGGCGACCAACTCGCTCCGCTCCTGTTGCACGGCTTCGAGCTCGGTGGCGAGGCGATCGCGAACCGCGTTCGACGCCTCTCGCTCCTGCAACACCTCACGCAGCTCACCCGACGCCGCGAGCAGTCGCTGCGTGATCTCGGTCCTGTCGGCTTCGACGCGCTCGAGCCGGGCTCGCAGGTGCCGCTCTCGATCTCGCAGGTCGGTCAGCTCTCGCAGCAGCACCGGAGTGCCCACCGGGCGAGCAGCTTCCTGCTGGGGCGCGTGCGCGCGCCGCGAGCCGGCCTTTCTCCTCCCCGAAGTCGCGCGCCGGTCCGGTGCGGGCAGCGTGATCGTGACATCCGGCGACACGGTTAGCTCCGCCACATCAGGCTGCTCGCCCTCGAGGCTGTACGGGAACCTCGCCCGCCACGGCTCACCGTCCTCCGCGGCCCAGGGCTTATCGGCGAGATCGGCGAGCAGCCGGATCGGCCGTCCGTGGACGACCACGGTCAGGGCGGGGCGCATGAACCGGCGTCCCCGTACGCCGAACCACTGGCCCTCGACGCGGCAGGAGTCGCCGACGATCTCGAACCGGGACACCTCGAAGGCGACCCGGCCCGCCTGCAGGACAGATCCGACTGCACTCATCGAGTCTGAGACCTTAGCCGTCCGTCATAAACCGGGGGTGCTCCGCAAGGCGTGTTGCGCACGGCGAGCGATTCGGGGCTTCCGTTACGATCGCGCCCGCGTGCCCGAGCACTACCAACAGCCGGGATGGGTCACGAGGCGGTTGTTCAATCCCACTGTGGCGCTGTTCACCCGGCTGGGAGTAAGCGTGTGGGGCTCCCGGGTGCTCGAGGTCAGGGGCCGCAAGTCGGGCGAATGGCGCTCGAACCCGGTGAACCTGCTCCGCTTCGAGGGCGATGACTACCTGGTGTCGCCGCGAGGGCATACCCAGTGGGTCAGGAACCTGCGGGCCAGTGGCGGCGGGCGGCTGCGGCTCGGCCGCCGCACCCAGCCGTTCACCGCCGTCGAGCTCGCCGACGATCAGAAGCCAGAGCTGCTGCGCGCCTATCTGAAGCGGTGGAAGATGGAGATCGGAGTGTTCTTCGCCGG
>Ga0123356_10001856_pt1 | contig 22906 bp, 17 predicted proteins | sample TergutEmb28metaG_2_FD_92546 | JGI IMG/M metagenome (GOLD analysis project Ga0123356, IMG submission 92546) | Embiratermes neotenicus P3 segment gut microbial communities from Petit-Saut dam, French Guiana - Emb289 P3 | ecosystem: Host-associated > Arthropoda: Insects > Digestive system > Gut ...
ACTAACAATACTCTGGTGTTGTCTATCTGTATGAGTCGAAACAATACTGCCCACAATAATGCTGCTAGTGTTTTGTTCACTAGGAGTTCCAAAAATATAAAATTGCACAATAAAAAGTGCCAACAATGCAATAAGTGGCGCTATCGTATAGCCAAAGTTACGCTTCCCATTCTTTGGCTTGAGCAATGTCAACATTGTGTAAGAAACATACTCAAATCTACTATATGCAATATCGCGATACATTCTTCCTTTTTCTTCAGTTCTTGCTATATCGGAACCTGAAGATTCGCTCTCATTAGTTGAATCAGGAACTATGCCCCATGGATCATATTTGTTCCAATCTTTTCGTGCTCTTATAGTCACAATTTCTGGCGTACATGATGCAGTTGCTGTGGCAAGAGGCTTTGAATCGTCATCCTGCTCAAGCTTATAATATGCAATCACGACGGGATCACAATAGCCACCTTTGAGCTTTTTTTTGAGCCATAGAATAGGAAGACATAAAAGTCTTTGAAGTCTTTTATGTCTTGGTTGTTCTAAAGATATAGGATAATCGCGCTGGAATCTCCATGGAGGCGGGGCAAATACTGTTCCGTCTGGAGGTTCGAAAGTTATATGGTCAGTCTCAGCAGATCCAATTCTTATATTAGGCTGATAAACAAGTCCGAAAAAATTTCTTGCACCTGAAACAAAACCATCTGAAAGCAATATATAGAATAGCAGTCCAGTGAAAACAAATACAATCCCAGCTACAAACATCACATAACAATTTTTTGATTTTATCAATTGATTAGCAAAAGGTATTGCCAGCAGGCTATTTAGCATTATTGAAAGTACGACTCTGGATATCTGCCCTTCTCGCCTAAAACCAAAAGTTCCAAGCTTATCCTTGTATGTATACTTAATCTTGAGTATCAGATGGTTGCTGAAATGCCTAGCTGTTCTAGTGGTTGCTTCCTGACCATTCTCTTCATCAGTGTAGACTCCATTTTTCGTTCCTTCATCGATAGAGCCTTGGATCCCAAATGCTGAGAGAGGATCGGCTCGCAGATAGAGTATCCATTTATTTGTCATAGTCATTAATAGAATAAGCAATTCATCTATTTCGCAATATGTTTCCCATATTTCCAACTCTCCACGTGAAAACTGACATGCCTCTAGAATTTTTGTGAAATCCTCCTTCATCTCATTAATGCTTTTATAGTAAGTATCACCTTCAATGAGAACCAGAGTAATCATTTCTGCAAGCCTCGGCGATGGAAGCTTTATTTCTCTATCAGGATATAGTTTCGGATAATGCTTGAAAATCTCTCCCCTTCTCTCAATTTCTAGTGCTATTTGGTTTTCACTTTTACCATCATTGAAAATACCTAATTGTCTATATTTCTTTTGTTCTTCTTGATATTTTAGTATGCAACCATATAGCACTTGTGAGGTGATTAGATTGCTATACATCCTTGGTACAAGCTGAAGCGAAACCCCGGATGCATCACTAGCATCAAAATTATCAATCATCTCGGTTTTTTGTAGAAATGCTATCGGTATTTCTAAAGGTTGTTTGCCAGACCTAAAGTGCTGTTTCCTTCTGTCATCAAAATTCTTTAGTGAAATACTGATAGACAACTTCCTCTGCCACAATCCTGAGCCAAGATACTTTTTTGATTCGACACACCTTTCACGCCACCCAATTCTCTTTATTAGCTCATAGCGATACTTATAAAGCTCTTCCTCGTCTTCCGTAAATTTCAAGAGCTCTAGTTCATCTTCACTATTATGATCTACTTCCATATTTGCTCCCATTTATTCCCCATATTTTTAATACTCCGCTTTCTTGAGCCAATACAATTTATTTGGCTAACTAGAACAGAGCAATGATTCAATAATGGTGTCCGGCGAGCCGAACAGAAGACAACATCATTCTTTGTATTCTTCAAAATATATCGCTTCAATATTATTGAAGATACAAAAGTCTGTTAGGTATCAATATTAGCTTGAGTGTTCTGAAACTGTTAAGGATCTTTTCTATTATTTGGCTCAATAAAAAAAAGAGCGCTCAAATATATCTGCCAAAGACCCCAACAAAAGAGACCTGCTTTGATTTCTCCATTTATCATTCTCATCATTCTCATTTGAATAATCGCGAAGTACTAATTTAATGTCAACGTTATACTTTTCTTTGAGTATGTCAGATGCTGGACGACAAAAATCTCTGTTATATCCATATATTTTCCTTTGCGTCTCTTCCGAGCCGAGCGTTAGATCTAATTCGTTAAGCCTCATGACCCCTCTCTTTCCCTCTCTTTGCATCTTACATCACACAAAGCAGTACGTATCTTTACCCCTCTATCAACACAACCAAAGATTATACTTGACAAAGGTGATGCAATGTATACTAGGCTGCTCGACAATAATGAGTATTGTTTACAAATTGTAAAACTTTTTCTTAGAATTATATGCCACGACAAATACTATATGCACACCTCACAACACATGCAGACAATAATCCTGTCGACACTGCTGCCTAGACAAAAAGCACGAAGCGCTTTTCGGTTGCCTTGAAAACCCATGTTCCGATAGCCAGGGTTACCAGGCTAAAGCCTAGACAGATCAAGTTTTCTGTGAAACCCGGCATCAGCCAGGCTGTGGAATCGAATCCGCACATCACGATTGAGCGGAAGTAGGTAATGTAGTGATACATCGGGTTGAAGTTCATGACCCTAAATGCCCATTCCGGCAGCATGCTGGCTGGATAGAACAGGGGTGTTGCATAGGTCCACGCAGTAATCAGAACTCCCCAAAGGTAGATGATGTCAGCAAAAAAAACTGCAAGTGCAGCCAGTAGCAGACTCAGTCCCGTACAAAAGAGCGTCACATAGACCAGTAGCAGCGGCAGCATCAGTAATCTGGAAGTCGGAGTAACCCGAAAGACCACCAGCACGATAACGACTGCAACCATCGAAAGAGCAAAGTTCACCAGCTCAAACAGCACCTTCTGCAATGGAAATACCATCTTGTTGATGCGCACCTTCTTGATCAGGCTGGCTGAGCTGATAATCGAATTTGCTCCGCTGTTCGTTGAGGACGACATCAGGTTGAATAGCGTTGTGCCCAGTATCAGATAAACCGGAAACGGTTGAATCGTCGAGTCTTCACGCACAAAGAAAAAAGAGAAAACCGCCGACATCACCAGCATCATCAGCAGCGGGTTTAAAACGCTCCAGACCACACCCAGTACACTACGGCGATATTTGAGCTTGAAGTCCTTGCCAACCAGGCTTGAAAGTACAAACCAGTCGTGCTTGAAGCGCTCCGTAAAGCTATCCACGATTCGTGCTCCCGGTCGGCGTGGTAATGGTGGTCGGCGTGGCGGTGGTTGCTGCAGCGACATCGGCGGCGGTGGCGGCGGCTGCAGCGCTCACGGCACCTGCCTTCTCGCGCCCATTCGCCGTTGGCGTGTATGTCGGCACCTGCTGCGCAAGACAAGCAATGATCTCGTCGTTGTTCTTATCCAGACAATCTTCTAACGCCCTCAAGCGGGATATCACCGCCTCGCTACTTTCAGGCCTTGCAGTCGAAACCATAATGCCGCTCACAGAGGTCTGCAAGGTGGTCTCGGTGTCCATCAGCAGCTCTTCGTAGAGCTTCTCGCCCGGACGAAGCCCGGTGTAGACGATCTTGATGTCGTCGTCAGGAGTCATTCCCGACAACCTGATCAGCTTGCGCGCCAGGTCATCGATCTTTACCGGCTCACCCATGTCAAGAATGAAAATCTCGCCGCCTTTCGCCATTCCGCCTGCCTGAATCACCAACCGCGATGCCTCTGGAATCGTCATGAAGTAGCGACTGATGTCAGGATGGGTCACCGTCACCGGCCCACCCCCGGCTATCTGGCGTTGGAAAGTCGGCAGCACCGATCCGTTCGAACCGATGACATTGCCGAATCGCACTGCAGTAAAACATGTGGATGAGAACTCGGCGAAGCGCTGAATGATCATCTCGCCCATTCGCTTGGTCGCGCCCATCACGCTGGTTGGATTGACGGCCTTGTCAGTAGATATGTAGATGAAACGCTTGGCGTCGAAGTTGATCGCGGCCTCTGCGACATTCAGAGTTCCGAAAACGTTATTCATGATGGCTTCGCGCGGGTTATTCTCCATCAGTGGAACGTGCTTGTGTGCGGCTGCATGAAACACAACGTCAGGTTGGTATTTACTAAAAAGCCTGGTCAGACGTTCTGTGTCTCGGATCGAACCGATTTCTACGCTGACTGTAAGCCCCGGATAGTGCTCGCTCAGTTCTTGTGAAAGGTCATGTGCTGAGTTCTCGTAGGAGTCAAAGATGACCAGCTCACGCACACCGATTGCCGCGACCTGGCGCGCCAGTTCGGATCCAATCGAGCCACCGCCGCCGGTTATCAGCACGGTGCGATGAGCCAGGTATCCACTGACCACCAAGGTATCAAGCACCACCTCGTCGCGAGACAGCAGATCGGTCAGCTGCACCTCTCTTAGCTGTACACCGCCCATGTCTTCCATGCGGATGTTGCGAATGTTCGGTAGTGTCAGAAGCCGGCAGTCGGTCTTCATGCAGATGTCGTAGATGCGTCTGCGCTGTTCAGGCGTGGCAGAAGGAATCGCGACAACAATCTGCTCGATGTCAAGCTTCTTGACCAGGTCTAAGATCATGTCGGTCGACCCGACTACTCTGACATTATGGATATGCATGCCCAGCTTGGCTTCGTCATCGTCTACGCATGCTATGGGAATGCCCTGCACCGAGTAGTCACCAGTAATCATGCGATTAATGATCAGCGACCCGGTCTCACCAGCTCCGACCACCAGTGTTCGCCGCCTTGAGTTCAAGCGTGGGCGCTGCTTTATCATACGTTTGCCATGCCGCCAGTAGCGGAAGATGAAGCGTGATCCGCCAGTCAGCACCAGTAGTACGAACCAGGCAAGCAGGTAGACTCTGATAGGTAGTCGCTGTCCAGCGATATAGTGAACGCTAGCTGATACAGAAACGGAGATGAGCGTTGCAGCAACAACCTGCAGTGCCTCATTCAGGGACGCGTACTCCCAGAGATTGTTATACATACGAAGCATCGAGAAGACGCAGAGATTAACCAGAGCAACTATGCCAAATAGAAAAACCCAGTCAGTAGTGGCAAAGATCTCATCACCCTGACTTGTTCCAACTGTAGCAATTATTAAGGCTGCATAGGCAGAAACGACATCACTGAAAACCAGGAAAACTGTTCTGCCATTTAGCCGAGTACCCATCAGTCGACAAACCTCCTGTTCAGAGAAATCATTCTATCACGACAGTGGCTTATCAGTAGAAACCAGCATCCGATCCAACTTCTTCTGCATCTTCCGCACCCCGACCACCTTCAGACAAGGGTTACCCCAAATTCCGCGATATCACCAGATTCTGCAACTTTTTTGCGGTTGGGGCGCAAAAATGCGCAAAATTTCGTTGCATATGCGACACTAGTGTGGTAAATGCAACATGATTGCTGCATTTACCACATTGAATGGCTGTCAGGAGGTGCTTTTTTGGCGCCCAACCGCAAAAAAGTTGCAGAAATCGCTTAAAAGCTGGAATTAGGGCATGGTGTGAGGGATGGGGTTGAGGGATGTTGAGGGATGAAGTGCTGGGCGGAGGTTGCGCGTAATGACTTCGCAGAGCGTACCGCCCAGCGAAGTCATTACGCGCACGCGCTTCTAGGTTCTCTTTCGCGCCCGCCTCGCAGGCTTCGCCTTCTTTGCACCAGAACAACTACACCACCAGGTAATATCTCCATACCGCTTAACCTGAATCCTGCTGCAATACTGGCATTGCACATGAAAGAGCTCCTCGCCAGAAACATCACCAGGAATTACCCTCAACAGGTCATATCCATGCTCCTGAACAAAAGTTGTCGCCTCTTCGAGAGTTTTGAACCTGGCTGCTCCCTGCCCTATACCATAAGAATCCCAACTATCTCTGTACCATGCCCTCCAGAAGCAAGCACGACATGTCTTTTCCAAGTCCATGTTCTTCTGCACAACGTAATAAAACCTGTAATGGGCAGTGGTTCCGCATGTCAGGCATGACGTTAATAGAAAATCATTTGGCTTCGTAAAGTCAGCTTCTCTTTTTAGTCCACCGACAGCGAGAACGCGATCGATACACTCCTGGCAATAGGCTGGTTTTTTGCTTGCTCGATATGCAGCTGTGTTTGTGCAACTCGGCGTAGTGCAGATCTGCATTACACCCCCTTTTATATGGATAAAACCACCCTTGCTGACCTGAAGCCTCTGGAGCATAGCGGCAGATATGATGCGCCGGGTACCCAACGCTCAGCGCATAACGCCGCGCGTCAGGTACCCGACGATCAACAAATCCTAGTAGTAGTCGTAGCGGATCTTCTCGAACTCGTCGTTGATCCAGCCATTGCGCTCGGCTGCGAATGGATCCCCGGGGGCACCCATGATCGCGCCGCCGAAAGCATAGCCACCGCCTGGTGCCAGCAAGTCTACCTGCTGGCGAACATAAGCGCGAATCTCATCTTCAGTGGTCTCTGGCCAGCAGACCGGGCCATTGCTGTCAAAGCCACCGACAATTGCCAGCTGCGGGAATTTCTTCTTGATGCCGACCAGGTCGTTCATCGGCTCTGCAGGATTCCAGGCGTTGTAACCCATAGCAACGATATGGGGAACAAATGGCTCAAACATTCCGCAATTGTGGTGTGAAGTCGGAATTCCAGCTTCAACATATGGAGCGATATCTGCTCGCCAAATCGGCTCGAAAATGTCCTCGAAAATCTCAACTGAGATAAATGGCGCGCGCTCGTGAGCGATATCGTCTGCCTGGTTTCCGGTCTCAGGCGCGTAGTACTTGATCACGTTTGTGCGAATCTCAAGGTTGATGTCCAAGACAAAGTTCATCAGCGCCTTAACCTCTTCAGGCTCTTCGATGCAGGCAATCAGTCCGTTGTCAAAGCCCATGAAGTTGCATAGCGTTTGAAAATAAGCTTGACCACCGATAGTGGAAGTGACCGACTTGATGGTGCTTGGATCCCACTTGGGCAAATCACGGTCAGCGCAAAGCTGCCAGTCGATATCATCCAAGAAGGCAGGACGCTTAATAACATCACGCCACTTGGTGATATCCTCTAGAATAAAGACCCCTGGCTTCGGAATCGGGCCATTGTTCGCGTTCAGCTCGCGTACATAGGTCACGCCAAAGTGGTCGACATTCTCGCCTTCCCAGTCCCTCATCTTGAGTTGATCCGGTCCCATCTGTGAGTCAAAACCGCCGCCGCCGTCTCCCATACGCGGAACATACTCTGGCTGCTCTCCCCTCATCAGACGCATATAATTCTCTTTTGGTGTAAGTTTTGGCATCTCTTCTCCTTCGCTCTCTTCTGCCACACATCAGTTAAATATCCTTCGAAAACACATTTTAGATAATCTGTACAGCTACTCCATTCAATTTGGCTTTTAGCTAGAAATTTTGCAACTGTATGCCAAAGTAACAGTGCCGCTTGCCTAACAGGTTCAGCAACAAGAATGCAGTTACTGTTTGTAGTAGGCGTACACTCTTTAACCTTGTGCTAATCTCTAGATATGAATATAAAAATGACAAAGTGAGCCATTTTGGATGAAAAACAGTTCAAGCATATTCCTTGCTAGCCTGGGGCTTTTTCTGTTCTCACTGTTTCGCTACTCAAAAAGAGGATATCTCAGCAGAGATGGAATTGAAATCGCTGCAACGGTAATCGGAACAGAAAAAAGATATGTAGAATTCAACGACGGTCATGGATATCTCTATTTTCCTATTGTGCGTTATGAAGTCGATGGCGTGCAGTTCATAAACGAAACACAAGGTCTGTCTGAACCAAGGTATTCTGACGGTGATAGAGTATCAATTTATCACGACAAAGATAATCCATACAGAATTCAGCTCAAAGGCTATGGCATTGATACGAATGGGCTTAAACTGCTTGCTGTCATTGCCACCTTTTTCTTGCTAGTAGGCTTGGTTATAAATTATTTACTTCGAGATCCGTAACAGTTTATAAGCTTGAGCCGTGCTTTCGCTTACCTACTCCAAGGTAATATATCGAAAAATGTGGGTCTTTGTAGCTCGTCATTTTGGGTAGTGTCACCTGTGCGTATCATATGATAAACGCAAGACACCTCACTCTTGGTGTCTTGGCTGATGGCATGATTAGCTTTCGAAACTCTGTGCTAAGCTGTTTTAAGAGGCAATCGATTAAAGAGAAGGTTCTTTTTGTTGGAAAGCGAACTTGACCCAGGTTTAGTCATTTTTCTTGTTGGCTTGGCGCTTCTTCTATTTGGAGTGGGTAATTATTTATATAGAGGATATCTACTTAAGGACGGATTGGAGAGCATCGCGACGATCATCACAACCGAGAGGAGACTTGTAGACCGCTATGACAGCGGCAAAGTATATATGTACTTCCCCATATTGACCTATGAGGTAGACGGGGTGCAGTATATCAACGACAAACGATCACATGCAGAGCCGAAATTTCTGGATGGACAAGAAATCGTAATTCTCTACGACAAGGATTATCCTACGAACTTTCATATCAAAGGTGAAGAAGCTGTAGATACCACTGGCTTGATATATATCACTGTAATCTCAGCATTAATAATCATAATTGGCTTCTTCTTTATGCTGACAGACGCTCCATCGTAACCGCCGCTCATTAAAACCAGCTCAAAGCATCCCAGAAACCTTGTGACAACCATGGCAGTGTATACTTGTCGCAAGAATGAAAGGTGAGACATGCCAGCTGATACCCCCCTGATCTCCATCCTCATACCGATCTTCAACGCCGAGGAGTTCCTGGTCGAGTGCCTTGACTCCGTCGTCAACCAAAAGCTGACGGACTTCGAAGCCATCTGCATCAATGATGGGTCAACTGACAGCTCCCGCGAAATCATCGAGCAGTACCTGCAAGCAGACAGTCGCTTCCGGGTCATCGACAAGCCAAACTCCGGATATGGAGCCTCCCTAAACCGCGGACTGAACGAAGCCAGAGGTAAGTACATAGCTATCCTTGAGTCAGACGACTTCTACGATCTGCAGATTCTGCAGAAACTCTATAACAGCATCACGCAATTCGATGCCCAGGTTGCCAAAGCAAACTGCTACCTCTACTGGTCAGGCCCACCCAAGAAGAACACCTTCAACCACCTGGTTCCACGCAAGCAGTACGCCAAACTGATAAACCCCCAGGTCAACCACGAGATATTCTACCTTCAGCCATCAGTCTGGTCGGCACTCTACAGCCGCGACTTCCTAAACGACAACGACGTCCGCTTCCTTGAAACCCCAGGCGCCTCCTACCAGGACACCGGATTCGCCTTCAAGGTCTGGTTCAGCGCCACCAAAGTAGTCTACCTGCCCGAAGCCCTACTCCACTACCGCCAGGACAACATGGGCTCCTCGATCAACTCTCCCGGCAAGGTCTACTGCGTGGTCGACGAGCACTCCGAAATGGATCGCTACATCAGCAGCCGCCCCATTCCCGACTGGCTGCCAGGCGTCAAAACCAAGATGAAATACGACACCTACCTCTGGAACTACGAGCGACTTGCCGAAGAATTCAAGCTCGAATTCCTCCAGCATATGGCAAAAGAGCTCGCTGAGGCAGAGCAACTCGGACAGCTTGACTGGTCGCTGTTCAAAGAGTGGCAGCACGCTGACCTGCAAACCATCCTGACTTCCTGTGAAGAGTACCACCGCCAGCGCCAGATGAGCGACAACCGGTCCAAGGCCGGCAAAGCCATGCACTACCTGAGAGTCGGCGGTCCCATGCTGCTCTTCAAAATACTTCTGGATAAATTCTTTCCCGCCTACTGAGAGCTTTGCGCCTTCCAAGCAACCAGATGACCGACCAAAACTCACAGCTCCAGCAGCAACCTACCTTTTCGATCATCGTTCCGGTCTATCAGGTCGAAGACTACCTGGAAGAATGCCTCGATTCGATTCTGGCTCAGACCTTCACAGACTTCGAGCTGGTCTGCATCAACGACGGCTCAACTGACGGCTCCCCAGCCATCCTTGAGCGCTACGCCCAGGCAGACAGTCGCATGACTGTGGTCCATCAGACAAACGCTGGACTCTCTGCCACTCGAAACCGCGGAATCAACCTGGCTACCGGTCACTACCTGCTATTTGTCGACTCAGATGACCTCATCTCACCCGAAACCTGCCAGATTCTTGCCGAAACAATCACCTCACACCAGCCAGACATCATCACCTTTGGCGCAAATCTTTTCCCACCAGTAAGTCAGAACCCATACTTGATCGAAATGCTCAGCCCACGCAACGCTGTCTACGAAGGCTTCACCCCCCAGCTGCTATTTCGCGAAAACTCACAGCCCTTCGCCTGCCGCTCTGCTTTTCGGGCAGACTTTCTCAGTCAAAACAGCATTTGCTTTGACCAGTCTTTAGCCTATGGAGAAGACGCCCTGTTCTACTTTGTCGCATATCCGCAATCAGTAAAGACAGTGCTTTTATCCGACAAGCTTTACAACTATCGCATCTCTCGCACCGGCTCGCTGATGACCAGCCGCGAAGGCACTGGCACCAAACGAATTAACGACCACATTGAAATCGTTAACCGAATCCTCATAGCCTGGCAAGACAAAAAATATCTGGATAAGTACCCAGAATGGCTTTGGGAATGGGTATTAGAGTTTCTTGCCTACGACATCGCAACATCAAGCAAAACCGAGCAATTGGAACTGCTGCTTCGATTGCAACTGGTGATTGAGCCTTACATCGATGCCAGCAGCCTTAGCAAGATGCCACTGATGCGTTCGAGCCAAAGTATCTTCAGAACCATCCTAAGCACCAAATCATCATCCCAGCCACACATCAGCTGGTTTCAACTGCAACGCTACCGTGTCGCCCGCCGCCTTAAGCTCGTAAGAGAACAAAGCTGATAATAGCCAAAATCAAGACAGGGTGGCTGTCTAACCACCCTGTTGAAAAACTATTCTATTAAACCTATCAGCTGGTCTACCTGCGACGATAGACGGTCAGGCTACCAGCTCCGGCTGCCAATAGAACAAAGGCACCTGTTATTATCCAGACAGTCATGTCGCCTGTCCCGGGTGTGGTCGGCGGTTTCGGCTGATCTGCTCTATAGCCACCCCAAGGCACGTTGTAACTGGCTGCTTCAGCAAAGCCAGGAAATTCAGGTCTAACAGAGTCAAGTGTTATACAGACTGAATGGGCATCTACGCCCTCCCAGTAATAATCAAACTCACTGAACTCATTATCAGGGTCAGTGCCACTGCCGATTGCTTTGATGGTCATGTCATTTTTCGTACCAATGTCTTCGCTGGCAATATTCCAGACACCAGCTTCGATAATAACACCGTAGCCCACACCTGAGCCAACATCGTCAAGCACAAACAATCCGCCAGTAACAGTGCCAGCCAGGTAGACAGCAGCTCCGCCATAGCCATTGACATAAATCGCATTTGAGTCAACACCTGTTGCCGACACAGAACCACCAACGATTCTGGCTAGAGCATAGCCTAGCCATATGCCAAAACTATCCTCTCCTTCAGCAGAAATAATACCTCCAGTAATATTCACATAGCTGTACCAGTTGGCAATCGCTGCGGCATTCTTCCCTTCCGCCTTTACCGTCCCAGCTGTGACAGTGACTATGCCGTAATAAGTAAAAATCGCATTAACCTCGTCATCTCCGATAGCTAACACTGTTCCACCATTTATCGTGATGTCACCAGAATGGCTATAGATAGCGCTACCTGATGGCGCAACCACCTTTACCAACCCACCACCAACAATGATTTCTACCAGGCTGTCATGGCAGGCAATAGCATCTGCGGCATCACCGTTTGTAGCCACTATAGCACCGGCATCCATCCGAAAAATCCCGTCACCAATCACCTCAACAAGGCAGCCAAAAAGATCGCCTGATGCCTCAGCTTTCCAAATCACGGTTATTTCTGCAGGAATGGTTATTTGAACACCGTAGTCAATCTCACCAAGATCGATAGACCCGATAACTGTCACTGTATCACCGTTGGCAGAAGCATCGATCGCGTTCTGAATAACAGTCGAGACATCGTCAGCGTCAAAACAGGAGGTAATCTCAACATCGGTGTTCGCTGCAAAAACCTGACCAATCAGTCCAAAACACAGTGCCACTGTTGCGGCAACAGAGACAACAACTGACAGAAACTTCGTTCTTGCTTTCATTTATCTTCCTCCTGGTTTCTTCTTTGCTCTCTGAAGCGGCAAACAGCAGAAGCCGTCTCTGGCTTCTGAACAAATACCATTTAAAGCAGTATATATGAAGGGGGTATTTCAAGGCAGTCATTAAGAGGAGGCATCAATATTCACGAACATCACAACCGATTACCTCCAAAGGCGCCCTTAAAACCCTTCAGCTCTCCAGTCATACCCCGGCCAACCTCAAAAAGCACCTCTAACGCATCGTGATTTTGCCCGTTGGCAGAAAGAGGCGAAAAAATGGCACAGATTGACGTTTGGGCTTTGAACGCTGAAGGTTTTTCTGCGAAAACACTCAAAGTTTGTCTGGAAAGACTTGTTTTATCGCTCAGAATTGGACAGCCCTTACTGTTTGAAACAAGTAAAGTGGGCAGTTCGCACAGCACACTGCCGTTTGCGGCGAGTCATCCAAAGCCCAACCGTCAATCTGTGCCATTTTTTCGCCTCTTTCTGCCAACGGTGTCTTTGCGAGGTTGATTGCTCTCCCTAATGCCCCTCGATGGTTGATTGCTCTCCCTAATGCCCCTCGAAGGTTTGCGAGCTTGACGGGGGTTGGGCGGAGGCTGGCAGGGTTGATAGCCGTGAAGCGTGGCTCGCCAGCTGCGCACCGGGATGTCACCGCCAGTCCGCCAGCAGACCCTACCTCGCTCTTGCTCGCATGATGGCCAGGTAGGCTGCTCCTGCGAGGCGAACCAGGGGGTAGCAGATGACGCAGCCAGTCAACAGAATCTTCCGGTTCAGAGGCATGTGCGATGCCATCAGAAAACCGTAGTGCCTGCGCACCTCAGCCTGTAGCTCTCGCTTGGTTTGCTTTATATCCAGTTCAGTACTGCAGCCGAACAAGGTCATCTTGACCAGCAGGGTAAAAGGTGAGCGATGCTTCTTTGTCAGCGCAAGCTTTCGTAAGCGCTCGTTACCACAGTCAGCGGTTAACTCGTCCAGCCTTTCCCCGGCAAACAGCAAGTCCATGTCTCGCTTGCGCAGCGGACTTTCACTGATACCGACAGGGTTGCTGAAATAGTAGACCTTCGGCTGATTGCTGGTAACCAGTCGGTCAGCATTGCGCAGAGCAAGATAACCTGCAACAACATCCTCATTGATTCGCCCGACATCAAAAAGCACATCAGTGAAAATCTCGCGCTTATACAGTCGTAACCATACCCCGAATTCATTGTGCTCGAAGTAGCGAATCAAAATGGCATCACCCTCGAAAACCTCAACCACCTCAGCAACCTCGCTCATCTGGTGATTAATCGAGTAAGCAACCTCGTGTCTGGCTTCGGCGATATCAGCCTGGTTGGCTGTAAGCAATTCCAACAGATACTCATAGGTATCTGGCTCAATCCAGTCATCACTGTCAACAAAGCCAAGATACTCGCCAGTAGCGATTGCCATGCCAGCATTCCTGGCTGCCGACAGCCCTCCGTTTGCCTGGTGAATTACCCTGACTCGTTGGTCAGCCAGAGCATACTGGTCGCAAAGCTCAGGCGACTGGTCGGTCGAGCCATCATTTATCAAAATGATTTCCAAGTCTGTATGGGTCTGCATGAGCACTGAATCCATGCAGCGCTTCAGGTAAGCAGAGGTGTTATATATGGGGATAATAACTGATATCTTTGCCATAATAATTTCTTCTTTTGCTACTCTCGCTTCACCTTCAGCCAGTAGCGCCTGCTGGCTTGAATGCCTCACTGACAGCCTGGCGCATACCACTGAAGATGCCAAATAATGTACCTGCTCCATATGAGATATGCAGAGTAAAAAAGACCACTGGTAAAGCCAGCATTGCGAGGCTTCTGTTCGACGAGCGAATCGCAGCACTGATCGAGGCAACAACATCAGCGCATAGATAGGCAGCAGCCAGCGCTAATAACGGCAGCCAACTATAAAACAGCCCGACCACTAGCCCGCCCAGCACTGTTATAAAGAAAGCCAGCGGCACCAGGTGCATCAACGAGATTGCCTTCGAGTTAATAAAGAGTGTCTTGCCAATCCAACTGCCATTCTTGCCTTTCTGCCTGACAAGCCCACCAAAACTGGGGCGAAGATACTGCTCGGAATAGATGCTCGGGTCGCAGATTATCCTATAACCTGCCTTTCTCACCCGATAGTTAAAGTCATTGTCCTCAGTACGAAGCAGTCGCTCATCGTACCATCCGACAGCATCCAACACTTCACGCCTGAAAGCAGTATGAAAGACTGACTTCACCTCTTGGGCTTTTGCAGCTCTTCGATAGCTGGCTGCACTTGCGCCAAAGGCAGAAGACTCAGCAGCCAGTAAAGCATAAGCCCATTTGCCTGGCTCCTTCAAAATCACTGGCCTGTAGCCACCACAGACATCATGGCCGTTTTCTAAAACAATGATGTTTTGTACGACAAAGTCTGAAGGTATCCGTGCATGTCCATCTACACGTATGAATACATCACCACTGTAGGCACCGAGAGCAACGTTCCACCCAGCAGGAATAATCACCTTCGGGTTATCTAAAATCTCCACTCGTGCGAAGCCATGGTCAGCCTGCTTAAAGTCTTCCATCAGCTTACGCTGAGCGAGGTTTTCTGCGGAGTTACTATCTACCAGTATGACTTCGAGACACTGAGGTGGGAATTCCTGGGCAACAATGTCTGCAAACAGCTGCGGTAGGTATTCTTCCTCGTTGTAGGCAACAATTGCCAGTGTTACTAGACTGATAGAGCTTCTATGAAAAGGGATTTGGCGAATCACAACAACGTCATTTTCTTTGCGTTTCGGTGGTCTGGCTATACCGAATCGAACCGCGAGTTCGAGTGAGCGCCCTCGCAGTTTCCATGCCAAGGCGGTGAGACCGCTTATCTTGTCCCAGTCTTTCACTGCGACTCCTCATTGCCTGCGCCATCTGCTCCCTCCTTACCTTCATCTGTTACATAAACATCCTTTTGCCCGAACACGACAGCAAAGGTTTTAAAAAGGATTCTCAGATCCAATATAAAGCTGACGGACTCTGCATATTCCAGATCCAGCGCCAGGCGTTGGCGCCAGGTTATGGCGTTGCGTCCGCTGACCTGAGCCAGCCCAGTAATGCCGGGGTGTACCTTTAGCTTTAAGGCTTCTCTTCCCTGATAGAGCTCGGCTTCTTTCAGGTCGTCAGGGCGCGGGCCAATCAGGCTCATGTCGCCAAGTAACACATTGAACAGTTGGGGCAGCTCATCAAGGCTGGATTTGCGCAACTTTCGACCTACACGGGTCATGCGAGGGTCATCGGCAGCGTTGTAGGTCGAGCCGTCTGCCATCCTGTAGTCCGGAGAATTGACATACATAGAGCGCAGCTTGTACATCTTAAAAGGATGTCCGCCTTTTCCCATGCGGTTTGCCACATAGAAAACCGGCCTGCCATCGTCAATCACAATCAGTATCGCGCAGACCAGCAGCACCAATAGTGCCAGGGGCAATACGACCAACGATACTAATAGGTCTAAAAGTCTTTTAAAGAAACCTGAGTACATTGACTCTCCAGGGCTTGCTTAATCGTCCAGGCATTCCAGGTATGCAGCAGCAAAGCTTTCGCAGACATACTTGACATCCTCATCACTTAGCTTTGTGTGCAGCGGTAAGGTAACCTCGTTTTCGTATCTTGCCCAAGCGTTTGGATAGTCGCTCATCTCAAAGTCCATCCTTGCATAGGCGGTAAGCAGTGGCAGTGGTTTGAAGTGCACGTTGCAGGCGACGTCGCGCGCGACCATAGCCTGGATAAAGCGGCGGCGGAAGTCATCGTCTCTATCCAGCAGGCGCACCATCATCAGATGCATGCTTGACCTGGTTCCCTGCTCGCTGAAGTGGTCTAAAATCTCCAGGCGATACCCACCCTGATCAGCAGCCTCCAGTAATTGCTGGCTGTACAGCGACACCAGCTCAACGCGGCGATCCAGAGTCTGCTCGTAGCGCTTCAATTGTGAAAGTCCCAGTGCTGCTGCAATGTCAGTTAGGTTGCACTTATATAGAGGGGCTATGATGTCATACTCCCAGTTTCCCTGAGCTTTTGCCAGCGCGTCCTTGTCCTGGCCATGCAAGCAGTAGAGCTTGATCATCTTATACATCTCTTCGTTGAAAGCATCTGCACCCATGCTGCCGGCGATCTGCTCGCCCAGCTCTCTTTTCCAGGTAAGCGCGCCACCTTCTGCGGTCGTCAGGTTCTTCACAGCATGAAACGAGAAGGCGGTGAAGTCAGCTGCTGAACCGCTCGGTTGCCCTTTGTAGGTTGCTCCGAATGAATGCGCGGCATCCGCGATGATCGGCATCCTGTCAAACAGTTCCTGCAGAGTACCCGAGGTGGGATTGTACTTCCGGTTCACAGAAGCAGTGCTGAGCGCCAAACCCAGCTCCTCGTAGTCAACCATCACACCGCCGATATCGACCGGTATCACAGCTTTAGTGCGGGTCGTAACCGCTGCTGCAACCGCGTCAGGATCAATACTGTAGCTGTCAGGCAGCACGTCCACCAGAACAGGAGTTGCACCGACATGGCAGATAACGCTAGCTGATGCAGTAAAGGTATATGCAGGTGTGATCACCTCATCGCCAGGACCGATATCCAGCAGTTCCAGCGCACAGGTTAAAGCTGCGGTAGCAGAGTTCAAAGCCGCTACCTTCGGCGTGTTGCACCACCTTGCCAGCTCGCTTTCGAACTCCAGCACCCGCGCTCCACTGGTTATCCAGCCTGAGCGAAGGGTGTCTGCCACAAAAGCTATGTCATCTTCGTTGATGTCAGGTGGTGAAAAGTCGATTCGCATTGGGTCTTGTCCTTTTCTTTAGGTACCTGTATACTATTACAGACACAAAACGATTCCCTGGCCACACTTGCCAAAGTTGCTTTCTCGCTCTATTCTACACTACAGAATGAATCGGGCGATTTTTCGATTCAGCAGTGCGCCAGGAAGTGGCGTGTTTTTTATGAGGGGAGTCAATCACGTTTTCTCGTTGTTGGCTCTATCCAAACCCTGAATTAGAGATGTAAGGAGTTGCTTTGATTAAACTCTCGCGTTACCTGAAGCCTTTTCTTCCTGCTATTACGGTAGTCGTGGTGTTGCTCTTTGCCCAGACAATCAGCGAACTGTACTTGCCCAACCTGATGGGTAATATCGTAAATGTCGGCATCCAGCAGGGAGGCATTGAAGAAGGCTCCCCGAAGGTTTTATCCCAGGATGCCATGCGACTGCTTAATGTCGTAATGGATTCTGATGGTAGGGCACTGCTTGAGCAGTGTTACTCCCTGGTAGATGGTGACAGTACGGATTCACGTGGTCGCAGTTATGCTGAAACATGGCCGGACGCTGCCGGTACCCAGATCTACGCACTGAACATTGTTTCCAAAGAAACCTTGGCTGAACTTGATGAAGCCTTTGGCATTGCCACCTGGACGGTTCTGAACCTGGTTCATCCGAGCCAGGGCGGCGCTGGCGGCGCAGGCGGCGCAGGCGGCAACACCGGCAGCGGCTCGAAAGCCGCCACCGATTCATTTGACATGAAAGCTATATATCAGATGCTGCCCGAGCTTGAAAGCCTGCCGGCAGCAACCATTGAGCAGGCGAGAGCTGCTGCTCTGATGAACTCCGAGCAGGTGCGCAGCCAGAGTGCAACCATTTTCACGTCGGCTCTTTATAGCGATCTCGGCGCAGACATGACCAAGATGGAGATGTCCTACATCGCCCGCATCGGCTTTATCATGATTGCTGTTGCAATCGTTACCGGCCTGGCCACCGTGCTCATCAACCTTCTTACGACACGAATCGGAACCGGTGTCGCTCGCACTTTACGAACCGTGGTCTTCTCCAAAGTTGCGTCCTTCTCACACACTGAGTTCGATCGCTTCTCGACCGCCTCGCTTATCACCCGCTCGACCAACGATGTCATGATGATGCAGCGATTCGTAGGCATGGGTCTGCGAATGGTTGCTCACGCTCCAATACTCGGCATCGGTGCAGCCATTATGGCTGTGAGAAAGTCGCCTTCGATGAGCTGGGTTATCGCTGTCGCTGTTGTGCTGGTAATGGGAATCGCTGCGATTCAGATCGTTATTCTGATGCCCAAGTTCAGATTGATTCAAGAATTCACCGACAAACTGAACCTGGTTGCCCGTGAAAAACTGACCGGTCTGATGGTCATCCGTGCCTTCAATCGCGATGATGTCGAAATGCAGCGCTTCGATCGCGCCAACACTGATGTTACCGACATCCACATCTTTACCGGTCGGGTTATGGCTTCGATCAATCCGCTGATGACCATTGTTATGAATGGTGTGCAGATTCTGATCATCTGGGTCGGTGGACATCAGATTGCTCAGGCAAATATGCAGGTCGGCGACATGATGGCTTACATGCAGTACATCATGCAGGTGATGATGAGCTTTATGCAGATGTCCATGATGTTCAACATGATTCCTCGCGCTCAGGTCAGCGCTGGTCGTATCACCGAGGTTCTCGATACCATTCCGGCTATCCATGATCCTGAAAAGCCGCTGAGCATCGAGCCCAATAAGCGCGGCATGATCGAGTTCAAGGACGTCAGCTTCCGCTACGAGAATGCCGAAGAGGACGCCTTGCAACACATCAGCTTCAAGGCCGAACCTGGGCAGACCATAGCCTTTATCGGGCCAACCGGTTCCGGTAAGACAACCATCATGAATCTGGTGCCTCGACTCTATGAAGCCAGCCAGGGATCGGTTCTGGTCGGCGACGTCGACGTACGCGATCTGACGCAGACCGAACTGCGCAGCCACATCGGCTACGTTCCGCAACGAAGCATTCTGATGGGCGGCACAATAGCCTCAAACATCGCCTATGGCGTACACGATGATGAGCTTGCCTACGACGACTACCTTGAAATAGCTGCCGTTGCCCAGGCGATTGACTTTATTGGGGAGAAGGACACCGGTTTCTATACTCCCATCGCTCAGGGCGGTAGCAACGTTTCTGGTGGTCAGCGCCAACGCCTGGCAATAGCTCGCGCACTGGCGGTCAGACCGGATGTGTTCATTTTCGACGACTCATTCTCTGCGCTTGACTTCGCAACTGACGCTGCATTGCGTAAAGCCTTGAAAGAACACACTTCCAGTGCGACTCTCCTGATTGTTTCGCAGCGCATCGGAACCATCATGGATGCAGACATGATCCATGTCATCGATGAGGGACGGATCATCGGCAGCGGCACCCATGATGAACTGCTCCAGACCTGCGAAACCTACTTCGAAATCGCATCTACCCAGTTGGCTGAGGTCGCTCAAGCTGCCAGCAGATTCTCTTTAACAGAAGGAGGTGATCAGTAAAATGACTGATCGGAACAGACCAGATAATATGCTGACACCTGAAGATATTGAAAGCACTGCAACCCAAGAACAGCAACAACCGCAAAGCCCAGAAACAGCAGTTCGTACCGGTATTCCGGGGCCAGGTGGCCCTGACGCACCTGAAGTAGACAAGAGCGCTTCACCGGAAGCATCACTTCGCCGCATGCAGTTCACCGAAGACGGACAGCGTCGCATCACCGGTGGCGGGCCGGGTGGTGGTGGTGGTCGCGGTGGTCGCGGTGGCGGACGTGGCCCGGTTGGCATGCCCGGCGAGAAACCGAAAGACTTCAAGGGCTCACTATACAAGCTGCTTAGCTATATAGGCAGATACAAATTCTACATTGCTCCAGTTATGATCCTTGCTGCCTGCTCGACCGTCTTCGGCGTGCTTGGCCCAAGAATCATGGGCAGCGCTACCACAGCACTGTATCAAGGTGTTATGGGTAAGCTGGCTGGCACAGGAACAGGACCCGATTTTGAACTGATAGGTAGTATCCTGCTTAAGCTTATTGCCCTATATCTGATCAGCGCCTCGTTCTCGCTGATCCAAGGCCTGGTTATGACCCAGGTATCAAACAAGATCTGCTACACCTTGCGCAGCGACATCGACGAGAAGATCTCACGACTACCCCTGAATTACTTTGACACGATCAGTACAGGCGACATCATGAGCCGTATCACCAATGATGTCGATGCGATTCAATCAAACATCTCCCAGTCGATCACCCAGGTCATCTCGATGTTGGTGTCGATGGTCGGTACCCTGATCATGATGCTTTCCATCAGCTGGATCCTGACCTTGATCGCACTGGTCAGCCTACCGATTTCAGCGTTTGTTGTGCAGGCTATTGTCAAGCGCTCACAGAAACACTTTGTTAACCAGCAGGCTTTCCTTGGTCAGGTGAACGGATTGGTTGAAGAGAACTACGGCGCTCATACCATCGTAAAGGCTTTCAACCGCGAGAAGGCAGTGACCGAAGAGTTCAACGTCAGCAATGACAATCTGTATGAAGCCGCCTGGCGCTCACAGTTCATCAGTGGCTTAATGATGCCGATCATGAATGTCATCGGCAACTTCTGCTACGTTTTAGTCTGCATCATCGGCGCCTGGCTAGCCATCCAGGGTCAAATCACAGTCGGCGACATCCAAGCCTTCATCCAGTATCAGCGCGGTTTTCAGATGCCGATTGTCCAGATATCCAACATCTCCTCGATTCTGCAACAGACCCTGGCTGGTGCTGAGCGTATCTTTGAGCTGCTTGGCGAGGATGAGCTGACACCTGATGTCTCTGCTGCTGAGGCTGTCGACCCTGAAAGTGTTGACTCATCGGTTCGCTTCGAGAATGTCCGCTTTGGCTATCTGCCTGAGATCACAGTAATCAACAACTTCAACGCCGAGGTCAAGCCGGGGCAGAAGATCGCTATCGTCGGCCACACCGGCGCAGGCAAGACGACCATCGTAAAGCTGCTTGAGCGCTTCTACGATGTCAACGAAGGGCGCATCCTGGTCGGCGGACACGATATCCGCGACTTCACCCGCAACGACCTACGCTCGATGATGGGCATGGTTTTGCAGGAGACCTGGCTGTTCAATGGCACAATCGAAGACAACATCCGCTACGGCAAGCTTGACGCAACAGAAGAAGAAATCCGCCGTGCAGCATCGATTGCCCAGGCCGACCACTTCATCCGCACCCTGCCAAACGGCTACCAGATGGAACTAAACGAAGACGCAACCAACGTCTCCCAAGGCCAGAAGCAGCTGCTGACCATCGCTCGCGCTGTGCTGCACGATCCGAACATCCTGATTCTTGATGAGGCAACATCCTCGATTGACACCCGCACCGAGATCCAGATCCAGCGCGCGATGGATCTCCTGATGGTCGGCCGCACCAGCTTCATCATCGCTCACCGCCTCTCGACTGTCCGAAACGCTGACCTGATTCTGGTCATGCAAAACGGTGATGTTGTTGAGCAGGGCAACCATACCGATCTGCTTGCCAGCGGCGGCGCCTACGCCAACATGTATAACTCCCAATTCGAGACTCTGGGGTAGAAAGAACACCTGACAAAAGGCAAACGCCCCTAACAGGCATAACGATTATGGGGAGAAAACCACACTTCGGTTTTCTCCCCATTTATTTTCTCTTGTGACGTAATAATGGGATCTGCAACAAGGGGCTCTGGTTACAGCTGCGACTTGACTACGATTGAGAGTCTTCTGACGGCTTCGCGGATCATCTCGGGCTCTTCATAGCAGAAGGCCAGACGCATGTTGTTCATGCCGCGACCGCTTCCGCCGGGGTAGCAGCCGTCGCCGGGGACGAAAGTCACGCCGGCTTCGAGCGCCTGGGTGAGCATCTGCGGGGTGTTCATGTGTTCGGGAAAGGTTACCCAGACAAAGAAGCCGCCTGCTGGCTTCGTCCATGTTGCTTCGGGCGGGAAGAACTCATCCAGTGCGGCTAGCATCGCATCGCGACGCTCGTGGTATTTGTCGATCATGCTGTCCAGTGTGGTGCGCCAGTCGGTCGTGTTGAAGTAGTGCTCAACGATGACCTGACAAAGTGCGGAACCACAGAGGTCGGCACCCTGCTTGACCAGATTGATTTTCTGGCGAATCGGCAATGGGGCAATAACCCAACCGGTGCGTAGCCCCGGTGCGAACATCTTGGAAACAGTACCCAGATAGATGACCTTGTCGCTCATCGAACGTAGTCTGGGCAGTGTTTCTCCCTCAAAGCGGAGGCGGCCGTACGCATCGTCTTCGATAATCAGTAGTTCGTATTCTTCAGCCAGGCGAAGCAGATGCTCTCTACGCTCAAGGCTCATAGTCACCCCAGCTGGGTTGTGGAAGGTAGGTATTGTGTAGAGGAACTTCGCGCAACGCTTGCCGCGCTTAGCCAGTTCAGCCTCAAGGATGTCTGTCTGCAGGCCGTCCTCGTCCATATTGATTACCAGCACTTCTGGCTGATAAGCAGAAAAGGCCTGCAACGCGCCCAGATAGGACGGACCCTCAGTGATGATCAGATCACCAGGATTGATGAAGGTCTTTGCAATCAGGTCCAGGGCTTGCTGAGCACCGGTTGTGATTGTCAGGTCATCGGGTGTGACAAAAATGCCTACGTCGGTCATTAGCTGGCAGATCAGTTCTTTGGTTTGGGTGCGACCCTGCGTATCCCCGTATTGCAGCCCTTCGACGCCTTCCTCGCGCACGGCAGCTGCAGCAACCTCGGCTACTTCGGCCAGATCAAGCTTGCGTATCTCTGGCATTCCACCAGAGAGCGAGATGATGTCGG
>Ga0123356_10001857_pt1 | contig 22879 bp, 8 predicted proteins | sample TergutEmb28metaG_2_FD_92546 | JGI IMG/M metagenome (GOLD analysis project Ga0123356, IMG submission 92546) | Embiratermes neotenicus P3 segment gut microbial communities from Petit-Saut dam, French Guiana - Emb289 P3 | ecosystem: Host-associated > Arthropoda: Insects > Digestive system > Gut ...
ATCAAGGATCGAAAACGCTTATTCATAAATTATGTGAAACATGTTATCTATATGAGACGCTAACCATAAAAGAAAGTTTAATACCAACGATGTTTTTAAAATGCAAAAAGGCGAATTTTTACATTCGCCCTTATTGTTGGGATCGATTACCGCTATTTCTTTAACAATAGCTCGGTAGCCTTCACCTGTTCAATTTGCCGACCGTTACGGGAAATCACCAGGTATCGGTTATCCCTTTGTCGCTCCTGCAACAGGCGTGTAAAAGCAAGGTTTATACCCTTAAGTATCTTCTCCCTAAGTTCTGTACACTCTCTTTCACTCATAGTTTACAATTTGGTTATAGGCTTTAGGTTGGTGGATTTTAATCATTTGCCTGTCCGCACCTTCTGCGATTAATTGAGACGGGTTGACAGAATTATTGATCATCATCCAAAAATTACACAAGGGCAAATATAGTAAAAAAAGATTACGTAGACCCGAAAAATATCGTCTCCTTACAACATTTTCATCAACATCATGTCCACCGTTTACATATCGCATTTTTACTCTGGCCACTGCAAGGTCGGGAGAGTTGAGCCAAAAAAAGACCATTGTGATCAAATATCCCTCCGATTTGGCCAATTCTACTAAGTGAACATAGCTGCGGGGCGCCAAAGTGGTCTCAAAAGCAAAATCGACCTTTGCCTTGATCAGGTCGTGCATCCGCCGTAGCATAATACGTCCCGCCTCAATAGCGACACTCTCGGGGTTAAAGGGCGAGAGTCCTTTGGCAATCTCGTCCGCATTCACAAACTCCTTACAATGAAGCATTTCTGGCAAAATCGTAAAGGAAGCGGTTGTTTTACCGGCTCCGTTACACCCCGCTATGATATATAAGTGCGCCATCTTTTGTACAAAGGTAGTAATAATTATTCATACCTTTGTACAATGCCTCGCAAATTACTCAATGCCGAATTGAAGCGCTTGTCACCTCAAGCGTTTAAAACTGCACAAAAACTACCCATTGTATTGGTGCTCGACAATATCCGAAGCCAACACAATATTGGCGCCGCTTTTCGTACCGCCGACGCCTTTTGTATTGAGCAAATATCTCTGTGCGGCATTAGCGCCGTTCCGCCAACCGCAGAGATCCACAAGTCGGCGTTGGGGGCAGAAGATACGGTACCGTGGCGCTATTTTTCCGACGCCACAGAGGCTGTGCAACAGCTGCGCCAAGAGGGCTATGTTGTGTTGGCTATTGAGCAAGTTGAAGGGGCTAGCTCTTTAGAACAATTTATACCTCACAAAGATACAAAATACGCTCTGGTGTTTGGAAACGAAGTTCGAGGCGTGCAACAAGAGGTGGTTGATCTATGTGATGGGTATGTGGAGATTCCCCAATCAGGCACCAAACATTCGCTCAATGTGTCGGTGAGTATAGGAGTGGTTTTATGGGATTTTTTGGTAAAATTAAGGTAGAACATCCCAGGTTGGGGCCGGTGACCTTTTACCGCCGTAAAGGCTCAAAGAATATTCGTCTGAGCGTTTCTGCCTCCCGTGGTTTGCTGCTCTCCTATCCCTGGCACGTCTCTTTTACCCGCGCTCAAGATTTTTTAGAGAAACAGGAGGCGTGGGCGCTCTCGGCTTTGGAACGAGCGCGACAGCGCAGCCAGGCAAAACCTGCCTTTTTACCGCAGGAGATAGAGGTTTTGCGTAAAAAGGCAAAAGCAGAGCTTCTTCCCCGTTTGGCGCAGTTGGCTCATCAGCACAACTTTGCTTATAATCAATCATTTATCAAAAACAACAGAAGCAATTGGGGCAGTTGTTCGGGAATGAACAACATTAACCTTAATCTGAAACTGATGTTGCTGCCGGAGCATCTACGCGACTACGTAATGCTGCACGAGCTTTGCCATACCCGCATCAAAAACCACGGGCCAAGGTTTTGGGCATTGCTCAACAGCTTTACCGACAATAAAGCAAAAGTGTTTGCCAAAGAGCTACGTACCCAGCAGACTCTCGAAAATCTCCACCGTAGCCCTTGACTTATTCAAGGTATAAAAATGGATACCGGGAGCGCCCGACATCAGCAAGTCGCGACACTGGGCAATGGCAAAGTCGCGGCCAATTTGGGCGATTTTATTTGTGGTTGTTTTGTTTGCCTCCAGATCTTGCAAAAACTCTTTGGGAATATGGGCGCCGCTAATCCGCACAAAACGCTCCAACTGACTATAGTGGGTAATGGGCAAGATGCCGGGAATAATGGGGCAGGCGATACCCGCAGCCCGCGCCCGTGAAACAAAGTCAAAGTAACGGCTGTTGTCAAAAAAGAATTGGGTGATGAGAAAATCGCAACCTACCTCTACCTTCTTTTTAAGGTATTTGAGGTCTTCTGCTGCCGATGGCGCTTCGGGATGTTTTTCGGGATAGGCGCCGCTGCCGATGGAGAAATCGTTTCCATATAATTTTCGTGTAAAGTCGATTAACTCAGATGCGTAGGAGAATCCATCTACCGGAGCGTGAAATTGCTCATCGCCCTTTTGCGGATCACCCCTGAGCAGCATCAATCGGTTAATGCCCATAGCGCGTAGCGTGGCCAAGTCCGCTTTAACCTTTTCCCTTGAAGAGGTTACGCAGGTGTAGTGTGCAACGGTGTTTAGTCCCACCTTATTATGGAGGTAATCCACCAAAGCAAAGGTGCGCTCGTTGCTTGAGCCGCCCGCACCGTAGGTGACCGTTACAAACGACGGCGACAACCGCAACAACCGCCCGATGTTGATGCCAAAATCGACGGCCGCAATTTCGTCTTTAGGCGGGAAAAATTCAAAAGAAAAAGTACGCATTTGATTGCATCATATCATAAGAATCACACCACAAAGGTAGTGATTTTTTTAAACGTATATTTTACCATCATAAACAACTCTTCCAAGTTATTGACATTTTCGACCGAAAGCTTAAATGGATTATCCAAACTGATAAACTCAGTAAGACCACTATACATTCCTCCTAATTCTCCCGAGCTAATAAGGGAAGTAGCTTTATCATTCACATCAATTGTTATAGCTGATTTACATTTCGCGACAAAACGTACACTTACTTCATCTTCAACGTTTAGTGAGTTAACCATGTATGGAAGTTTGGATTTATCAATTGTTAAGTTCACATTCCCATTCGTCTTTAGCAAATGCCATTCATTTGGCATGTCATGTTTCAGATTAATGGCAATGTGCAAACCGTTATTCCTTAAGCCCTGTTTAATGTTCATAAGCTGGTCTGCAAGCGCAGCATTAGCGGCATTTTTTAATACTGAACCGCCTTCGCGAGCGGTATATTTAACATGGAGGATGACGTCTGTAATCGTTTTATAGTCAAATTGTTTGATCTCAGTTGGGAGTTCGAGGCGCCAACTGCTGATAGCTCCGGTATTTTCAAATGGCAAGTAGCGTTCATCCCTGAAGTTAAGTTCAAACATGCCGCTATCGTTTTGCGCGTTGCTCGTGGCGATCGATTGTATGGCGCCGATGTTGTAAACGAATCTTGTGTCTCCATCCTGTTCCACATATCCATCCGGACTATTTGTATTCTTTCGATACCTGTTGTTGATTAAGGATAGTTTGGCGCTTACCGACGTATAGGGGCCGGCCACGCAAGGCAGGCTGAGGCTTACGGATTTCAGCCGTCTAAAGTATTGCCCAGGATAGTCCATATCGTAGAGCGCTTCGGGAATTTCAAAATCGCATACGCCGGTTGACTGAAGTCTGAGTAGAGCCAATGGGTCAAGCTGTGCGAGTGAAACGTGTTTGGAGATTTCATACTCTCGCTTATTTTTGTCGAGATAGGCGGTTTCCATGCGTTTAATGTCGTGTATGAGCATGTCGGCGCTTTGTAGTCCCTTTTTCATGCTGTCCCAGTATCCGAATGAGATAAATGAGTCGTCATTCCCCAGTTCAAACCGGTAACACATTTCCGCTTTTTTGGCAAAATCGTGCGCCAACTGGTACGACCTGAAGTATACGGCGCTTATTTGCCCGATCATCCAATCGTACAACTCCTTATTGGTGTATTTCGAGCGCATGAATTCATCGGTTTTCATAGCATTTTCGATTTGCAACTCATGATTTTTCAGGTCATTTTCCGCAATCTCTTTTCGGAATTCGGCGGCTTTGATTTGTTTGTCAATCGAATCCAACTCCTTTGTCGCAAGCCGCTCCTGGAGCTTCCAGTCGTCCCATCTGCGTTCATAGCCGCCCAGTATAGATGCTTTATTGGCTTCGTATAAAGCCATTGAACTTAAGAGGTTAAGACTATCGGCGGCAAAATCTGTCATCTTCGACAAAGCATCTCCTCCCGGTATATCAACGGTAACATGCGGAGTACCTCCAAAGCCTGAGGCACCGATTTTAGTTTCCGGAATTGGTCTAAGTGCTGCGGCAATGATCTTTGTAGCTTGAGATAAACCTGAATATAAATTTGCTCTTCCTAATTTATCCAAATTCAATTGTTCTTCAGGAATTATTTTTTCTATGGATAAATAATATTGTTGTCTTTCCTCCGTCACTATTCTTGTACGTTTCAACACTTCAATTTGTTCTTTGGCTTCATCAATTTGGAGTATTTTTATACCTGTAACAGCGTTTAACACTTTTAACTCAAGTTCATTTCTGAGTAAAGACAACGCTTCGGCGTCTTTTTTCTCCAGCGCCTGAAGCAATGAATTTCCCAAACCTCTCACTTCTTGCGCCAGTTCGGTCGCTTTTTGAGAGAGCATATAGAATCTGTAATAGGGAGTCGGAGCGTTCATTCCTGCAAGTATGGACGACAAACTCAAACCCGAAGCTGCCGCACGCACCAACATGCCCGGATCGATGGGCGGAGCAAATAACGCAAGGTTTCTTTCAACCCCGTCAATATTTTGGCAATGCCTTATTTTGAAGAGGCGGTCGGCAACCCTGTCCCAATATTCGAACATCTTTTCGTTTGGCGGAATACAGAAGTAGATCATTGTCAATGTAAAAGGGGGCGGAGGTACAGGCAATTCTTCGCCTTTTTGCGGCAGAACCGAAAGATCGGGAAGAATATTTTCCAATTCAATCAGTGCATTGCCAAAGCTGTCGATTTTAGCCGCAATTTGATTGTAAGTTTCGAACGGTTGTTTAAAAGGTGCGGGAACTATCCTCGGTTTTGGCCCCAACAATTTATCGGCAAGCACATACATTTGCGTTGCCTGCGCAATCGATTCCATGGTGTCCTGCCTGAACAGGTAATCGCCCCACTCGATCAGGTTATCAATGTATTTCATCAGCAACGCTTTCTGGTAAGCAACGGGGCGGTAACGCGCGATGACGTCGGGGCGGAAAGGTTTTTTCCGCCACTCACTGATTGCAAATTCCAAATCTTTGATCACTGAATTTTTTTCGGTCGAATTTGCTTCTTTGGCGGTGTTGTACATCAATTCATCTATTCGTTGACTAATGTAATCCTCCTCCTGATTCAGATAAAAAGGTTTGGTAACCCAATATTTTTGTACGCCTTTACCCTTTAATGCTCCGGTTGGATTAAACATATAATGGAACCAGGTCAAAGCCTCTTCAAATCGCTGATTCTGCGTCAGGGTCACGGCAATATGGAGCGGAACTCTATAAAACAGATCCCAATTGTATACGCTGTAGCTTCCGTCGCTTTCAAAATCAATGTCTTCAACTACGAATTTGTGTATCTGTTTCCCATCGGCTTCTTTCATCATCGTAATCGGGATATTATAAATCTCTGGTTTATAATGATTATAAAAAACAAATGCTGTTTTTTTCATTTGCGTCTCCCTCTTCATTAACGCCGGAACGCCGCCCTTATAAAGGGCGCTTCGCAAAGGACACACGAGGGGATGATACATGTTCTTGAATTGCTCTCCGTATTTTAACCCTTCCATTAGTTTCAGCCTTGTCAAATACGCTTCAATATCTGTATCTTTGGAAATGCTTTTTAATATCTCTTTCAATAAGTTAAATACTTCCGTATCTATTCTTTGGATTTCCATTAAGAAATCTTGAAAAAACTCCTCCTGCAAGATACTGTTAACCTTTACCTCAAAAGGCGTATCTTTTTTGAAGCTGGCCAATTTATTAACAAACTGCTTTACAAATTCATCAATCAACCGGATCATATCCGAAGCTGTACGTTTTTCAACATCTGACAAATAATATTTTACAATATTGTCTGACGTGTTCACTTTATAATAACCCGGAATGATTACATAAGCATGTTTTTTATCTTCAAAGAAATAGGGTAACATATTACCAAAACTTGCTTCATGATTAGGTACTGTAATAATTTTAGAATTAAAATTTTGGTTTAATCTAGCTTTTAGTTTGAATAATATCATATTTAACCAGGATACCAGCATATCAAATCCAGTTAGCTGGTGAGGGTATGTGATATTGAAAATATCCGGTGTAGTGCCAAGTATTTTTTTATAATTTGAAGAAAAATGCCAATTTTTAACAGATAATCCCGCTGCGTATTCTACTTTATAACGCTGCGATTCAGGTTCAGTATTGCGAAATTCCGGCAAAAACTGATCTATTGTTGTTACGATTTCATCTATCTTCTGAAACAACCCAGTTCGGTTATTTTTAACCAATTCCAAATAGCCCTTACATCCGGCAATATTAAATTTTCCACAAAGGATATATTGATTCTCATCACTTGCAAAAAGAGTCGACCATATATTATTATTTTTATAATAATCAGATTTTTTCCCACGCAAAAAGATCCTAATCTGGTCTTCATATTGATGATAAACAAATTGGTAATTTTTCTTTTTCAGTGAACGGTTTTTATCATTGTCGACTGCATAATACATAGGCGTTGACAAACTTTCCGCTGAAATCTTTTTGGGTTTCCATTTTCCATTTGAATACTCACTCATAGCCATTTGGATTTTCAACTTCTTTTTTTGTTTATCAGGGGTGAAGTGGGATTCGTCTGTAGACGGAATTTTTGATGCTTGGTCAGGCTGAGGTTCCTCGCTAAACATAGGCCAAGCCAAGCATAACCTGTTATTCCGCATAAAAGCCAACAGGTGGTCGCCGCTGATATCCAATTCAACTTTTTCCCAGGGACTCCAATATCGTTCACTTTCAAACCGTCGGTAATAGTAGATATAAGGTTCGCCGCCTTTGGTACGCGCAAAGACATGCATGATTCTTGCAGGCATGTCATACCATGTTGCCATTACTTCCAAAAACGCAATATCGTCCAATTTTTCCAAATAGTTGATGATGGCTTCTTCGGCAATGTCATTTGTCAATTCGTTTTGTTGGATTTCATCAATAAATTCCTTGAGCAGGTAAGATTTATCATCGGTCAAGGTGACGTCATACCAGTTTTCGGGATAGAGGAACACTTTTCTGTTGGCTTCCCAAACCCTGTAGTTCTTCATCCATTGCCACTGATTCCACTCGGGATCTACATCAATATTTGCAATCGCATGGGGTTCCAACCCCATCAGGCAGCGTTGAACAAAGAGTTGGATGCTGTTATGCGCCAACACAATTCTTGAAGAGGGCATACACGCCTCCATTTCAACATCTACCAGATAGTGTTCATACAGATCGTTTTCGTTTTTAAATTTTTGGGGATGCTTGGCTAACAAGTAAGCCACCAAGGCGTTCCGTTTTTGCGGACGTATGGCGTCCATGATCTCTTTTAAGGCACTTAACCAGGTGTTTTCATCGTATCGATGCTGCAAGTTTTTTCGCAAAACTTTTGCAGCATCGGATGAGAGCGTTGGGCTGATGAATTGCTCTATTTGTACAATAGTTGCGCCAAGTTTTCTTACCAAATCGGCACATTCAAACAGACGTTCCCAATTTGCAATATCCTTATAGTTAGCAATGTCAAACGACGTAAACAGATGTTTATCAATAGCTATCAAGTCCTCTTTCTCATAACCCGACAATAGAGCCATCAGGTTCATAAATTCGTCTGCAGACGCTGTCTCTGTCTGAATTAATTCAATGATTGAGAAGAAATTGATCGATTGCTCTGCGTTTAAAGGATTGACGACAGGAGTCAGTTGTCTTGAAAGAGTTACTGTTTTTGAAAATGTCAAGAATGTTGAAAGGAACTCGGCGATTTGATCCGGTGGATAGGGAATACCATCCATTTCAAACCATCTCAAAGCAGGATGGGCATTATTTGTCAAATACCATTCTGCTTCAACGGCTGATAGTTTAAAGGCATTGATCAATAAAGAGAGTTTGTTTAATAACCGGAATGTGGCATATTGCGTTGCATACTTTTCAGATGTAATCTCATCGTCCTCATCGTCAAAATCGCCGAATAACAAATCATTCAGCGATTCGTTACCGGAGGCAGATTGCTTTAGTTTTGCAAACTCCAAAACCGTTCCGGTTACATCCAAATCTAACTTGAACGCGGATGAAATAGTCTGCTCTAACAGCGCTTGCTTATTTGTTTGAACATTAAAAACTGAAATCTCATCAAAAAACGCCTTCAATAAATCTTTTCTTGCATCTTCAAGAGCTTTAATGGCACCCTGTATTTGGGTTTCATCGGAGTCCTGGTCTTTACTAACTGTTTCATAGACATTTAAAGCATTTTCAAGTGGTTCTAAATGATTACAAATCGGGGCAACATTCAGGCTTGCTAATTTATATTTCAAATACGCAACGGCATCATCCATCGTTTCACTTTTATTCTCACCTCCATCGTCATCTATCCATTCAAATTTCCAATTACATTCTATAAGCTGTGAGCAGATTCTTACATCTTCCGCAGTTGTGCCATTCAGCTTTGCCAATTCAGTTAAAAGGTTCTCTTTCTGATCCTCTGCAGATAGTTCATCATCATATTTTGATTTATACTCAACGCAAACGTCTTCATAACCTTTTTCCAGTTTTTTGAGTACTTCTTCGATTCTTTCGTCTTTTATCTCTTTATCGTCAGGACTTTCAACATTGTGGGTTAATAGATATTCCACATCGGTTGTGTTGAAAGGAGTGCGTTTAAACTCATCGATTACTTTGATAAACGCCAATGTATCCTCGGGGCCGGATGAAAAATTGATACCGCTTAACCTGCTGATGATGGCAAACTCTTCCGCTTTGATTTTAAGTTTTGCCATCAGTTTTGACGCTGCAAAAAGATAACTCAGATTTGAAAAAGACAACGTATAATTAGGAAAATCAGGCAGGAATTGGGAAAGAATATACAGCTCTTTGGGTTTTAGCTGAAGGCAGGTTGCCAAATAACTGCTGTTCTCTTCACTTAGTAGATGAGCGTCAAGCGCAACATTTTCTATAAAGAAAGCCTCATCGATTCCGTTTTTGGCTTTATTCAAAAAAACTTGATCATAGAGCGGCTTGACGCCATCAGTCCATGTGGTGTGCGGAATTTCACCAAAACACCCGATGAGTTCTTCCATTTTCAGGGTAGTTTTCTCCGAGATTCTCTTTATTTCGGCAATTTTGATCAGACAGTTTTCATCCAACTGACCATTGCCAAGCCTCTTTTGTGCAATGATTTCATCCAAGACTTCATACTTCAGGCCTGTTTTCTTTTGTAGCCGTAAGAAACGATGGATATGATCTACCACATCCAAGTTCAAATTTTTAATGAATTTTTGGGCAGTATCTCCGTTCAACGTCTCGCCCTCATGCTTGATATACAGGTTTTGATTTTTATTAATGAATCTCAGTTTCAGTAGCGACACCAACTCCTTGTACGTAAGGCTTGTTTTGTCTAAAAACTGATCGACTCGCTCTAAATATTTAACCACAGTGTAAGGTGTCGGGACATTCCAAAACTTCTGCTGTTCAGCGTTGTTATTTGGCGAAGGAGTTTTTGTAATAATTATGCTCTCGTTTTCTGTTAATCCCAATCGTTCCGCAGCAATTTCGGCGTCATTTGGTTTTACACTATTTTGAAAAGCGCTCATCAATTCGGCTCTGTTTACGCCAAAACGATTGAAAAACTCTTTTGCTTCGGTATGGTTCAAATCAAAAGGCAGCTTAAAAGTGTAGTCGGATTCAAGGAGTTTTTTATATGCAGAATCATTTACATATTCGGGCGCGGCGTCCAACTCTTCCGCTGTTCCAAACGTTTGCCGCAGGCGGTATATGAGGTAGTTATTTCCCTCCTTATGCACAATTTTACAAACAAGACCTTTGTCTCTCAGATAATAAGGCCCCGTTGTTGACGATTCTGTTTCATAAATCAAAGCGTCGTCAGATAACGTTATTTCTAATTTTTCTAATAGAGCTGCCCGTAATTTGTCTGATACTTTTATAGACTCTTCGGAGTCAACCGATAAAACCCCTGTATAAGAGACGCCCATATCCGGAGCGATCGCTTCTTCCAATATTTCACATACAAGGTCGATATATTTTACGGGCGTATTGGCATTGGGACCGCCAAGGTCTATTTCTCCCAAGTCGGGCCTTCGGTCGATCAATCTGTCTAAAACGTTTCGACTTTTCAAAAACTGTAGAATTTCGACCAAATAGGCGGCCGGGCTGTAAACCGATCTGCAATGTTCACATTCTAACGTATCCACAAGTTGAAAAAGCGATTTGAGGTTGGGAAAATCAGCCTCATAAGAATCACTTCTTGTCGATGATGACTCATTAAAAGTTGCGATGCCGGTTGCAGTCTTGCGGTCGCGCAGGTAACCCATAAACAACATTGCGGCATGATGTCTGTTTTCTGCCAATCGGTATATTTTTTCGGCTTCCTGTTCGTTGATGCCCGCCTTGGGCGCAACCTCATCTACAAACCTTTTTCTGCCGATGGCCACAATGCTTTGTGATGATTTGATATTTTCTTCCCTCAAAGCCATTGTTTTGCTGTAATTCGGAACCAACCTGAACACCCGCTGTACCGACTTCAGCTCTTCATTGATCGCCTCCGCATTCCCCACCTTTTTATCTCTCAAGTAGAGGTCAACGTTATCTTTAGTCAGGTCAAAATCGTCGTATTTTGTTAAGAAAGAAACGACTGCTCCCTTATTCCTCAGTACGGACTTTTCGGTTCTTTCCAATTGTGAGGCAAAAGCAACGGTCGGAAACTCCATCTCCATTCTTCTCGCCAATGCTGATCCATACGCGCTTAACTGCTCTTCCTTTAGATCGGGACATACGTTGGATATCTCTTTCATCCATTCGGCTTTGTTCAGGCGGGCAAGCGTCTTTATCTCTTCGGGCTTGTTAATATTTCTTGATTGGGTTATTTTATCCAAAACGCCTTTGTCTAATCCTTTTATCGGTTCGCGGATAATGGTTTCTTCCCCTTTCTTTACCTCAAAGAGCTTTTCAAAAAAAGCATTGACGTCTTTTTTATTCCCCTTTATCAGCTCCGACATCTCCTGTATGTTCTCTTCTGTAAAGAGGTTGTTGAACAGATTGCTTATTTTTTTAGGATGCTCATTTTCATAATAGTGTACCGCTTTTTGTACGTATGTATTTATAATCATCAGGCTGTTGCCAAAATCTTCTTGCTTCATGAAAGGAATGATCATCTCCTCAACAGCTTGTTGGATATCGTTATAAATCTTACCCTGGTCGGTAAGCGCTATATCGTACAGGATGATGTTCTCGTCGTCAGCCAATCCTATGGAGAGGCGTGGGGTCTTGTTTTCCGTATCGTGATGAATCAGGGTATTCATCCGGAACAACCCAAAAAAGAAAGCAGGGTTTATGCCTGTGTTATCTGCCAAACGAAACGCCGTTATCAAATGTTCAATCTTATCGGCAGACACCTCTAACTCTTTGGAGAGAAAAGTAACATCGCGATGCTCTTCATTCTCCTGCAAATTAGCGATAGCCACTTGTTGCGCCAACCTTCTCACTTCCTTAAAAAGAAAATCAAACTCGATCTCCTCTTTGGGCAAAGGCTGCCGGATTTTGACATTGATCTCTTCTCTGTCGGACGCTTTGAACCGCACTTCGTCAACGGATGAGCGAAAGATCTCCGTTTTCAAACTTTTTGTCCAAACCTTGACCGCGATACCTATCTCTTCCTGCACGTTTACGTTTGATTGAGGACCCGGCCATGCACACTCATACTTGCCCTCTCTGTTCGTAAAAGTTTCAGCCAACCATTGCCACTCCCGCATACCCACGCCAAAAATTGCCACTTTGACGTTTGCTAATGGCTTGTCATTTGTGTCGGTTACTTTACCGAAAACGATGTTTTGATTCATTTTTTATGTCTCCTATGTTTAATTGTTTCTATTATTAGTTGTCGATTCAGCATATCTATGCCATTCATCCGCTTCCGGCCAAAAGTGGTCATTTCCTCCGTCCCCGCGACCATATCTTTTTAACCAAAAAGTGATCGCTGCGACCATCAATAAGATATAAATGGCATAACAGGCGTTCTATCTTGTTCCATTATTCTTTCTATCTCTTGCTGAAGCCTTTGCGCATCAGATTGTCTTAAATCTCTAACGGATCTTATTAGACTAGACATATTGAATATTTCACCACCTCTGAAGAGTATCTGTCTTTGTATTCTTTCTCCATCATTATTAGTTAGATAAAAAACTCCTCTTTCTTGTTCATGAGCCACCCTCAAGGTATTAAATTGTACATCGACGATTCGGCGAATTCTATTGTCTCTTAGTGTTTTTGATTGTAAATAATCATTTGGAGCAACAACAGATTCAACTGCGGGTATACGTAAAAAAGCATTAGCAAGAAAAGGTGTATTGAAATCGTCGTCTCCTATTCCAGAGTTACATATTCCAAGAAAAATTGTTGGAATATTTTTATCATTGAGATCCCTTTCGATTTGTTGAGAACTAACTAAATCATCATTTGGAAATCTCATTGTATTTTCATCCCTCGCATGTGATATAATGCCAACAAATTCACTTCTATAAGGCATATTGTTCCATGCAGTAACAAACTCCCTGTATGTGCCCAACGGAACGATTCGTGCAGAAATATCTTCTTCGCTGAGCTGATCTCTCATTTTTTCGACAGCTTTCTTTCCTCCTTCAATACTTGGATCATAAAACAAACGACTATTTGCATATTTATTTATCGTCGCCCATGCTCGTTTATTAAACCACCCGGTGGCGTTATTGGCAAAAGATACTCGATCTTTTGCCGACATCCCTTCTATATGTTTTCTTAGCTGTGAATCCGTCATCATCATGATTTCCTTATCTGCATCAGATTCCGGAGTATTCATACCATTGGTATCATGAAGTGATACAGGATTCCCATGTGCATACCCATACACATTCACCCCATCCCCAATCCCAATCGGATCCGCGTTCATCCATCTTCCCAGCCACGGCGCATAGTACCGCGCACTATGGTACTCCAGTCCCGTTTCCTCATCTCGTTCCATGCCGGTATAACGATAGCGTTTGGCGGCGGATTTGATGTCTTGGTTTTTTGCTTGATAGGCTGTGGTACCAAAGGGGTGGTACTCTTCGTAAGAGATTATCTGCGCGTGATCGTCCAACTCTAAGGCGGCGGAGCCTAAATGGTTGTGGAGCTGGTAGCGTACCAACTGTTTTTCCGTGTCGTCGTTAATTTCGTTTCTTGTTTCAATCATGACAAAGCGGTGTCCTGCGTCCATCAGGCTCAGGGTGGTTCGTTCCAATTCCGCGTGCGTTCCCGAATATTTTTTGTATCGTTCATAACCGGCTATATAGATGCGTTCCTCTTTTTTTGTCGGCGTCCCTCCTGCGGAGGTTTGATTTTCCGTTATTTTCCTTATGCGCTGACCGCTGCCGTCGTATTGGTAGTACGTGGTTTCGGGGATGTTGCCGCCGGTGCAATGCTGCCGGGAGGTCAATACGATCTCTTCTTTAAAATTCCAGCCTATCTTGGCAAGGTGAGGCAGTTCAACCAAAAAACCATGTCGGTCGTGGTGCTGGTAATTGGTATAGTTTTCGGGGTTGTCGGTATCGCCGATAGAGGTGCGTGTCAGGCGGTTGTTGGAATCGCAGTATTCATAGTTTCTTGTCCAGCTTCCGCCCGATGCTATGTGTTTCATCTGTATGATATTGCCTACGGCGTCGTATTGATAGCGCTGGGTATAGTTACGCACCGCCAATGGGTCGCGGAAATCCAGATCGTGCATAAAGGGTTGGTCGTTCCAGTTGTCTTGGGAGCCAAAATGGATTGCGGCGGCATTTTCTTTTCCGGTGGCTTCGATCAGGCGGTACAGCGGATCGTAGGTATAGGTAGCTTCGCCTGTGATGGATTGATTGTTGAAAAATTCGGTTTCAACGATTTTATCTTCGATATGGGTAATGTTTCCGACTGGGTCGTATGTGTAACGCCAATCCTGCAAGGCAGTCCCTTCCTTCCGTTTGCTTTCCAATCGCTTCAACCGGAATGTCTCCTTGTCGTAGAAATACCGCGTAGAAACGTCGTTGCCGTAAATGATCTTTTCCCGCTGTCCTTTCTCGTTGTAGTCGATATCTTTGATATATGCAACTTCACTATCCTGACCAACATGTTTTACCTTTTCTCCATTCAGCAATCCGGTTTCGTTATAAGAGGGCGTAATGATGCTTCCATCTGGCGCTGTTTGGTTGATGATCCGTCCAAGGGCGTCTGTAAGCGTGTGGAATGTAAATTTATCTGATTCAAGGTTGGCGGTTCCATCTTCGTCTTTCCAATCGGGAACCTCTTTGTATCTCTTAAAAAGAGATCGGGTGGTGGAGATCGGCTGCCCTTTAAAGTCATATTCAGGGGTCTCGACCAATCCGGCCGTATCGTACAGTTTTATGGGCTGTCCGAGGATATTTTTCGTCTGCAAATCGGCTTCATCCCACCTGTTGGTCTCTGTCCGCGTTCCCGACAACAGGTTTTCGCCATAGATCACTTTTTCAAAGATGTGATCGAGCGGCGTCTCTCCGTCTCCCCCCAACACTTTGCTGTACACAGGCCGCTGCGCCTGGTCGTAAAAATATTGAAACTCATGGTCTCTTTCGTCCCAGGTACGAAGCGGCTTCCCCAGAATATTGGTGAGCAGCCAGCGCTGTCCGGCGTCCATGCTCTTTTGATAGACAACGTTGCCCAGCATGTCGTACTTGTAGGTCATTACCGTATTCCCGCGGGCGTCGTTTACCGAGCGCAGATTGTTTTCCGCATCGAGCGTAACCTTTGTATGGAATGTAAGCTCAATGGATAGAACAGGCCTCCCCAGCGTGTCAAAATGCAAAATATTGGGCGTGTTGGCGTGTGCCGCCGCTTTTAGCGCCGCCGTTTTCTCTTTGACAGGGTCTTTTCCGTCGGCAATGAGTTGGGCGTCGATGAGCCGGTTGACCCGATTGAGGTACCATGGGGATTCCAAAATGGTGTCGTTGGCGTCGTAGACGGATTGTTTCCACGAATCGAACTCAACTTCTGAGAACGTTCCGTCGGGCATCTCGGTTTTGATCAATCTTCCCGGCGCGTCGTAATACATGATGGGCGTAACGCCGGTCTCTGCCAATTCTTTGTAGTCCTCGTAACGCCAGTCGACAGAAAAGTACGGTTCGTATTGCTTGACTACGTTTCCTTTGTTGTTTTTGATCGTTCTTCCGTTGCCAATCCAGCGGAGCCGGGTTGCCTGCGCTTTTTGCATCACCACTTCGCCGATGCCGTTTGAATATTCAAAAGAGATTTGAAGAGGCGAATCGGGAGCAAGTGAACCATCCGGATTTCGGTAGTGCTGTTCTCTTGATATAGCCGCTATTACGGTGGGTTTGCCCGAAGTGAAACAGGCGTCCATATCGTAGACAAACCGCGTGGTGGCATGGTTCAGCAGGCTTTTTGCTATACGGGTCAGCTCATTCGAATCGGGAGCGTTGAAAAAGTGGTCGATCGTGGTCGATTCGTCGGCTTCGGTCATCTCCAAAAGGCCATCCAAATCGTCCGCCTGATCGCCTTTTCCCATGACGGCTATCACCTTGACAATACCCAACTCGTCGCTGATGGCTTGCGAAAGGTTGCCGTTGATGTCTTTCATCCTTTGGGGAGAGAGGGTGCGAAAGTTAAAGAGGTCGACCGAGCTTCGATTCCCCAACACGTCTTCGGTTTCGTTGATAAAGAGAAAATAGTCGCCCCCATATTTCACCCTGGTGACGCCGCCGTAAGGGTCGGTGTACGATACCGGGCAGTAAAAACGCTCTTGGGCGTCGGCTTTTGTTTCGGTTGCGGTTTTATATTGAATGGTTCCCGAACGTATCCACCAGTTGCCGTCCTCTTCGTGCGCGGTGAATTTTCCCTCCTTCAACAGCGTTTCATCCACTTTATTTCCAAAAATATCCGCCACCAATTCGGGCGTATAGGCCAAATAGTAACTCTCAAAGGGAATTGCCAACGATTCTAAGCAATGCAAAGGCAACGCGCCGGTCAGGTTGTTATCGTAGTAGGTTGACACAACATGTTCAATCACCCTTTTTTGCGCTTTTCCCGCAATCAGGGGTTTATCCAATTCATGATACAGGGCCGTGTCGGTTTTTTCATCCGACACAATTTCGACAAAGTCGGCCGGCGAATAGTAGTCGCCGCTTTTACGAACCCCTTTCAGTTCAAACGTTTTTACCTGGGAGGGTAACCTTGTGCGATAGGTATCGTCGTCAAACAGATCGTTTGTAAAGTCGTTTTGGGTATAGATGACGACTGTTTTGGCTTGTTCCTGTTGGGTTACTAAGGGTAAAGAGCCATCGGCCGTTTTGCGCGGGTAAACGACCGCGGCCGATTCCAATACATTACCGTATTCGTCCAATTTGACGTTAAGGGTATGGGCTATTCGCGGGTCTGTCGGATTGCGCTCATAACTGTAGGTGATGGCTTCGCTCTCTTTCACAACAAAAACCGCATGTTTGTTTCTGCCCTTTGGCTGTAGCAACTCAATCACACAATTGTGCGTCGCCACCGAGAAAGGGGTAAGCTCCTTTTTACGCGCCTCCTCCGTATTGCCGAAATTTACCGCGTCCTTAGCAAAAGTTTCGGTACGGAGCGCCATCCCTTTACATGCCCTAAACGCTTCCCGCCACTCCTCGCCGGAAAGGCGGTTAATCAGGTCTGGGTCGAGTCCGGGCGCTGTTATCAAGCGTGCATCGGGCAACGCCATTTCGTGATGCGTGACGTCAACTCCCTGCCTTTGCATCTCCGCAAACCAGTAATCTTTCTCAAACTGATTGAGTATGTTATCCTTTTGCAGAAAAGCGCCGGTATGACACCACGCTTTGGATACGACCGGCTCCTGATGCAACGGCTCTTCCGTAACGTTGGAAGCGTCAACTTTTTTCCAATGCTCAAATGTTTCGGCGTCGGTTTGTTCAACCATCCCAAAACCGCGAAACTCCCGTTCTTGATGGTCGTAGTAGCCGTGATGGTATCGATATTGGCTTACAAATTGATAACCCGATATTATATCTTTTGTGATCGTTTTTGAAACGCAATGAACAGGAAAGTGCAGCTTGGTTACCCACGGTTTTCCCGCGAGTTTGTCCTCGATATAGAATTGGGTGGAGGGCGTATATTCCATCGACACCTCTTTCCCCAGATTATTTTTATAAAAAACCATCACATGCGGCTTCTTGCCGTTCATCAGGTCGATATATTTGATCGGACAACGGGCGTCTTTTGACAGCGGGCTTGACCATACGATACAAGCCACGCCATTTCCCAACAGATCGGTTACCGTTACCTTAGCGTGGTCGTGGATCTCCGGAAACGGATCGATCTCAAAAGGCGTAGCGCTAAAACGATTGCCGCTGAGGTTTTTCCAGCAGGTGAATCTGTTTTTGCCTAAGTAGATGATATCGGATGTACCCGAGCCGTCAATATCCGCTAATCTGAGGTAAGACGGGTTGAAAGCGTCGGGATGGTCAAAAACGGGGGCGTTGTCCATGGTGATCTTGGCACCGAATTTCCCGTAACCTAAGTTGGGCCAATAACACACTTCGCCGTTTCGTATCCTCACAATGTCGGTCATTCCGCCGCCCGACATATCGGCAAGGTAGATCGTTTGTTTGGCATCCGCAAAAACGATGTGCGGTCCCTCTTCTCCATCAATAGGTTTCAGGCTCTTCCGGGCAGGCGCAAAACCCTCCCTGCCTTCCGATGGATACCATGTAAAGACGTTATCTTCAGAGATGACCACTTCCGCTCTGCCGTCGCCGTTCAAATCCAACATTCGGGTATTGGCGTCGCCAAAAGGAATGTTCGGCATCGTCTTAAACGACCGTAATCCCTGCCACTCATTGTTGTCGTCCAATTCGAAAAAGCCTTTGGGAACGGCGTCAAAACTCACCAACTGTTTGCCGCCATCCGCGTCTAAATCCATCAATTGCAGTTGAGCGCCCAAGCCGGCAAACGATGGTTTGGGCGAGACGCATTTTGCTTGTTCAAACTTTCCGTCGCCCAGATTGTGTTTGTAATACCAACCGTTGACCTGCTCGGTAAGTATCCCCGGCAATCCCTCGTTGAACAGATCGGTAAATTGATACAACTGTTCGTCCAATCCCACCGGCGCATGAACCAAATCGTGGGGAGCGATTGTCTTTACTTCCCTGCACCATTCATGCTTTTGATACCCGAACTCCATAGAGGGGAGTTTCTTAAAAGAGTAGGTTCCGTCCGATTTTTTGATGTAACCATACGATGTAACGCTCTTTAGAAACGTAAAATCTTGTTCGGACGACGTGTCGTACGCAAAGTTGACCGATGAAACCAGCGTTTTTCTATCCGATTTATCCTGTTTTACCGCCAATTCATCAAAAACATGAAACAGCAAAACCCTTTTGCACAATCGCGTTGTCCTGATTTCAAACCCCGCCTTGTAGTCCGAAAACGCATCCTGTCTAAAGTCCCACGCATGGATCGCTTCGGGCGATTCGGTCTCTATATCGGTTGTTCCGTAATCAAAAACCGTTTGAAACAGATAGTCTGATTCAGACGGGAAGGGATCATTGAACTTTTTATATGGTTTCCTGTTGCCGTAGAGCGCTTTTTCAAGATAGCGATTGGTATAGGTAATCGCCTCTGTTTTCCACCTGTTGCGGTTGTGAAGCGACCCTTTATCAAATCCCGTATCGTCTTCCTTTTTATAGATATAGTGCGCACAATTTCCCTTATCGTCAAAAACAAATTCGGGTAGCCACTCGTAAATCTTATTCGGCGCATCGGGAAAAGAGAGGACGGCGTTATCGGTCCATCCAAAGAGCGTGCAACTGTTATCGCCTGTGATCACGCGCCACTTCATTCGTCCCGTCGCCTTTTCCGTCCAACGTTCAATCCTTGCAAAGAGACCCTCTATCCTTGGCCTGTACATTCTGACCACAAACAACCCGTCGGACGAAATCCTTTCGTTAAAAAGATATTCGTCGTCGCCATCTTTCAAAAAAGCGCCGTCGGGATTTTTTCTGTATTCGGGGACTAAATCTTCCGCTTCCGAAAACATAAACGTATCCGAATCGATCACATCGATATATTGAGGCAACTCTTTGTCGGTTTTACGTTTGATAGACCCTATGCTTAAGTTCCATCCCAAACCGAAAATGGCGTTACCGGCGCCTGAATTATAGCTAACAGATAGCGACGGAACAGCGCCTCTTGCCTGCGCAACGGGTAGGGGGATAGAAAATGCAGCCGTTCCGTTGACTGCATTTACCGAAAATTTTTCGTCAATACCTTTGATAGCCCCGCCGCCCTTAGGTAAAGAGATAGAAGGTGTTTCTATCGCATTCAATTCCGTTTTGCCGCCATCGGTTCTAGAAGGTTTCTTTTGAGATTGCTCTTTCATATATTGAACATTCGGTATTCAAACATGTTGTTATATGTTATGATTTATGTGGGATAGTATAGGGGAGGATGGCGCCCGCTTTCTAAGAAAAAATACCGCAAACGGAATAAACCCGATGCGGCAGAAAAGTTGCGAGATATTTTGATCATTAGACAATCAGTTGACACTATCTCAACATGCTGTAGTTCAATGAGATATAATTGTCTTTTTCTATCTTCAGGAGGCGGACAATATAAAATACAAGTGAGTGACATTTCCGTTTTGCGCAAGTAAATTTGGGTCAAGTATAAGAAAGTTTTCTCAAACTACGAAATGTTGCCGACTAAATTAATTGTGAGGAACGAAGGCTGTGCTTGTATGCGCCTGATCTCCTGTCGGGTGAGTGTCATCAGAATGTAGTGATTTTTTAAGGATTGATAAAAAACACCCTTCTAATTTGCCATATAAAAAACATTCATTACATTTGTGTTCCAAAATACACACTTTATGGAACGAAAAAATGTATTAGAACTCACAAAATGGAAACGAAGTAATTATCGTATGCCGCTTTTGGTAAGCGGTGCACGGCAAATAGGTAAAACACACAGCATTCTTTCTTTTGGAGCAAACGAGTATAAAAATGTTGTGAACATCAATTTTGAGTTGAATAAATCATTCAAGGAAATCTTTGAACAAAATCTGGAACCGCAGCGAATTATTCGAGAAATATCGGCACAAACAGGAGAAACCATTTTCCCTCACGAAACCCTGCTTTTTTTTGACGAAATTCAATCCTGCCCTGCCGCACTCAATGCCTTGAAATATTTTTTTGAACAGATACCCGACTACCATATCATTGCCGCAGGAAGTCTGCTTGGTGTGGCTTTACATCGCGAGGGTTTTTCGTTTCCTGTGGGAAAAGTGATGCAAATGCGAATGTACCCACTTGACTTTGAAGAATTTTTGTGGGCATTCGACCAGCGCGAAGCGGTCAAAATGATTCGGGAATGTTTTGCAGAAAATCGTCAGTTTCTTGCTCACAACAAATTGATGGAGTATTACCTGCTCTATTTGCAAATTGGCGGAATGCCGCAAGTTGTAAAACATTATATTGATCACAAGGATTTTATGTTTGTTCGTGCTTTACAGCAAAATATCGTTACCAACTACATTGCCGACATGGGCAAATACGCCACACCCGCGCTTACGAGCAAAACAATTGCTGTTTTTCAGAGCATCCCATCGCAGTTGGCAAAAGAAAACCATAAATTTCAATTCAAAATCATCAAATCGGGAGCACGGGCAAAAGAGTATCAGGAGTCGCTCGACTGGCTTTTCAACTCCGATATTGTTCGCAAATGCACGATGGTTTCGGCGGGTCGTTTTCCATTGACGACGTTTGCCAATCCCACATTTTATAAGGCATACCTTTCTGATGTTGGTTTGCTTGCCGCTCAGTATCAAATACCTGAAGCGGCCTATTTGAGCGATTTTCCTGCATTCAAACATATAAAAGGAACATTGGCAGAAAATTATGTTATGAACGCCTTGACCTCATCCGGCTACGAGCCTTTTTATTGGGAAAGCGAAGGCAAAGCGGAAGTTGATTTTGTCATTCAGGACAGGGAGGGAAATGTGGTGCCGATAGAGGTGAAATCGAGCGAGAATGTGAGGGCAAAATCGCTGAAAGTTTTTTACGAACGTTACAAACCGGCAATGGTTTATCGTATTTCAGCTAAAAACTTTGGCTTTGAAAATGGGATAAAATCGGTTCCGTTGTATGCGGTGTCTTGTATTTAAAATACCTTGCCTGCGGATGGGCAAAGTAGAGTCCGCAAAGGGATGAAACAGGTTGCAGCATATAGCTTGAAGTTAGGGTAAGGCCGATTCGTTTGTCGGCTTCCAATAGTCTGAGCACGTCTGCTTTGGGCGCATGATCGGGACAGGAGGGATAACCAAATGCAGGGCGAATGCCTGTGTCGGCGCCATATCCCCACCAATCGGTTTGCACTTTGCGGTGCAGCCACAGAGAGGCCGCTTCTGCCAAACGATCGCACAAAGAGCGCAACAGAATGGCTTGGTATTCGTCGCCTTGTGCTCGCCATTTATTTATCTGTTGTTCAGCTCCTAATGGAGAGGCGTTGATGGCAAAGAGTCCAATGTAGTCTTTGGCGATGGATTTAGGCGACACAAAGTCGGCCAAACAAAGGTTATGCCCATCTGGCCCCGGTTGTAGTTTTCGAGGTAAATTGAAGGTGTGCGTCAACTCCTCACGCCTTTCGTCTACATAGAGCTCAATCAGCTCTTTTCCGTCTGAATTTGCGGGATAAAACCCCACAACGCTTTTGATTGTTCCCCATTCGTCTCTACTAAAATGACGCAACATCGATTCTGCGTCGCATCGCAACTGCTCCTGTTGTTGCAACAGTGCGTTGCCCTCATGGGGTTGTTTTTTTGTATGTACTTCCCAAAGTGCGTAGAGCGCATTCCAGTTAATCAGTGGATGCAACTCAGCTATGTGAATTTCTATCTCTTTCACGCCTAACCATTTTGGAATGGCCAAAGGTTTTGATGAAAAATCACACATCAACTTGTGTTCACGGGCTTGCTCCACCGAATAGCATCCGCGCTCTGCAGATGTTCTTGCTCGTGCCAAGCGGATTTGGGCGTACTCCTCCTCCACTTCATTCTTTAATCCCTCGCGCTGCTCTGCAGAAAACCAACGCGATAAATAGCCTGCATTGGAAGATGCATCGGGGCAATGGAGGATGATTCCGCTGTATTTGTCGGCCATGCGTAAAGCGATATACTCTTTGGAGGTGGTCGCTCCTCCGATCAATAGGGGGATCTTTAATCCCGCTGCTTCCATCGCCTCGGCAACCAAGCACATCTCCTCCAAAGAGGGGGTGATTAATCCGCTCAAACCCACAAAATCAGCCTGATGCTCTATGACTGCTTGCACTATGGTTTCTGCCGGCACCATCACGCCCAAATCGATCAATTGGTAATGGTTGCACTCCATCACTACGGCTGCAATGTTTTTTCCTATGTCGTGCACGTCGCCTTTTACGGTGGCAATAATTCCTTTGTGCTGATGCACTGAACTGCCGTCTGCATCCGCACTATGAAGCAACGGTTG
>Ga0123356_10001858_pt1 | contig 22864 bp, 20 predicted proteins | sample TergutEmb28metaG_2_FD_92546 | JGI IMG/M metagenome (GOLD analysis project Ga0123356, IMG submission 92546) | Embiratermes neotenicus P3 segment gut microbial communities from Petit-Saut dam, French Guiana - Emb289 P3 | ecosystem: Host-associated > Arthropoda: Insects > Digestive system > Gut ...
ACTATCCTTTCTTATTAGGGAGGAAAACCATGAGCATAAACCATTTTACCGCAACAGGAATAGTCTTTAATTCCGCAAAACAGGTACTTATGATTTTTCACAAAAAATTACAAGTCTGGCTGCTTCCCGGCGGACATATCGAGGAAAACGAATTGCCCGATGATGCAGTGCTTCGGGAAATTTATGAAGAAACAGGCGTTAAAGCGGAAATACTTTCTAACAGACAAGAGTTGTTGTCATAAGATAATGTCTGATTGTAGGGAATTGCTACGTCTTTTTGCAGTTTTCTTGAAAAACAAGGTATATTGACATGCAATGTTCGGATTATTCTCTTTTTGTTGTTGTAATAATCTCACAATTTTATTTCTTGTGTTTATAAACACTTAGCAAAATCCGTGCCAAATGGAAGTGTTTAGCATTAATCATCTAAATTTAGAATTTCTGGACATTGAGTTATAATACTTGTTTATATTTTCATTTTTAAGTATAATTTTTTATAATAAATTAATATGAATAAAAGTTATTTGCAAGACAATAATGAAATAGAAATGTTATCAGTTAATGAACTGAATGAGGTTCTAAAAACACTTCAAGAAGGCAAAACTATAAAACCACTTGGAACTTTTACAGAGGTTGATATTGTATTTGTTGCAGGGTTGTTTCTGTGGTATATGCAACACAGGGATAGTTGGACAAAACTTTCATTGTCTTTTAACATAACTAAAAAATTAATGAATCACTCGCATTATTTTCAACAAATCTTTGAGCTATATAATATTCGACATAATGATATTTTTATTAATTTTCCAAATGCTTATAGTAAAGATGCTAATTCTTTTTCAAGATATTTTGCTCCTCCGATATTTATTACTGAAAAATCTTTTAAATATTTTTTTGGAAAAGAAGTAAATAGTAGAATTGACCGTCTTAAAAACAAATATATCAGTAATTTTTATGTGACAGATTTTGTTAGTAAAGTATTTAAAGAATATATAAAGTTCGCAAATGAATTCGAAGAGTATGAAGCAGTAATTAAGCAGAGATTAGAATCAATTTCTCCAATTTTTACTTTTATTTTTATCATTACTTGCAAACGTCTAGCTCAAAAAAGTAATTGGAATCTTATTGAAACAAAGGATTATATAGAAAAGATATGGCAATTTACTAAAGAATATTGCTTTGGTTTATATGAATTGGCGAAAAATATTGTTGAGCATAGCGGGAAAACTGATTTTGATGATAATATTATTGAAAAAGGACAGGGAATTATCACTATAAGAGCATATGACCCTGATAAAAAAGATGATATAACGAAAGTACTTGAAACACATGTTTTCGATTATGGAGAAAGTGGAATATTTACAAAATTAAACAAGAATACTATAAAAAAAGTTAAAGATGAAACGGATAAGGCAATTAATAGAATGTATACAGAAGATTTAAAAATATTACAGAATAATTATTCATTAACAGATTTTATTGAACCAACCGATAAGTTTCTTTATCAACAGTTTTACAGAGATATGGCTCATTATGGACTTATGAATTTTAAACATTTAATAATAAACCGTCATAAAGGAAAAGTTATTGCTTCTTCAATACGTATGCTTGGAAATAATACAAGAGAATATTATCCTCTTAATGTAACAGAAATGGAAAAATCAAAATATTGTATTGAAAAAGGAACTTCCTATTATTTTGAAATGCCATTTGATAAAGAAATATTTAAAGATACTGTGTATATTACACAACAACAAGATTATAGTCATCAATCTGTCATGCTTGGTTTAGAAAAGATTCAAGAGATTGCTGTAATAAATAAAAAAGATATTGATTTTATAATACGAGAAGAAGATAAAAAAGAGAAGAAGTATTTGACTGACCTTTATATTAAAGGATTGGTTCCAGAAGATAATAATATTGATAGAGAATATGAAAATAAAATATTTAACTGTATTATACAAAATATAGATACTACTTTACAAGAGGATAATAATTATATTGCATTGAACTTTGATGGAATGTTGCTTGATAAATCGAATTTATTAAGAATTCTGGCGCGTTTATCTAGAGAAAAAAACATCCCTAAGATGATAGTTTATAACTTGGATTTTGATATATTTGATGGTTTAATAAAAGATAATATAAAATGGTTTGATAATATAAAAGATAAATGGGAAACACCTGATGGTAAAACTGAAGTTAAGTCATTTTGGGAAAAAGATAAATGTGTTTTATTTTTTACAAAATATAATGACTTTTATTTTGCAGATATGCTTTATGGAAAAAACAAAGAAGAGTTTGATAAAATCAATATAATTATTAGTAATACATTCCCCAATGCAGTGGAAATTAGCGGATATTCAAAAAATGATCTTGAAACAAAAGAAATTACAATTTCTGCAATAAATTGTCTAAAACCATTTTTTTATAATAATTCATTATTACCTTTTGATGTAATTTTAGAGAATAATAAACATAAAAAACTATTTCTTTCAAATCTGGAAAGATTTCTGCAAAATCCATTAACTGTTAAAGATAGAGAATATAAATATGAAAACCAACGCCAAAAAAATCTTTTAAATAAGTATATTTACACTTTTGACGGTTACCATATTGATGAAACGCATTTCAAAATTGGAGCAAAGCTTCATTCTGAAGATTTCTTTTATGCAAAGCGACTTTTTCTAAATTCATTTTATACTGCTCGTATGGCTATGTTAATTGCTGTAAAAATAAAGAATGAGTTTAAAAATATTTCAACAACAGAAGACATTTTACTGGTTGGTTATGAAATGTATAGTGAGTTACTGTTAAGTTTAATAAGAAAATTCCTTAATGATATGGGTTATAGTTCAATAAAACATATTATAGGTATTGAAAGAGACGGTAAATATTTTATAAAAGCAGACGGGGAAATATTTTGGTATGATAATATTGATAATAAAATATTAAAAAAATGCTTTGTCATAATCATTGTTCCAATTGCAAGTACAGGCAGTACAGCTGTTAAAATTAAAGAAGTTATTATTAATAAAGCAAAAAAGATGGTTAAAGAAGAATTAAAAAAAAATGGAAAGTCAGGCAAGGATTTAAAACTTGCAATTGAAGAACAAATTAAGAATATTAATTTTGATTATAAAGAAACTAACAATAATGTAATAGAATCTAAGGATTTTGTTATAAATATTATAACAGCACAAGATTTTGAAAAAATAAAAATTGTTCCTGAAATAAAATATTTAGTAGAAGATAATAATAAAAAACAGAAGCGAATGATAGAACTTAATGTAAGCTGGCACTTACCGGAAAATTGTAAATTTTGCGGTTTTGATAAAGATAGTAATTTTTTAGAAACTCGACCTTTATTTAGTACCGATAAATCATATCTTACACCAGCTTTGATTTTTGATAAACCAAGAGGTAAAATTATACCGGAAAATGCTAATGATAAAACATCATTAGCATATTTAAAAGATGAAGAGGAAAAAAATGAATATTTTAAGAATATTGATTTTAAAACTTCCCTAAAATATAAAAAAATAATTCGAAATAATGAATATTTTTTATTTTCTATAAATACTCCTATATTCATTAATAAAAACAGAAAATATATAATAAAATGGTTAAATAATTTACATAAAGAATTTTATAATACTGATGATTCAAAAATAAAAATTAATTTTACTGATCAGGTTATTTTACTTGCTCCTTGCCATGAGACTAATAGCGAGTTTCTTAATATTGTAAATGAAAATGTTTTTAATTCATCAGCGACTATAATCCATCATCAGATTGGTATTGATTTTATAGAAAATTTTAAATTATTGAATTATAAGATATTAAATAATGATAACAAAAAAAATAAAATATTTTATGTAGATGATAATTTAATTTCTAGCAAGAGCTTTTTTAATATTTATAATCTATTTCGTAATACGGTAAACGATAATGATGAACTTGTAGGAGCAATTTTATTACGTGATTCTTCTACACAAGAAACGCATGATCTGTTTTTAAAAACAGTGAATCATTGCCGGACATTTATTGCTTATAATTTACCACCATCTGTCAGTTTTGATAGTAGAAAACCGCTTGAACATGAACGTAAAAGATATTCTGATATGATGAAGTTTGCTCTTCATGATGTATTGATAAAAGTTTTTGCTGAAAAGGAAAAAGATTTTGATGTAGAAGATGAAAAAAGAGAAAATTCGTATTTTTTAAGAAAAATAACAACAGAAGAAGAAAAAAAGGCAAGAGAAAATGAATTAATAATAAAAACAGATGAAAGTAAAATAAGGCATTTAAAAATGTTCTTAACAACTCATAATATCTATAAATATTTTATTAATAATAATATTACAGATAATATTGATAAAGAACTTATGGCTTTTTGTTATAATGAAATTGACATTAACGAAAATGAGAATATGTTAATTTTATTAAAAGTATTAAGTCAATATCCATTTATATTATATAAACCGTTAAAGATAGAAGTGTTTAAAATACATAAAAATTGGTTAGAAAAAAGAATTATTGATTTTTCCAATAAGCTAGAAAATAATATTAAAAATGATAAAAACAAGCTGGAATTTAATGAAGAAACAGAATATTTAAATGTTTTTTCATTTAGTAATTTTTGTGAATTTAAATATTTAATAAGACGCGCTGTTTTTCTTGATAATTTACAAATTGTCGATACTTCATTTTTAGCAGTTTTATCAAAAATATTTGAACATATTGATAAAAATAAAATTAAAAAATATAAAAAAATAATGTTCGATTATAAACAAGAATGTTATTCATATGATCAAAATGATATATTAAAAAGTTTAGAAGACATAGATATTATTAATAATTTAGGTTTTATAGATTTTGATAATTTAAAAGATTTCCATATTTTTCTTGTTAAAAATTATTTGGAACTTGCTCATAAAAACGGCTGGGCAGCTGTTAAACTAATGGAAAATATTGTTAAAATTGAACAAGAATTTAAAACAGGTAAAGCAAGGCAATTTTTAAGAATGTTAAGAATGGAACTTTCTGCTGTTACAAATGATTTTTATAATTTGATTATTTTTCAACATGATAAAGAGTGGCGTGATATTTTTAGAGATGAAGAAGAATTAGTTGATGACACAAATAAAATATATCAATTTATTGAAAATAAAAAATTTAAAGATTCTAATAAATATTTAATTTTGGAAAAATTATTAAGTTGTAAATTATTACTAGAAAATAATCAAATCGAGTACTTGCCATTTGAATATGATAAATTTATAAATTTTTTATGGATAAAACAATTAATTCATGCTGATACGCATCCGGAGTCATATTTCCCAAAGAAATACAGTTATCAGGAAAAGTTAAATGCTATTATAAAAAAAATGAAGGAATTTTTTCCAAATAAAGATAAGATTAAATCTTTTTTTATAGTAACAGATGGGCAGCAAAAGCCACATGCATTAATTGATGAAGATGGCTTGCTTTTAAATTTTTGCGAAGAGTACAGAGAAGACATAAAAATTATTACAGATTTTCTTCAAGGAGATCCATGTAATACAAGAAAAGCACCAAAATCAACCATAGAATATGTACATTTATCAGATTATAAATGGAAAAATATATATAATAATGAAACAGAAGAATTAAAATTTATTCAAACAAATATGGAATACAAATGGTTATATTTAATACGAATTTCCGATTATAGTATTAATCATGAATTTGAAACACAAGGTTTACTTTGTTTTTACAGTACTAATAATTATAATGATAATATTTTTCCAAAGCAATTACTTATGTTGCTGAGAAAAGATATGAGTAAGTTTATTAGTAAACATCATAAAAATGATGAGTTCTCCGGTTGGATTAAACAAATTGAAAAAAATGATTATCAAATAATGCTTAAACATGGAATAGACACTTATGATAGTCCAATCAAATATTATAATGAAAACATAGTAGATGATAATCCCAATAGAATAGATATTAATTATCTGTTTTCTGCAATTGATTGGTTAAATGGCAGGACAATACTTTTGGGGATCTTAAATAAAATTGAAAATGGAGAATTTGATGAAAGAAATTATGAAAAATTTAGCGTTAAGACGCTTATAAATAATATACTTAATAATTATAAATATATTTTATCTTTTCATAACACTAAACTTGATTTTTTTTCTGATAGAAATATAAATGATGTTGATAATCTTATTGAAATAGTAGATGATACATGCGAGGAAGACAAAAATATTGTAACTATTTATCCAAAAAAATTAAAAGAACAAATTATATTTGAGGTTATTTATAATATACGTAAGCATGTTTTATCTACATATTATGATATTATTTTAGAAAAAGAAAATAAAATAAAAATTAATTTAAATATATCAAAATATGAAAATGTTACATATTTTACAATTACTAATAATTTTTGCTGTAAAACAGAAAATGAACTTGAACGTAATAAAAGTATAATAAGTAATAAAGATGATGGTTTAAATTTGATATATAATATCCTAAAAAAAATTAATTTAGGAAAAGTTTTTATTAAAATTGAAAATATGAATAAAGACGCGGAAAAAAACAAATTTATTATTAATATTCCATTAATTCAAGGAGATAACGAATATGACTGAAAATAAACCAAAGATTGTAATTATTGAAGATGATTATTACCAATATCAAATTATACGTAATTTGTTAAAACGTGATTATGAAATATTTCATAATATAGAAAATGCAAAGGATTTTAAAATATTAAAGCCAAAATTGATTAGATTATTAAAAGATGAAGATAATAGTTTTGAAAATGCGTTAGAAGGATTTAAAAACGTTTCCGCATTTGTTGTTGATTACGAACTTAAAGAAGGTTCAAGAGATAAAACAGGTGTTTTGTTTTGTAAAAAAATTGAAAGTATTTCAAATGGGAAAACGCCTGCTTTATTTTTAACAAAAGAGGCAGGTGCGGATATAACAAATGAAATAACAAAAGTAAAAAAAGAAGTACCTGGAATTATTTATGATTTTTCTAGGAAACCAGAAAATTGGGCAGGTGTAAATAACACAAAAAAAGTTAATGACGCAGTTTCAGAATCTGTCGTGTTTTATAATAATGATATAAAATATAAATTAAACGAAATGTTAAAAAAAGAGAAGACTGATACTATTGTTGAATTATGTAATAAAATATTACAAAAAGGTATAAATAAAGAAAAATATTTTACAGATACTATTGAATCAATAAAAAGCGGTTCTCAATCATATAATTATGAGCTTATAGAAATACTTCAAATGATTATAAATGAAAATGATTTATCAAAGGAAAAACAAAAAAAATATATTGAAAAAATAAACAATGGAAATAAATAATGGTTAAAACAGAAATATCTAATAATCAAAAAGAATTACTTCTATTAGAAAATTATGACATTTGTAAAATACTAAATAATACTGTATTAGGTGTTTTTATAGGTTTAATTTCTGGAATAGGAATTGAAGCGTTTATGAATAAAACAAATTCATCAGGAACAATTTGGCTAATTATTTGTTGCGGTTTATCGATCATTATAATGATTATTACAATGGGAATTAATTCGCATTATAATAAAAAATGTTATCAAAATATTTTCGAACTGGAAAATGCAGTAGATGCCAACACAAAGACAGTAAAGAATAGAGTTAAAAATAATAAAATTATTATTTTAAGTTATTATCTTCTGTTGTTTTTATCTATATTTGTTTTAGGTTATGGATTATATATATTTAAATTTGAAAACAATTCTATTATTATTCATAATATCTGCCCCTATAAACAAAATAATATTGAATAGCACAATCTACGCAATCGATTGTTAGTGTTTAATAAGGCAGTAGGATAGTCTTAGGTTATCAATGCACATTACCATAAAAATCATTAAACGGAATAGGAATATGCGATGTTATATGATACCGGTACAGTGAAATTACCCAGTAATCTGGCAACGGCTACAGAGTAAGACTGTCTTGATAAAGTGTTCTGATTTTGGGTTCTTCCGCATATTTGAGTAGACAAAAATTTTAGTTTGCGCTATAATTTTATTGGGGGGAAGCAATGGCGCAAACAGAAATAGATTTAACAGAATTTTATCCAGCAGGACTAAAAATAATCAAGATAAAAAGCATGAAGAAAGAGATAAATATCTCTGTCAAATCCCAAACACATATTCAAACCTGTCCGTCGTGCAAACAGGAATGCAATGATTATCACAGCACCTATCGCAGGAAGATTCAAGACCTTCCGATATTGGGAAAAACAGTATATATACATTTGACGGCTTACCGTTATTATTGCCATAACAGCAAATGCGATCAAAAGGTATTTTGCGAAACAGTTGGCAATTTTTTTGGATTTTACAAACGTATGACCGGACGTCTTGAAGACTTTTTAACAGCCCTTGCGTTAAATACCAGCTGCGAAGGCGCGTCGCGCGTTTGCGAACTAATCGGAATAAACATCAGCGGAGATACATTGATAAGAATGATAATAAAAAAAGCAAGCGTAATGGAACCAGTTAAGACAGATATGATTGGAGTTGATGACTGGGCATACAAAAAAGGGTCAACATACGGAACTATCATAGTAGACGGCAGAACGCATAAACCCATTGATTTGTTGGACGGAAGAGACGGAAAAACTCTGAAAGAATGGCTGAGAAAGAACCAGCAAGTAAAAATAGTTACGAGGGACAGGGCAAGTGCGTACGCTTCCGCGATTAGCGAAGTATTGCCGGACGCGATGCAGATAGCTGACAGGTTTCATTTACACCAAAATCTTCTTGTCGCAATAAAGAATGTTACAGCCCAAGAAATACCGGCTAAGATTAAAATTATGCAAAATTCCGAGCAAAAAGCGGCTGAACAAGCAAAAAGTTAAAAAAAACTTCGTGAAAAACTCTGAAAAGCAAAACTTGATAAAGGAAGTTCAAGAGCTTATACAAAAAGGCGTGGCAAAAAGAAAAATATCAAAGGTTTTGAAGATTGCCAGAGGCACTGTTAATAAGTACTGTTCCGGATCTCCTGAATTATTAGCTGAAAGTTCAAGGCCGGTTTTTTCCAAGCAGGAACCGTTTCAACAAGAAATTATATCAATGATTAATAATAAAATTATTCTCAAAGACGTTTATTTCGCCATTATAAAGAAAGGGTATGCGGGAGGAAGGACCCAGTTCTATAAATATTGCGAACATTTAGCTGAAATGGAAATGGTGGAATCCGCTGGGAACTTAAGAATTGATGAATTTCGTGATGAACAAACCAAGTTAAAATATCATTATGTGACAAGAAACCAAATATTTAAATATATATGGAGCGGTGATGATGATATTGGCAAGGATGATATAGAATTCATAAAAACTTCATTTCCTGTTGTCAAAGTTCTTAGTGGCTGTATTTTTAATTTTAGAAATATTTTTGAAAAAAAGAGTAAGGAAGCTCTTGCGGAATTCATAACAAGTTATAAAGATAGCGAATATAAATCAATAAAAAGTTTTATAAAAAGCATACAAAAAGATATTGAACCTGTTACTAATGCCGTCGTGGAAGAATATAGCAACGGTTTTGTTGAAGGGACCAACAACAAACTTAAAGCTATAAAAAGAGTGGGTTATGGACGGTGTAAACTGCCATTATTAAAATCAAAAATTGTGCTTCCCGCTTTTTTTTGGACTTAAATACTCAAATATGCGGAAGAACCGAATGTCGCCGGATTATTCAATAGACGCAATTCATTCAATTCGTGCTGCTATGGCTCCAATTAAAAGAAAATCAATTGACTTTCTTGGGCTAAAACAGAATCGTTTTCTTGACAGAAAAATATATGCGACACTTGAACGGAAAATTGCCAGAGAAGGTATTAAATTGTATGGGTAAAAGTGTAATACTACAGCAATTAAAAGATGAGGTTTAATTTTATGATAAAAACAATATGGAGGATCAATATTTTCTAATTTCCTAACAGGAGGTTAGAAATGTCAAGATCATTCAAAAAACACTGTGGTTCCACAATTTGTTCTGCTATAGATAAGCCGTGGATAAAGCAACGGCACTCAGCTATGAGAGCGAAAGAACGTGATTTACTTCGCTTGCAAATCATTTACCCAAAAAATGATTATTGCTACCCAATTCCAAGAGAAGGATATGATTGGGAAATAAAACTCTCGACACTGTTGAGAGAAATCATCTTCTTAATGATTGGTTCAAAATGGCTCGGCTTTGCAGGTTGTAGACACCAGAAATTAAAACAAGAGTCTATTAATGTTTTTATATTATATTTGGGACAATTTGTTTTTTTATTTGTTTTCTGTAATAAAGATTTACAAAGAAATAGAAAAAGCAATTTAAAGGCTTAGTAAACATTTGTTTGGTTATTAATGTTCTTTTTATAATATTTTTTATTTTATATACTTCTCTATATAAGTTCCAATATGCTTTTGTGAGCTCTTCCGGTGTCATATTTTTGGGTATGTGTACCGCTTCACTGCCGTTATAAGCGAATATATTATCATTATATATTTTATTTTGTTCCTTCATCTCATTGTAATATTTTGTTCCCGGTATTGGAGTTAAAATATAGAATCTCGGCACTGATATGTGGTTGTTAGAAATAAAATTTGCGGTCTCTTGTATGGATTCTAAAGTGTCTCCATCGGCACCTACTACCATTTCTGTGGATATATCTATTCCAAAATTCCGAATAATTTTTAATTGTTCGGAATAATTGCATGGATTTGCCCATGCCTTGTCCATGCTAATCAAACTTTCTTTAGAAATACTTTCCAGACCAAAACTCAGCATTAAACAGCCGCTGTTAGCTACAACCTTTAACAGTTCTTTGTCATTTGCTATATCAATAGAACATTGCGTCATCCATTTCATTTTTTGTTTTTTTATTTCTTCGCACAGTTTTATTGAATATTCTCTGTCAGAGAATATATTGTCGTCAAGTAATAAAAACTTGTTAAATCCTAATTCCTTTATCTTTCGTATATCCCGTATAACGTCATTGATATCTCTTTTTAAATATTGACCTCTGTATAAACAATATACCGAACAAAAACTGCAAGTATTTGGACAGCCTCTGCCTGCCTGAACAGGCAAAAAATCTCCAATGTTTTTATTTAACAATAATTCATATCTTGGCAAAGGGGTTTGTAAATCTATTAGTTTTTTTTGATAAACTTTTTTTAGTTTGCCTTGTAAAAAATCATCAAGCATTTCTTTCCAGATTTCTTCGGCATCTCCAATAATTACAGAGTCGCAATATTTAGCTGCTTCTTCTGGCATTAAACTTACCATATAGCCGCCCAGAATTACAGTCTTGCCCAGCTCTTTAAACTTCTTTGCTATATCTATGGTTCTAATTACCGCATGTCCCATACTGCTTATTCCAATCAGATCCGCATTAGAATCAAAAGAAATATCTTCCATTGTTTCATAACATAATTCAACTTCAAAATCTTTTGGTGTTAATGATGCTAATAATGGTAATGCCAATCCTACAAAATACAATTTTTTTTTCTTTATTAAATTATTGTTTGAATCATATGGTGTAGGCTGGATTAAAAGTATTTTTTTATTATTCATATTTTATGCTTCCTTATATCCAGCCCGTTTTTTTTGTATTATATGCCGTTTTAAAAAGTGTTCGGCTGTAAATTTTTGGATAAGTTAAAAAATATAAAAGGTAAAACCTGATAAAAAACATAAAAGAGGACATCTTTTCCGGCTTTATTGTAATATGTAGACTGTCAAGATATTTTGACTTGGTTTTTATCATGCTTCCTTTATATTTTTCATAAGCTTCTGTTCCTTTATATGGTGTAAAAATGCTAAAAAGTACCCATAGTAATTTATTTTCCTTAATGAACCGTAATAATTTTTTAAAATCTTTCTTTGACGATTTATGATTTACAACAAATAGTCCGTTGCAGACTATATTATTTTCTCTTAAATTTTTGATGGCCTGTTCGTTTGTATTGATAGATGATTGTTTATTATATTCTATAAGCAGTTCTTCATCTGCCGCCTCAAGACCTACTAATATATCTCTGAAACCTGCCTTATACAATAATGGCATTATATCATTGTTTCTGGCCATGAAGTCAGCTCTTGAAAATGCCATAAATTGTTTATCGAGTTTTTTTTCAATTAATTTTTCGCAGAACAAAATAATACGTTCTTTGTTGATAAAAAATGTATCATCAATAAAAAATATTTTATTATGATTTATAGATTCTATTTCATCAATAACATCCATGACGGCGCGTTCTGTATAAGTTCCGCTATTTCTTTTTCCACAGCAACAGAAAGAGCAAGAATAAGGACATGAAAATGATGCTTTAACAAGCGCATAACTACCCTTAAGAAATGCAAAATATTTTTTTAATCCCTTGTAAAATCCATTTCTATCTGGTTTAGAAAAAAAATTATTAACAGGAGCCCCTTTTCCTTTTATAATCCATTTATTATCCATTTTATAACAAATACCATCTTGTTTCTTTAATACATCCAAAGAAAAATTGCTTACGAATGCTTCTTTTAACGATTCTAAGCCATTATCATGATATATAAAGTCAATATTATCTGTTGTAAAATCCATATAGTTTAATTCTGCCTCCGGTCCGCCAATCATTATGTAGAGGTTTGGAAATATTTTTTTTAGCTTATTGGATGTTTCTATTATATAATCAGTAGTATTGGCTATTGCATAAAACCCCGCATAATCATAGCCACCATTTTTTATTTTTTTTACCAATCTGTTAAATCTAAAACATGAAGAATGCTGAAACTCGTCAAATATTTTGCAATCAATGTTTAAATCTCTACAAAGTCCGGCAACATATTCAAGCCCCAAAGGTTCCAAATTAGCAATAATAGAAAAGAATTTTGGACGAATAAGTAGAATTTTTATTTTTTTTGGATAATTCACTATCATCCTCCGATTAATTTTCTAAAGTATTGGATATTGACTTTTAACGCACCTACACTTAGTTTAATTGTATCATATAAACCGTATTTCTTTATCATATACCAGGCGCTTTTTGGATTAATTGTTATGCTGTAATATAACCATATAATATAAAGATAATACTTTCTAATAGATATATTTACAGGTTTTACCACTAAATGGGCAAGGTCCCATTTTTCATATTCATCTTCTCTGATTATAAAATACTTTTTATATTGACTATATAATTCCGTACCTTTTAATGGCGTTAAAGGCTGCAGGTTTATAAATATCAGCCCCAGCCTTTTTATCCATTTAGATAAAGCTATAAAATCTTTCTTTTCCCAATCAATTCCAAGTATAAAAGTCCCGTAACATTCGATATTATATTTTTGCAGAATAGATACAGCTTTTTCATTTATTTCAACTCTGGTTTTTTTATTATAATCTGTTAATTCTTTGCTGTTACATGATTCCAGCCCTACTATCACCGCACGTAGTCCGCATGATTTAAAACGCTCTATTATCTCTTCATTATCAGCAATAAAATCAGCTCTTGCATATATTAAATATCTTTTTTTAATGTTATGTTCTTTTAATAATTCGCAAAACATTTTAATTCTATTTTTATCCACTAAAAAATTATCATCAACAATATATATTTCTTTTTCTTTTATTGATTTTAATTCATTAATTATATCATCTAAATTCCTAAAATAATAATTGTCATCTGTAATTTTCCTGCAAAAACAAAAGTTGCATTTATAAGGACATCCGAATGATGTTTTTATTAAACTGCAATTTTTATGAAACATATAGTAATATTTTGCTCTATATTTATTTACTTTATTTCTATCTGGGTATAAAAGATTAAAAAATGTGTTTTTCTCGCAAATTTTGTTATTCCCATCATAAATAGAATTTAAATTAACAGGCCTGTTTTCTTTTATATTATCCAGCAATTTTGTAAAAGTTTCTATCGCATTTGCTCTAATAATGTAATCTATATAATTAGAAACAAAATCCTCAGGATTAACTTCTGCATGAACGCCGCCTATTATTATTTTTATTTTATCATTTATACTTTTTATCTTTTTGGCGTAACTTTTTATAATATTAACATGAGCAATATAACCCGTTATACCAACAATATCAGGAGCGTATTTTTTAATAAAATAGGATATTTTTCTTTTTTCAAAAATCATGTCTATAATATCTGCTTTATAGCCTTTTAATTCAATATTAGAAGATAAATATTCCAGCTCTAGTGGTTCGCAAATCATTACATTCTGAAGTCCGATAGTGGTTTTATGAGGTTTTGGTCTTATTAATAATATTTTCATAATGTTATTGTATCTCTTTAAAAACATGATATTTTTTAAGGTCACATTTGTATTCTAACAAACGTTTATTTATTTTAATTAAAAAATTTAGGAATATATTGGAGTGATGTGCATAGAAATATCGTTCTGATAGTTCAGCTCCCATCCTTAATTTTGTTTTTTCAGAGGTTTGTCCAAAATCTATTATTTTGCATTTTTGCCGGATTGCATAAATTATTATTTTATATAACATATAATAATATAAGTCGGGAGTATCGGCATTGTAATTCAAACCGCAAAACATAAAATATAACTTGTCCTGATGTTTTTTTAATAAAACAAAGCCTAAATCGATATTATCTTTGGAAAATATTATTTTGTCAGCCTCTATTTTGTCAAAAAAGAAAGTTTCCAGTTTTTCTAATTTATAAAGCGATTTTTCATAAGTTCTTAAATATAATTCGTATACACTTTTTGGACAATTGCCTTTTAGCTCCACTTCCGAATAATCTTTACAGTTTTTTATAGCTTTTTTAATTCTTCTTTTGTAAGAGCTTCGTAATGAAGATAAATACTCATCCGCACTTTGGAAATTATTAACTAATATACACGTAGGTAGCGTTGTTCCAACAGTTATACCTGCGGTTTTAACTGGTTTTTTAACATTTAAAACAAGCTTTGGACCCTTTATAGTTTTAATAAACTCAAGCATGAATTTCTCGTTGTTTGTATAATAACCATTTTCACTTATTGAACAAGGTATACCAACAATTTTAACATTCATGTTTAATTTTATTTTTCCAAATGTAAATATGTTAAGTTTCATTTTATACAAAATAAAATACGCATAACTTTCATTATTGGTTAAGTAAAAATATTCTTGTGGGAATACGTTTGTTTCTTTTAATAAACTAATAAAATTTGTTTCAAAAGGAAAAGGAAAATGCGTATTTTCGGCTATAGAATCAAAATATTTACTGTTTTTTATTTTTAAATCATTCAATGTTTTTTTCATATACAGCATACCTTTTATATAAGCCATCGCAAAAAGCTTTACAAATACTATTAGAATCAGTATTTTCATCTAATATCCATGAGCTTTCTCCTTTGTTAATTCTGTATTTTTTTAATCTTAAATATACCTGATACATTAATCCCAATACTAATCCCGATTGCCTATAATCTTCCAAGATACCTATCTCTACAATTTTTGCTTTCTTTATATTTTTATTAAAGAATAAGTTTTTTATATATGTTGTTATTCCAAATTCTTCCTTATGAGAAACAAGTTCGTTAAAATCAAGATACCAAAAAATAAAAGCCACAGGTTTATCATCTTTAAAAGCAAAAATTAAAGAATCGGGCTTTATGAATAAAAACATTTCCTTAAGCATTTCTTTGTCTTCTTTGTAAGTTCTATTATAATAATACTTGTGTCCTGGAAAACAGGCATTATTTAAATCAGTATATATCTTAGAATAAAAATCAAATTTGCCTTTTTCCATAAATTCAAATGAATAAGCTCTGTTTATTTTATTAATTATTGAAAAATATTTATCAACTTTATTTTCCATATCATTCCACAAGTATGTATTTAATAGATTCTCTTTAAATTTTAACTCTTTAAAGTAATTGTTGTAGAAGTCAGGATTTGCGCTTGCGCCAAAAGAATTCTTTTCATTGAAATGGCTGTATAACAAACCTAATCCATAATTGACATGTCCATTTAATCCTACTACTAATTTTGTGCAACCGTATTTCCTTCCTATCTCCGTAACTTTTTTTATTAAGAAAATTACGGCTTCAAGATTATTTTCTTCACTTTCAAAAAAACATAATTGTATATAATCAGGTAATTTCTTGGTATAAATAGCAATGCACTGGCATTTTATCTTGCAATCATCTTTTATTAATATAGGTATTACTTCCTTGTCATCTAAAAAGCATGTTTTTTTGGAGAAAAGTTGTTTTATCATAAATAAATGATTATCAATATAGATTTGATTATTATAGTATATATGTTTTCTAAACTTGATAAACATTTCTTGTTCTTTTTTTGTGTTAACAATTAATTCTTGCATGGCTGCCTTGTTTCTATATATTTTATTAAATCGTCAACTGTGTTTAACGAAAAATAATGCTCTTCTTCTATTTGGACACCATATTTCTCTTCTGTCAAAAATAGTAAAACAATAAAATCAAAAGAAGTTAAGCCAAAGTCTTTTTTAAAATTAGAAGATAATTCCACATTAGTTATGTTAAAATTTGATTTTAATATATCCTTAAATTCATTAAACATATTTATTCCTTATTATCTTCATTGTACTTGTTTTTGCAAACTCTTCATTCACAATTTCATACCCGTCAATTCTCATATAATACGGAAGATCGGAATTAATTATTTCTATATCTTTTTCCAGATTATTATGTAAGTTTTCTAAAAATATTCTAGCCAGTATTTTAGCGGCACCCTCTTGCTGTTTTGAATAAACAATGCATTCTTTGATATAATTTAGTTTCAATAATTTATTTTCAATTTCTTCAGGACAAATATTTTTCCCATTAGGAAGTATTATTAAGTTTTTCTTTCTGCCTGTAATGTAAAGTGTATTATTGTTTTTATAACCTAAATCACCTGTTTTATAATAACCATTTATTATTGCTTTTTGTGTTGCTTCTTCGTCCTTATAATAACCAAGCATAACATTCGGGCCCTTTACAAGTATTTCTCCATCTTCAGCAATGCTTACAGTTACTCCATCTATTATTACTCCGACACTGCCTAAAATAATATAATTGTCCATATTTACAGAAACTAACGGAGAGCATTCTGTTAATCCATAACCGTTTAATACTTTAATACCTAACTCATCGTATTTTCGTATGCAGGATTCGTCTAAATTAGCGCCGCCTGATACTAATATTTTTAATCTTTTACATAGGATATTACCAAATAAAATATGTCTCAAATCTATATTTAGTTTTAAAAGAAAATTACTTATCTTTATTAAAGTAAAAAATAGTTTTTCTTTGTTTCTATTTTTGATTTCATTAAGAATATTTTTATATACACCTTCAAGCACAAGCGGAACTAAACCAATATAATAGGGGTTGTATTCTTTTAAGTCCTTTAAAAAATATTTAATATCCATATTAATGCATATAGTAATACCTTTATAAAGGGCAGTTAATACTCCAGGATTAAATCCATAAGTATGATTCATTGGCAAAATAGATAAATAAGGGCTTTTTAAATTATTATTTTTGTGAGCAGCGCATAGATTTGAAACTATGTTATATTGAGATAACATAGCACCTTTAATTTCTGCGGTTGTACCGGAAGTAAATGCTAAGGTAGAAAATTTATCTTTTGAAACTGTTTTGATATTTTCAAACATTAAATTAACATCGAATTTAACAGATATAATATTTTCAAAATCTACGTCAATATTAATTAATCTGATATTTAATTTATCGCATATTGCTGCAACTTTCCTCTTTGTCTTCTCTGTATAAAATAATATTTTAATATCAAACTTTTTTATTAATACTAATAATTTGCTTTCTGTTATTTCTCTATCTATTGGTGCAATTACATTCGAAAAAACAGTACCCAAATATATGGGAATATATTCATATCTATTTTCGGATAAAATCCCGATATTAAGATTGTCTATTTTCTCTTTTTTGTAGTAATTGTAAAGACTACATATATTTTTGACCAGTTCCAGATATGAGATTTTAAAAATTTTGTTGTCTTTTCTGTATTTTACGGCAGTTCTTTTTCTATATAAACGGTAAATATTTGTCAGCACTTCGTAAAAATTGCTGTTTTCTCTTGTTTTATAGTATTTATACTTTCTTTTCATACTTAACCTTGGCATCCGGCCGGGGAGTTATAGACAGTCTTAGTCTGGCACTGTCTAATCACTTGGAGCATCTGACCGCCTAAATAAAAAGAAAAAATTCCCTGGAGCTAAGGGGAATTGAACCCCTGACCTCTTGAATGCCATTCAAGCGCTCTAGCCAACTGAGCTACAGCCCCATTTCCTTTACTCTAGACAATAGACAGCGCTTAGTCAATAGGAGGGTTTAATCCTATATAAAAATTTGGTAAAATATCTGTATGTCTGGTTCGTGGGTTTTGGTGATTTTAATTTTAATTTCCTCGCTTCCCGTGATTGCTGTGTATGTCTGGTTTAAGCTGGCAAAATATCAATTTTCACTTTATTGGTTTTTATTTGCCTTGCTTGCTGGTGCTGCCGCTTTTTTCCCTGCCCTCATTCTTCAGGAAATGTTAATTTTTACCTTTCGCAGCGGCAGGGCAGCCATGTTTTTTCAATATTTTGTCCGTATTGCGCTTACCGAGGAATTGAGCCGATTGCTGATATTAATCGTTTTTTTCTGGATAAGCGCCCGAATTTCGCCGAACAACAAGCCGCTTTCCATAAACGGCATTAAGAAAGCCGCAGCAACCGGTTTAATAGCCGGTCTTGGCTTTTCGCTTCTTGAAACATTACGATACGCCGCATCAGACATCAGTATTTTACCATTACGCCTCATTCTCACTGCCGCCGTCCATGCCGCCTGCGGTTCACGGATAGGCACGGCAGCAGTATTGCTTCGATCCAACCCCATTCAGGCATTTATGCGCATACTTACTGCCACAGCCATACATGGCATCTATAATTTGATGCTTGCCATGCCGGGCTTTTCGCCGATAGCGGCAATCTTAATAGCAATATCTGCCTTTTTTACTGCAATTATGACAATCCGCGGGGGCTGGTCAGGCGATACGGCTAATAGCAGCGTGACTGTTCAGGCGGCAGCCACCCTTGACAAAAACGGGGAGAATTCATAAACTGATAAACACGACGCAAGGTAGAGCAGTTGGCAGCTCGTCGGGCTCATAACCCGGAGGTCACAGGTTCGAGTCCTGTCCTTGCTAATTAGATTGTGGCATTGCTTCTCTGATAATTAAATTCATGTTTTGTAATAAGCGTTTTTATTTTATAGCTGCAGCAAGCACAGACGGATCGTCTGCGGCAATTCTTAGTACATCAGCACAGAATCTTTATTAGGCGTGAGCCATAACCTGCCGAAGAATAGAATTAAGTCTGGTTTGATAACCTTTGCCATCTTGTTTAAGCCATGCCACAATATCGGCATCCAATTTACAGGTAATAGTTTGCTTTACAGGCTTAAACATCTGGCGATGCTCCCAAGGACGAAAACTGGAGGAATCTGTCATTTCCGGAATATCTGAGCAATCAATATCTTCATCTTTTATTGCATCAACTCGCTCAAGTTCTTTTTTACTGACTGGAGGTAAGGTTTTTAGAGTATGTCTAACTATGCCCATAATAAAATCTCCTTTCATTGTTTTTTGCTTTTCGGGCAGAAATAATATGTATTGTTTCTGCATCCGGTTCTGTGAAACTGACAAACAACAGACGCTCTAAAGCAATACCAATTGCAATAAACCGATTAGCCTCTATCATAAGTATCGCATGATATGTACATATTTGTCAATATTAAAAATGCAAAAATACCACCAAACGACACATAAAATAGCAGAACCAGAAAACCTTCGGTAAGCCTCTGTACCCCTCAATCACTCAATTTCCCTAAAATACCTTGCCAAAAATTACCCCACCATGTTTTAATAACCCCAGATAATACGCAATGAGTTTCACGAGTGCATTGGAAAGCCATGTGTAACCCGGAGGTCACAGGTTCGAATCCTGTCCTTGCTAATAATAATGAAAAATGCCTTGACACAATGTGCGCACAACGTGATACTATAAAATATAGAGGATAATCATGTTAAAAACAGCGAACTTAAACATACGGATAGACCCCCAGACTAAACAAGGGGCGGAACATTTATATTCCACTTTCGGAATCACTATATCCGATGCAGTAAATATCTTTTTACGGCAATCGCTTTTGGTAGGCGGTCTCCCTTTTGAAATGAAACAACCCCGTTACAACGCTGAAACTGAAGCTGCCATGCAAGAAGCACGAGATATTATAAGCGGAAAGAAGAAGACAAAAAGTTATTCCAGTGCCTATGAATTATCTGCGGAATTAGAAGCAGAATATAAGGCAGAGTCCCGTTCCAAAAAAAAGGGCGGCAAAGGGTGTTAACTTTACATACAACTGGTCAATACCGTAAAGATGAAAAACTGGCTCGAAAACGCGGTTTGGATATATCATTGTTAGATGTAGTGATTCAAACCCTGCTGGAAGAAAAGCCATTAGACCCCAAACATAAAGACCATCCACTTGTAGGAAATTATGTCGGGTTCAGGGAGTGTCATATTCTACCGAATTGGCTTTTAATCTATACAGTTGATAAAGGGAAGCTGATACTTACCGCTTCCCGAACAGGTACGCATTCCGACCTTTTCGATAAAAAGAAACGACAGAAAAAATCTGGTTAAGCAATATGAATATTATAAACTCAATGTTGAACTATTTTAAATGCAGAAACGGCGATAGAAGATAATCATGGCATTACATTTTCAATTAATGGCAATGGTACCAGGTATACTTGCGTCACCTGCCATGCACTCCCTTCGGGGCTTCGACTACGCTCAGCCGCCTCAGGGAGTACAAAGTAAAGTCTATTACGGCACTTCAGTTACTTCTTTTTCAAGACCAAACTGTACAGGCGTAATTTCTGTCGTTGAAGAACCTCCGATACTCAGTGATGAAAATCGCTTAGGAGGCGGAACGGTTGCCGTTCCCACGAGAATCGCTTGACTGCTAGTTAACACATTGCCGTCTTTATCTTCGTACGTAAAGACTTGTGTAAAAGTAACAGACCCTGGAGCACTATAGGGGGTAACATCTATATCAAACCCTGTTTCGATGTTCCACTCGCCGCCCAATCCGTCCGTAACTGTATACACAACATCACTATTCACAAAACCATTACCGGCAACAGGAGGATCATACGTAGGAGCCAGATATAAAATTGGGCCAGCAACAAATGTCGGAAAGCTCACTTCTATGTCCTTCGTCGCCACCCACGGCTCAACCGTCACTGTCACTTCGTCGGTCTTAGTCACGCCGTTAGGTCTCGCGACCGTGAGGACGAAAGTATATTGACCAGCCTTTCTCAGATCATTCACAACAACTTGTGCGCCAGTACCCACAGGAGCCGGTGTGCCAAGCACTCCGTCAGGATTGCTCTTCATCGTCCATGTGTATGTGACAACTTCGCTGTCGTAGCCTTCACCGCTGCCGTTGAGAGTTAAAGAAGCCCGAGTAGGATACGCAGGCGGGGTAATCGTATTTCCGCCAACTACACCGGCGCTTGCAGTCGGCTCACGCGTATCCGGCAACGGCGGATTATCCGCACCGTCATCGCAGCTTACGAATGTAAACAGGACGAAACCTGTTAGTAAAATCAGAATGTTTTTTTACCGCCTTGACAATGTTCTGCATATAAGATATATTAATTATATCCTCGTAAGAGGATCGCCATATTGGCGACGCCACTGAATGAGGGGGCGTTGTACCCTCATCTGCCAAACCCAGTTTTGCTAAAGCAAGGCTGGGTTATTTTTTACCTATCATCGACCTTAGTTCATCAAATGACCAAATAAATAATTCTTTTGTTTTTTCATAAAAGCATATAAATCGCCCTTCATCAAAACGGTTTTTTAATTCCCCGGCAATTTTTGCTTTAATTCCTCTAACTGGTATATCAGATAAAAGCCGGATAAACACCGAATGCTTTTTAGTTATTTTACAATTTTTTAATAAAATTGCGCCTTGTTTATAGCCAATTTTAAATTTTCCGCCTAATGTTGCTCTTGTCCCAGAAACAGTTTTCATCTCAATAATTTCTCCGTCCATAGCTAAATCAGCACAAAGTTCCTGTTTCCCGCCTTGAATAAATATTTCCGGCAAAAAAAAGGCAATGCTTCCCCTGCTTGTCAAAATCCTAACCTGAGACATTTCTTTTTCCCATTTAACTTGTTCTCTTATCTTCTGCGAAAGACGGCTTTTTGCTACCCATATATTATGTTCCGTTGCTATCCATTCCTCTCCAGGAAATAAGGTTTTAGCCAATTTAAGAGTTTTTCTATAATTTTTGGGCATTTTAGGTTTTTCTACTTAAATTATTTCACGCTTCACTGATATAAGCATCGTCTATTATAACTTCGGATTCTTCCAAAGCAGCCAAAACCTGTCATTAAAACACACTCGGTTTGGGGTTCTATTTAAAAATATTGAACAAGGTGAAATATTTCTTATCCAACCTTGAATTTTCATTATATATGTTTATTTATTGATTGTCAAATTAGTAATAGACGCAGGCGCGCTACGGCTTTAAAAGGTAAAAAGGTAGCAGCTTACCTTTTCCAAGAACAAAGCGGTTCCTGTTACATGTGCGTCTGTGGTACACTTGCCGTTACTACGCAGCATTTTCCATTATTTTTATTTGATCGTATAGATATTCCGGAGCAAAATCTACGCCATTTTCCCAGCACAAAGTATGCCGTTCTATTTTTATTAATTTAAATTTGTCTTTGTC
>Ga0123356_10001859_pt1 | contig 22853 bp, 16 predicted proteins | sample TergutEmb28metaG_2_FD_92546 | JGI IMG/M metagenome (GOLD analysis project Ga0123356, IMG submission 92546) | Embiratermes neotenicus P3 segment gut microbial communities from Petit-Saut dam, French Guiana - Emb289 P3 | ecosystem: Host-associated > Arthropoda: Insects > Digestive system > Gut ...
GAGCCGGCCGAGTGGCCGGCCACCACGATGCGGTGGGGGTCACCGCCGTAGTCCGCAATGTTGTCACGGACCCACTGCACGGCCTGCGCCACGTCCTGCGCGCCGGCTGGCCAGGTGTGCTCGGGGGCGAGCCGGTACGTGATCGTGACGCCGACCCAGCCGTTGCGGACCGCCCAGGCGCCGACGTGGTCGTACATCGGGGTGCCCGGCACGTGCTTGTCGCCGCCGACGAAGCCGCCGCCGTGCACGAAGACGAACACGGGAGCCCCGCTGTCGCCATGGGCGCTGCGTTCTTCGCCCGAGGTGTGCACGTCGAGGCGATTGCGCTCGTGCTGGCCGTAGGACTTGTCGCGGTCGATTTTCGGCGCGGTGTAGCCGACCTTGTCGTGGAACGGCTTGAGCAGGGCCCAGCTGGTCTGTACAAGTTCCGGGGTGATGGCCGGGTCCATGCCGGTCAGTTGAGCGATCACGTCGGGTGGAAGCTGCTCCGTCACAGTTCTGCGTACCTTTCGGTGCTCGGCGATGGCTAATAGAAGAAAGCGATCGTGCGGAACTCCACCGACTCGCGGGGGTTCGCGTCGGCCGCGTACGGGGCCTCGAACGCGGTGTGCGGCACCCGCCAGGCGACCTCATGGTCGGTGTCGTGCAGCTTGAACAGCAGCGCCTCATCCCTGCTGAGATCCGGGAAGAACCACCAGCGGTGCCCCGGCCGGTGGGCGAAGATCGAGCCAGCCGGCATGGCGTCCGGGTCCTCGATGTCCGGCACGTTGTCCGGGTCGGGGAGCTTGTCCACGAACAGCAGCAGGTTCGGCTCACCCTCCGCGTCCTGCACGGAACGGTAATCGAGCAGCGCCAAGGGCCAGTCTTGCGGGGGCGGGCTGAACGCGCGCCACAGGCTGGTCATGATCGCCCGCCGGTACGGCTCGCCGCGCGGCGAAGCCGCCGACAGCCTGGCGTCCGCTCGTCCCGGGTGCATGTCCACGTGCACATCGGAGGCGGGCGGCTGTGCCCCGTTCAGGTCCTGGTTCGCACGGCGGATCACCCAGCCGAGAGCGACGACCTCGTCCGCGCCGGTCGCCAGTTTCACCAGGTCCTTGACCTCGGCGGTGTAGGTCCCATCGAGCTGATCTTTGTCGCCGAAGTCGGTGACCGCGCTGTGGTGGTCGAGCCGGGTGAAGCCGGAGAAGTCAAGGCCGAACTCGTCCTGATGGGGCCGCGCGTTGGTGATCGTGACCGTCGTGGGCGCGTACTCGGTGGTGGTCAGATGGCCGCCCAGCGCGACGTAGAGCCGGTTGCGCTTCGAGCCTGGCCTGAGGTAGTTGAGCGTGGCCGACACCGCCGGCGCGGCGTCGCCCGTGACACCATCCATGAGACCCACTATGCGCCGGGTTGCCTGGCGGCTCCAGATGCCCCGGCCACAAGCAACGGCACCCGTTCCGCTAGGCCGCGCCTATGCGGAGTTTGTCCCCACCGACCACCGCTGTTCATTCCTGTTTAAACGGGGATGAAACCGGACTTCGATTCAGCGCCGAACACTGGTTTCCATGAGAAAGCGCTATCTGGCGGCCGGATTCGCCGCCCTGCTGACCGCTGCATCCGTGGCGTCGGCGAGCGCGGCAACGAGCTCACCGACGGCCTCCTCCTCCCCCGCTCCCCTGAACTCTCCGATCAAGCACGTCATCGAGATCATGATCGAGAACCACACCTTCGACAACCTCTTCGGATCGTTCCCCGGCGCCGACGGGATCCCGGCGAAGGCCTCGTTCCTCAACCCCAACGCTTACTACGACTCCGCGCCGAACGTGACGCCGGTATACGCCACGCCGAACGAGGGCGACGTGCAGGGCGCGATCAACAACTCGCGGGTCGCCGAGCAGATGGCCATGGACTACGTGCCGGCCAAGGGCTACCAGATGGATCATTACACGGTGTTCCCGCAGGACGGCATGTCCGCGATCACCGAGTTCGGGCCGTCCTTCGACCCCAACGAGCAGTACCTGGCCTCGACCTACGAGCTGGCCGACCACAACTTCCAGCCGGTCATCGCGCCGACTCAGCCCAACGTCATGACCGCGCTGAACGGCACCGCGCACAACTGGTACTACAACAACCTCGAGCCGGGCTCGACGCAGCCATGGAACTCCATCTTCGACGAGCTGAGCGCGCATGACCGCAGCTGGAAGATCTACTACGCGCTGCCGACGTCCATCCTGAACGGCACGATCTGGGACCAGATCATCCCATCCGGTTCCACCGCGGACCTGACCACCGGCGACCAGTTCTTCACCGACCTGGCCGACGGCCAGCTGCCCGACTTCTCCTTCATCCGCCCCGGTGTCGGCTACAGCACCGAGCCTCCCGAGGACGTCGGCGAGGGCGACGCGTGGATCGGGCAGCTGGTGAACGCCGTCGCGCAGAGCCCCTACTGGAACTCGACCGCGATCTTCGTCACCTACGACGAAGGCGGCGGGTTCTGGGACCACGTCGCGCCCTCGTACCAGAGCGGGTACGGCACCCGCACTCCGATGATCATCATCAGCCCGTACGCGAGGCACGGCGTGTACCACCAGCAGACCACGAACGTCTCCATCCTCAGGTTCATGCAGGCGCTGTGGGGCATGCCGCCGCTGACCCCGCTGAACGCGCGGCAGAACAACTTGCTGCCCGCCTTCGACTTCAATCAGGCGCCGGGTAAGGCACCGAGTCTCCCGGTGGCGCCCACGGACACCATCGGGTTCCACGGCACCGGCGGGATCCTTACCGACATCGGCGTACCGTCAGTCAACAGCAACCTGACGATCAACCTGGAGACCGAGACGGGCGGGCTATCGCTCGATCCCACGGTGAACGGTCCGGTGACGCTTACGCTCACGCCGCCGCCCGGCGTCGCGGTGCCGTCGTCGTTCCCGAAGTCGGCGACGCTGGCCAACGGGCAAGTGAACATCAGTGTCAAGTTCTCCACGGCCGGCTACTACCGCATCGAGGCCCAGGGACCCGGCGGAAGCGCCGGCTGGGTGACGGTCGACGTGGGCGTCAATCCGAACACGGCCCCCTGACTTAGCCGCTACTGGCAATGGTGCCCGGTCCCCACGGGGACCGGGCACCATTGCTCAGGCAGGCTCATCCGGTGGTGACGGCCGGACGCGGGACGCGCTCGTAGTCGGGCACATGCCCGGAGACCGCCGGAGCCGGGGGCTCGAACGCCGGGATCTCGTCCGGGCGGACGGTGGCCACGGCCGCCGAACCGACGACCGCGGGATCGGTGACGAGGGCGACCAGCTTGCTCTCCCGCAGCGGCGCGGATGACCCTGATTCGGTGATGTGCGGGGCGAGCATCTGGTCCTCGGGCAGCGCCATCAGCGTCTCGGGCTGGACCTTGTGGTCATAGACGAGCTCAAAGCTGATCTCGTCGCCGACGCTCACGCCGTCAGTCCGGGACTGCGAGGTCGACCGCGTGTGGCTGGTCTCCTCGGTTCTGGTCCAGGACTCGGTCCGTGCCTCGCTCTCGTGCTGTGCGGAGAACGTGGTGCGGGTCCGCAGGACCCCGTTGCTGGTATTGCTATCTCTCTCGTCTTTCCGCTCATCGTCTCTAGCGCCGGAGAAACGGTTACCGGCGGCGGCCGGCCGACGGTCCGCCACGTGGATGTGGACCTGCTGGTCGCGCCGCGGCACCTCCGCCTCGGAGTACGCCTGGCCGGTCGATGTGCCGGTGGTGTGCGTCACCGCCTCGCCCTGGGTGGACCCGGTGGTCTGCGTGAACGATTCGCCCGTGGTCAGGGTGCGCGAGCGGCTGAGACTGTGCGTGCGGGAGAACCGGCCGGCGACGAACCGCCGCTCAAGGCCGATGTGCTCGGCCGCACGCAGCGCCTCCGGCCTGGTCGCCAGCCGCATGAAAGCGGTACTCCTGGTGTCCAGGTGCCGCGCGGACTCCTCGGTCAGCCGGGAGAACGTCCGCACCAGCGGGACACCGTACCGCTCGCATACGGCGGTCAGCCGGGACAGGTGCCTGGTCGACTGCTCGTCCGCCCCCGAGAGCACCACCGCCGGCCGGAAGCCGTCGCCGGCCGCAACGGCCCGGGTGACCCACTGCACGACCAGTGCAGCCGTCAGGTCGGCCGCCACGTCTCGCGGCCCGTCGGCGAGCGACAGGCAGGTCAGCCTGGCCGGCGACCGGGGCGCGGCAGCGGTGCCGAGCCCCGCGAGTGGCTCGACCACCGCTACGAGCCGCACCAGGTTTCCTGCCACTTGCTCTCGCAGCCCGTCAGCGAACAAGCCGCCCAAGGCGGCTCGCTCGTCTTCGGTCAGGGGACCCCCGTCGATGGCGGGAGCGGTTAGCAGACACTCCAGCGCGGCATGCAGCCTGCCCATGGTCACGTCGTCCCCGAGTAGCCGGACGACCTTGCGCAGGATCATCAGGTCCGTCGCCCGCCCGGCGGCGGTCGCGTTCGCATCGTCGGCATGCACCACCTCGACGATCAGGGAGGCGATCTCTTCCCCGGTCAGCCCGTCGAGCAGCGGAGTCGCAGCCAGGTCAGCGGGCAGTTCGTAGTCCCGGTGCGAGATCCCGGCCTGTTCCGCGGCGGCGATAAGGCCGTCGGCCACCCGGTCATGCGACAGGTCAAGCACGATGACCGCCCGCTCCGCGAGCAGCTCCCAGCCAAGCCCGGTGAGCATCCCCCGCCGCCCGGCGGCGGTCCCGCCGAAGACGTCAAGCCTGCTGATGTTCTCGTGCGCGGCCACCTGCAGCCAGCGCGGTGCCGCGGCGACCCGGTTGGCTTCCGACCGCGCCCACTGGGCCTTCGACCGCTCGTATTCGGCGATCTCAGCCGCATGCCGTGCAGCCCGCTCGGTGGTCTCGTGCCGCAGCCGGGCGGAGACCCGGCGGCGCCTCCAGCCCAGTCGGAAGGCGGGCCACCAGCAGCCGATCGCGAAAACCGCGGCCGCGCCCCACGCCCAGTCCTGGCGCGCGAAGAAACCGGCCAAGCCGAACAGGACAACCGCGAACAGCCCGAGCAGAATCAGCAGCCGCGTCCAGACCGTCCGAGTGTGCTGAGCCCACCGCAAGGCCGCCACCTTCGCGGCGTCAGGCTCGGGCACGGCCGGGGCGGGACGGTCATACTCGCGGGCTCGCAGCCCCGGTTCGTTAGGGATCCAGCCAAGGTGCAGTCCCATAGGGGGAGATTAGGGCTGCAACTCTCCGGTATCAATTCGAACCGGGTCAAACCCGGGCGTGTCGTTTATTTCGCCGGACTGTTTACGTTGCGTTCGATGAAACGGGCGAGGGGAACGCCGAGGGCCGCCTCATCGACAGTCAGGCTGCCTATCGTCGACATGTGGTTGTGGCCGTCCACCCAGACCAGGTCGGGCATGGTGCCATGACGGGAAAGCCAGGCGGTGACCAGGCCGGCGGCAGCCTCGTGGAAGGCCGGGCCGTCGCATTCAGCGACGCTGAACAGCAGCGGAACGCGGGACTCGAGCAGGCCGGCCAGGGTACCGGTCGCCTCGCCCAGGTTGGCGCCGTAGTAGGGATGGGGAGGCTCGCCGGGCTGGGCGCTCCGCAGCTCGTAGATGCCGGACAGCATCGCGGCACCGCGGACGCCGTCGAGGCTGCCGCCGCCCTGGCCGGCGATGAAGGCGGAGACGTGCACCGCGCCCGCGGAGTTCCCGGCCAGCACGATCCGGTCCGGGTCACCGCCGTGGTCCGCGATGTTCGCCCGGAGCCAGGCGACGGCGGCGGCCACGTCCTGCGCGCCGGCCGGCCAGCTGAACTCAGGAGCGAGCCGGTGGGTCATCGTCACGCCCACCAGGCCATGCCGGACGGCCCATGCCCCGACCAGGTCGTAACGCGGGGTTCCCGGGGTGTGCTTGTCCCCGGCAACGAACCCTCCGCCGTGGACGAACACGAAGACCGGGGCGAGGCCGGCCGCGGGCGAGTCACCGGTGTGCACGTCAAGGCGGTGCCTGGGATTATCGCCGTAGCTCAGGTCGCGAGCGATCCGCGGCGCCGTGTAGCCGGCCTTGTCATGAAACGGGGTGAGCAGCGCCCACGACTCCCGGGCCTGCTCCGGCGAGATGGCAGGGTCAATCGCGCGCAGCCGCGCGATCACGTCAAGCGGCAGTTGCTCCACCATGAGCCCATTATCCAGAAATCCAGCGGGGGTGCGGAGCACTTCATCATGCATTCCCCGGTTATATCGTTCGCCGGGCACGATGAGCCCAGCTCTCCACGTGAACCTCACCCGCTGCCGGTGGTGCTTGCCTGCAGCTTCAGCAACTCTGGGAATGAGTGCCGTTAAATGCATCACTGGAAGTTTCAGTCAGGTGAAGTCAGGCACCAGAACGAGGGCATAGCCGTACGGACCATGTCGTTTGCGCATTGTCAGTACGTATCATACTAAAACTGACAAGTTGTTCGCGTAATAAATCCTACAGAACACCCCTCTAGCAGGAAAGATGAAGACTACTGGCTAGTAGCTCGGGGAACGACTGGCATGTGACAACCCAGCCGGGCTAGGCTGATGAATAGCGGGCGCGGGGATTTAAATTAACGGCGAGTTAAATTAAATCAATATCTCCGCTGCAATCTGGAAGTGCGGTCCTAATGGACACCCAGCGACTGAAAGATAATTTCGCCCGCGTCGCCATGCACGGTGACGAGGTACCGCTGTTCTTCTATGCGGACCTGTTTCTCGGACATCCCGAGACACGCGGCATGTTCCCGCTCGCGATGAACGTGCAGCGCGACCGGTTGGTCAGTGCCCTGGGACAGGTCGTGGCCGACGTGGACAACACCGACGCCCTCGTCCCGTTCCTGCGTGGTCTCGGCCGCGATCACCGCAAGTTCGGCGTCATCCGTGATCACTACGCCGCGGTCGGCACCAGCCTCATCAACACGCTTCGCTACTTCAGCGGGCCGGAATGGTCAGCCGAGCTGGAGGCGGACTGGACGGACGCCTACATCCTTGCCGCACAGACCATGATCGAGGCTGCGGACCAAGACGAGCAGGGAAACCCGGCGTGGTGGGAGGCGACCGTGGTCAGCCACGAGCGGCGCTCGCTCGACACAGCCGTGTTCCGTGTCACCACCAGCGAGCCGCTGACCTATGTCCCTGGGCAGTCCGTCTCCCTGGAGTCCTCGATGGCGCCCCGTCACTGGCGGCTGTACTCGATGGCCAACGCGCCGCGCGACGACGGCACACTGGACTTCCACGTTCACATGGTCGACGGCGGCACAGTGAGCCCGGTCCTTACGTACCAGATCAGGGTTGGCTCGCGGCTCAAGCTCGGGCCAGTGGTGGGTGACCTCCGGCTGGCAGCGATGTCAAGTACCCGTGACATTCTCATGGTCGCCGGCGGCACTGGGCTCGCTCCGCTCAAGGCCATCGTCGAGCAGATCGCGGGCTTCCGGAATCCGCCCCAGGTCCACCTGTTCTTCGGGGCCCGCCACGCCGATGGTCTGTACGACCTGCCCCACCTGGAGAAGATGGCTGCCCAGTGGCCCTGGTTCACGGTCACCCCGGCTGTTTCCGAAGACCCGGGCTACCCGGGCGAGCGCGGGCTCATCTCGGATGTGGTGACCAGGCAGGGAAGCTGGAATCGTCATGAGGCTTTCATTTGCGGTCCGCCTGCGATGGTAGCGGCCAGCGTCAGCCAGCTGACCGCGGCTGGAATGCCTGAAGACCGCATACACACCGAGGACTTCGGGGGGGAAGTGGCATGAGTGTTGTAGGCCGCGTTATTACCGGGGACGAGGGACGCCTGACTCCGGACGAGGTCCGGTCTATGGTCTTCCCGCAGGCCCGGTTCGGCCGGCGAGGGCTCGATGAGGAGCACGTCAACGCTTTCCGTGCACGCGTTGAGGAGGAGATCGTCTTCCTGCTCAACGAGCGCACGTCGCTGTACCAGCATGCCGAGGAGTTGCGGCGGCGGGTCAGCGAGGCTGGCGGCGAACCGGGTTACACGACCGAAGCCGCGCACGTGCAGGCAGTGCAGATCCTGGCCATGGCGCAGAAGACCGCCGACCGTATCATCGGCGAGGCAAAGGACTACTGCCGGCAGCTCGCCGATGGCGCCAAGCAACGCCGTGACCAGATGCTCGCCGAGGCCCAGGCCAACGCCTCCCGGATGCTGGAACAGTCGGACAGCCAGGCCAAGGCTGCCGTCACGGAATTCGCGGCCAGGTCACCTCGCGACAGGGACAAGAACCCCGAGGAAGAGATAGCGTACCTGCGGACGTTCAGCGAGGCGTACCGGAACCACCTGCGAGCCTATCTCGAGGCGCTGCTGCGCGGCGTGGACGAGTGGGGCCGCGCGGAACGCGCGTCCTTCAACGAAGCGGACGACAGCCGGCCGGGGCTCAGCCAGCCGCGCCCCCATTAACTCTCGGCACGGCATTGAACCGGATTCCCCCGTCTTCCGTATATCTGGATGTCCGCGCCATCCGGACATGGGGAGGGGGAATGATGGCAATGCATCACCGTGGTCTTCCGGGCTTGCCCGGCTATGGCCTTCCAGGCTCGGACGGCGAGCATATCGTGCAGGAATGCACCGGTACGGCTAGCCGTGCTGAAGCGTTTTACGCCGACCAGCTCACCGACCAGCTCACTGACGAGATGCAGAAGTTCATCTCACGCATGCAGATGGCGTTCATCTCGACGGCCGACGCGTCGGGGGACTGCGACTGCAGTTTCCGGGCTGGCCCACCTGGCTTCGTCCGGGTGCTCAGCGACCGCACTGTCGCCTACCCCGAGTACCGCGGCAATGGCGTGAAAGCCAGCCTCGGCAACATCCTGGAAAACCCGCACATCGGCATGTTCTTCATCGACTTCACCGAGGATCTGATCGGCCTGCACGTCAACGGCTGGGCAAGGATCCTGGACACCGGCGCCATGCTGAAGATCGACCCCGGCCTGCCCGAGCCGGACGCTCCCGGCCGACGGCCCGAGCACTGGGTGCTGACGAAGGTCGTCGAGGCATACATCCACTGCTCCAAGCACATTCCCAAGCTGGTTCCCGAATCTCGGGTACGGCACTGGGGCACTGACAATCCACGCCACAAGGGCGGCGACTACTTCGGTGTTCGCCGTCGCGCCCATCGCGGCGCGCCTGCGGCCTGACCGTGAGCCTGACCCGCTCCTGTTCAGCCGACGGTAGCTGCGCAGCACTCTGCCCGGTTACGCGTCCCGGCTTTCCGCCGCGGCGCGGACGGCGGGCATAACCACGTCCGCGTAGGCTCCGAGGTTTGCCAGGGCCTCGTCCAGGGACAGGTCGCCGAAGGCGAGGGTGGCCTCGACGTAGTTCATCGGGGCCTGGCGGACCTGTTCGACCAGCCTGTCCCGCACCGTCTCCGCGCTGCCGACCACGGAGTTGCCCTTGGCCAGGGTGTTGTCCGTGTCATAGAAGGCGTCACCGCTGTGGTCATCGTGGTCGTGCCACAGCTTGGTCAGCTGACGGGCGAACACGTCGTTGGCCTTACGGAAGCGCTCAAGGGCGAGCGCGTCAGTCTCGGCGATGTAGATGTGCGCGGCGACGCCGAGCCGCGGCCTGGCCGCGGGCCGGCCAGTGCCCGGGTCTTGGGCGCCCGGGCCTTGCCGCCACGTCCGCCAGTAGGTGCGGGCGGCGTCGGTGAAGGCGCCGGAGTTCCAGCGGCCGACGAAATTGACGTTGTTCGTGCCCGCCCACTGCGCGGTAGCGACGTTGGACGACGCGTACCACAGCGGCGGGTGGGGCTGCTGGACGGGGCGGATCGAGAGCTCGGCGTCGACGCTCGGGATCAGCGTGCCCTGGTGCTTGAGTCTCCCGGTTGCCAGGGCCGTCGTGAGGGCTTGGAGGGCTTCGGCGTAGATAGCCTTCGCGCTGGCCGCGTCGACGCCGAAGTGTGCCAGTTCGTACGGGCTGACCCCGCTGCCGACGCCGACGTCGAGGCGGCCGTGCGACATCTGGTCGAGGGTGGCGATCTCCTCGGCCAGCCGGAGCGGATGGTAGGCCGGCAGGACGTGGACGAGCGCGCCGATGCGCATCGTCGTCGTTCGCTGGGCGAGCGCGGCGAGGAAGAGGTTCGGCGAGGGACAGACGGACAGCGGCGTGCCGTGGTGCTCGGTGACGTGGTAATGGGTGATGCCGCGGCGCTCGGCTTCCTCGGCGAAGGCCAGGCGGTTGTCGATGATCTGGCCCGGGGTTGAGTCGCCGAGGTCGAAGGAGTCGAAGATGCCGAACTCAAAAGTGTCGCGCACGGTGCCGCCAATCACGGAGTTGCTAGTCACGGGGCTTAGTCACGGGCTCGCTCACAACGGGGCCTGCTGATCACGCGGTTGCTGAACATCCTCGGCCTCGTTGTACTTACCGGACAGTATTGGCCCGCCCGGTCCGCGGTCTTCGGGCCCGGTGCCTAACGTTTGATCGGAATCTCATACGGTTCGTACAATCGCGGCCTATGGATGGATCTCGCGAGCCGACCGCTCTGCTGGCGACGTTCGTCGCGGGGCTGGTACCGGATTCACCGGTCACCGCGGTAACCTCCCGGGCCGAGCGAGCGCTGGCGGGGGCCGGGCTGTCGCCGGGCGCCACCGGCTGGGCGATCGCCGTCGGCCGCCGCTGCTCTGACGCCACCCGGATATCTCAGGGTGAGCACGCCGCCGTGCTCACCGAGGAGGACACCAGGCAGGCGATCGAGGTGTCCATGCTCGGCCTGCTGCGGCGGCTGTCCGGCGACCCGACCGTGCCGCCGCTGAACGAGTGGCAGCTGACGCTCGCCCGGACAATGGCCCGCCTCGACTGGCCCTACGAGCGATACGTCGTCGGCCTGCGGCTGGCCCAGGACATGGCGCTGGACGCGCTGCTGGACCGGGTGATCGAGTTCCGCCCCGCCGAATCCCGCCCCGAACTGCTGCGCGCCGTCACCCAGGGGGTCGCCAGGTTCTTCGATGACAGCGTGCGTGCTGTCATCACCGAGTTTCTCGCGGAGCGGCAGCGCGCGATCGCGCAGAGCGTGGCCGAGCGCCGCCGGGTGATCAGCGCGCTTGTCGCGGGCGAGCCGGTACCCGCCGACCTGGCCGCCGCCACGCTCGGCATCGACCTGGCCCAGCACCACCTGGCCCTGATCCTGTGGCGACCGGCCGGGCAGGACCCGGTTGGCTGGTCGAAGAGCCAACTGGAGTTCGCCGCCAACCGCGCGGCCGGACGGCTGCGCGCGCCTGCCACGCTGACCATCCCGGGTGACGAGTCGCTCGGCGCCCGGACCGACGCGCTGCTGTGCTGGCTGACCAGCCCGGTCCCGTTCACGGCCGGCTATCTCCAGGTCATTGCCGGGCTCTTCGATGCAAGCACGGAGGTCGGCGTCGCCGTGGGCGTGCCGGCCGCGGGCGCGGGCGGCTTCCGGCGCAGCCACCTGGCGGCCCGCGACGCCTACCGGGTGGCGTGCACCGGATCCGAGGACCGGGTGACGGGCTATGCGGACGTGGCCGCGATCGCGCTGCTGTCAGCGGACGCCGAGCGAGCCCGCTGGTTCATCGCCGAGGAACTCGGCAGACTCGCCGAGCCGGGGGCCTCCATGGACGACCTGCGCGCGACGGCGCTGTGCTACCTGGACTCCGGCAGGAACCTGATGGACACGGCCCGCCGCCTGCACGTCCACCGCAACACGGTGGTGTACCGGCTGGCGAAGATCGAGCGATTGCTCGGCCGCCCGCTCGACGAGCGCCCGTTCGCCACTCAGGCCGCCTTGACGCTCGCACGAATCGGGTCTGCGGATTAGGTGGAGTGGCGGTTAGCCTGTCTTTGCTCTATTTGTTCTCTTAATTAGCGTAAGAGACGAAAGACGAGGGTCAGCATGTTCGAGAAGTTCGAACGGCCGGTGAAGTGCTCGGCCGGGCACGTCTATACGACGATCTGGGTGCCACTCGGGTCACTCAAGGCGGTGCGGCTCGGCTGGAAGCGGTACCAGTACTGCCCGGTCGGGCATCACTGGGCGACCGTTGGCTGGAACGACCGCGACTCGATGTCCGCTGAGGAGCTCGCCGAGGCCGCAAAGGTGCACGACATCCGGATCCCGTGACTTTCCTATCGGGAGTTACGCGACGCTGATGCGCCGTCAGCCTCGCGGTCAGTGGCCGCGGAAGGCCTCCTCAAGCCACCACGACGGTCGCGTCCGCGTCACCTTTGCGTGCACGAGCATCGGGCGGTCCCTGGGCCCGGCCAGCCAGGTCCTGACGGCTTCGAGGTCGGCAGGTTCGCAGACGGTCGCGGCCTGGCAACCGAAGCCGCGGGCGATGGCGGCGATGTCCGCCGGCGGGAACTGCACGCTGCCCAGGGGGTAGCCGTCCGGGCCGAAGTGGTGGACCTCGGCACCGTAGGCCTCGTCGTCGTAGACGACGACGAGCAGGTCGCGGATGCCGAGGCGGACGGCGGTCTCGAGTTCACCAATGCCCATCAGCGCGCCGCCGTCGCCCAGGGCGGCCACCGTAAGGCGGTCCGGGCGGGCGATCGCGGCACCAATCGCGGTCGACAGGCCAAGGCCCACGGACTGGAATGCCTGGGTGAAGACGAAGCCGTTCTCGTCCGGCACATCGAGGAACATCGCCGGATAGCCCATGAAGTTGCCTGAGTCGGTGGCGATCGTGCGCTGGGCCGGCAGCAGGTCGTCGAGCACGATCGACAGGGTGCGCGGATCGATCCTGCCCTCCTCGCGAACCGGCTCGTACGGGACGTCGCGCCAGCGGCCCTCGGCCGCGAGGCGCTTGGCCAAATCCGGTGTCCGATAGCCCGACGATCGCTGGCCGCGCCGGTCGAGCTCGTCCAGCACGGCACTCGCGGCAGCGGCCACGTCGCTCGGAACTCCGATGTCGATGCGGTGCTGTACGCCGAGGGCGGCGGGGTTGGAGTCGACCTGGATGACCTTCGCCGAGTCGCTGATCAGGGTGCCGTGCCTGGTGGTCCACATGGTCAGCGAACAGCCCCAGGCGACGATGAGGTCGGCGTCCCGGATCAGCTCCGCGGCCACCGGGGTGGCGAAGCCGCCGCTGACGTCCAGGCTGTAGGGGTGACCGCGGAACAGACCGCGAGCCACGGCCGAGGTGGCAAGCAGCGCGCCCGCTCGGTAGGCCAGGCTCTGCAGTTCCCGCTTCGCGCCGCGCGCGCCGCGACCGGCCAGGAAGACCGGGCGCTCCGCGCCGGCCAGGGCGTCGGCCAGCGCGGCAACGGCTTCGGGGGACGACCCGAGCCTGGGGGTGGTAGGCCGCGCGGGCAGGCTGAACCGCGGCACCCGCTGAGCCTGGACGTCGAGCGGCAGGCTGAGCAGCACCGTCCGGCGCTCGCGGAGCGCGGTGCGGTGGGCGCGGGTGAGGTCCGCGCGGGCGGTCGTCGCGGACAGGATGCGATCAGGGATCGCGCCAACAGCGGCCGCGATAGCGAGCTGGTCGATGTAGAAATTCGAGGTGGGTGCGGTGGCCTCGGCGGCAAGGATGAGCAGCGGGGTGCGGGACTTGGCCGCCTCGGTGATGCCCGTGATCGCGTTGGTGAAGCCGGGGCCCTGGTGCACGGAGAGCACGCCGAGCTCGCCGCTGACGCGAGCGTAAGCGTCGGCCATGACCGCCGCGCCGCCCTCGTGCCGGGCCGCGATGAAGCGCGCGCCGTTCGCCGTCAGGGCGTTGGTGAGGAGAAAGTTGCCGCTGCCGACGACGCCGAAGACCGTGCTGACGCCCTCGGCGCGCGCCAGGGCGGTGCCGACGGCCTCGGCGACGGTTACCTCATTTCCCTGGCCGGTCACCTGGCCACCGTCACCTGGCCACCAGGGCGAGGACGCGGGCCGGGGAGCCGGAGCCGCTGACGATGGGCAGCGGCGCGGCGATCACGACCGCACCCGTCACCGGAAGCTTGTCGAGGTTGCGGAGCTGAGTCAGGCCGTATTTGCCCGCGCCGAGCACCGCCTCATGGCACGGGAACGCCGGGGTGAAGCCGAATGCCTGGCCCGCGTCGGTGCCGACGGTCTCCACGCCGAACCCGAGCAGTTCGGTCCGGGCCAGGTAGGCCGCGGCGGCGGGGGTGATGCCGGGGGTGTGCGCGCCGCGATCGTCGGCATTGGCGAAGGCCTGCGGGTCGTCTCCGCGGACCGACCAGCCTGTTCGGAAGAGGAGCCAGCCGCTGGCCGGAAGCGGGCCGTTGGCCGCCTGCCACTCCTCGAGGTCGCTGGTGTCGAGGAGGAAGTCGGGGTTCTGGGTGGCCTCTTTGACCTTGTCGATGACGACGGCGGGGCCGATCAGCTTGCGCGGCGGGATCTGCGAAACGTCTTGGAGGTCCTTGCCGGTGACCCAGTGGTTCGGGGCGTCCAGGTGCGTGCCGGTGTGCTCGCCGGTGCGGATGTTGTTCCAGTACCAGGCCGGCCCTCGGTCGTCATAGCGGCTGATCTCCTCGAGCCGGAAGGGCTGCGTCTGCCCGAACTCCGGGGGGAGCTGGAGGATCGGGGTGTTCTGGTGCAGCGGGGAGGTCAGGTCGACGACCTCGATCGAGCCGTCGATGATCTTCGCCGCGAATTCGGCGAGGTCTGCCATTTCGTTCCTTCGCGTTGCCGTTTGCCTGCGGGCGGGCTGACGCTGCGACCGTAGCGAGGTTCGGTTGATTCCGCAATCGTTGTCAGGCCGTTGACTCTCGCTGCCGAGCATCTATCATAGTGATATCACTTTTATCGGGGGACCTAGCGCTCACAGGAGGTTTCCATGGATAAGAGCCTGACCAAGCGCGGTCGCCTCATCCTCGGCGGGCTGGGCGCGCTGTCCCTGCTGGCCGCCGGGTGCTCTTCCGGCCAGCCAAGCGTGCCACCCTCCACCACGACCACCTTCGCCGGGGCCACCACGCCCGCCGGGTCATGGCCTTATCCCAACGGCGACCTGGCCAACACGCGCGATGCGGTGGGGTCGGCCATCTCCCTGGCCAACGTTTCCCAGCTGCGCGAGGCCTGGACATTCAAGCTCTCGGGCACGGCCGCGAACGGCGTAGAAGACGCGGGCTCGTTCGCCGCCAATCCCGTCGTGGTCAACGGTGTCGTCTACATCCAGGACCTGGATGCCAACGTTTACGCGGTTTCGCTCGCCACCGGCAAGCTCAAATGGGAGTACCAGGTCAACATCCCCGAAAAGAGCGGACCCGGACCGGACGGGGTGGCGGTCGCGAACGGCGTCGTGTACGGAGACACCTCAACCGCAGTGTTCGCGCTGAAGGCCTCGACCGGCTCCGTGCTCTGGAATGACACGAGCCTGCTGAACAGCGGCCAGGGGGCGTTCGAGATCCAGCCGCAGGTGGCCGGCGGGCGCGTCTACCTGGCAAGCGCGTACGGGAAGGGACCGGGCGGCGGCATACTCCTCGCGCTGAACGCGTCCACCGGTAAAGAGCTGTGGTCGTTCAACACGGTCATCGGCGGCGAGCCCGTGGGGGTGACCTCACTCGGCGCTGGCTCCGGCGGGGCGTGGGAGACGCCGCTGGTGGGGACGGACGGCTCGGTGACGTTCGGCATCGGGAACCCTTACCAGTCGATCGGCGATGCGATCAGCCACCCGGCCAGGGACCTGTATACCAACAGCGAGCTGAACCTGGACGCGGCGACCGGCCGGCTGCGCTGGTACTACCAGGCCCTGCCGAACGACTGGGAGGACCACGACCTGCAAGCCTCGCCGATCGCGGCCACCGTGAACGGGGTGCCCGCGGTCATCGGCGGCGGGAAGCTGGGCTACGTCTACGCGATGAACGCCGCGACCGGCGCGGTGCTGTGGAAGACGCCGGTGGGCGTGCACAACGGGCACGACAACGACTCCCTGCTGCTGCTCGAGCACAAGCTCACGATCAAGCTGCCGTACACCATCGAGCCAGGGGGGTACGGCGGCGTGCTCACCGACATGGCGGTCGCCGACGGCAGCGTGTACCTGGCCACCGTCGACATGCCGTTCACTATTTCGAGCATGAGTATGTCCGACGGCGTCCCGTCCGCTAAGCCCACCGGGGAGATGGAGGCGCTCAGCCTGGCCACCGGGAAGGTCGAGTGGGACACGAAGCTGCCGTCCTGGGCACTCGGCGCGGCCACCGTATCCAACGACCTCGTGTTCAGCACGCTGTACAGCGGCGAACTGATCGCGCTTAACCGGCAGACCGGAGCGATCGTCTACGAGCACAAGCTGCCGACTTCGACGAATGCTCCGCTCGCGATCGCAGGCAACACGGTGATCATCCCGGCGGGAGCTCCATACACCACGAAGAATGGCGCACCCGGACCCGCGCAGCTGATCGCCTACACGGTCCCGTAGCCGGCCGCGCCGACGTTCCCAGGATGTCCTTAACTATTTCTGAAGTTTCGTGTGCAGGGTGCAGAACCATGGTTGTAAGTTCTCGCTGTGTCTGATTCCCTGTCCGAGCTCCGGCCAGCGGAGACCGCCGTCACCGAGCGTCCGCCGTGGTACCGCGTCAGCACGCTAGGGGGTTCTGGACGGCGCTGGCTGACGGCAGCCGGCTGGATCGCCGGCGGCGGGGCGCTGCTCGCGTTCTTCGTGAAGATCGCGCTCAGCTTTCCGCTGAACTCCGACGAGTCGAGCAATGCCCTCCAGGCCTGGGCCATGCTCCACGGGCACCTGCTATTGCACGGGTGGATCCTCGGCGACGTCACGTTTTACACCTTCGAGCTGCCGATCATCGCGCTGAGCGAGTTCTTCTTCGGGCTGTCCGACCTCAGCAGCTCCGTCGCCGCCGCGCTCGTCTACCTGGTCGTCGCGGCCTGCGCGGTGGCCCTCGCAGTCCGCGGCAGCAGCGGCGCCGCGCGGCTGGCCCGCAGCCTGGTGACGGTCGCCGTCCTCGCCATCCCCCTCGCCGTTCCGTACGTTCTGTGGGTGGAGCTCGGGCCGCCCGATCACATGGGAACCTCGGCATTTGTGCTGATCTCGTTCCTGCTGATCGACACCAATCGGCTGCCGCGCTACACCGTCCCCCTCGTCGGCGCGATCCTGTGCCTGGGCCAGCTGAGCGACGTGACCGTGCGGTACGTCGCCGTGCCCGCGGTTGTCCTGGTGTCCCTTTACCAGATGGCCGCCGCGCGGCGGATTCGCAGCACCGACGGTGCGATGGCGCTCGCGGCGGTGGCGTCCGTGCCTGCCGAGCTCATCCTCCGCAAGGCGCTCCGGCACGTCGGCGCGTACCGCTTCATCGCTCCGAACTCGAAACTCGCGCCGGAGATTGTGTGGGGGCGCCACACCGAGCTCGCCTGGAACGTCCTGAAGTGGCTGTTCGGTGACTCCCCTGCTCCGCACATCCCGCTGCACGGCGCGCTCGCCATCCTCGGGCTGATCTCGCTGCTGGCCGCCACGGCGGGGCTGGTCGCGGTGGCCGTCCGGTGGCGCACCGCCACCCGGGCCGACCAGCTCCTCGCCCTGGCCATCGTCTTCAACCTCGGCGCATACGTGCTCTCCGACCTCCCGACGACGACCGACTCCCACGAGATCGCCATCGTGCTGCCGGCCAGCGCGGTCCTTGTCGCCAGGCTCCTGGTGCCCGCGCGGATCAAGGCCCGGTTCGCCGCTGGCGCGGCGGTCGCCGTGGCAGCCGCCGCGGCGCTCGTGCCACTCGTTACCGCAGCCACGTTCGCGCCGGCGACTGACCCGTCGGACGACCTCGTCGGCTGGCTTCAGGCCCGTCATCTCAGCTACGGCCTGGCCGGCTACTGGTCGGCGGCCGCGATCACGGAGAACGCGGGCGGCACGGTCGAGATCCGGCCCTTCGCCGACCGGAGGAACAAGGCCTGGAGGTACAACTGGGAGTCCGACCTCGATTGGTACGACGCTTCCAAGTACGACGCGAACTTCGTCGTCATCCAGGCGAAGTCCCCGCTGTCCGAGGCGGCGGTCGAGGTGGCCTTCGGCAAGCCAGCCGATATCGCGCACATCCCCGGCTGGGAGATCCTCGTGTACAACCACAACCTGCTCAAGCAGGTTCACCCCACGCCGCTGGCACCCACGGACTGACCGGCGAGGTCAGCACCGAGCCGCGACTGCCGCGGCTTCCGTTGACCAGTAGCTGGGCAGCGCGCCGTACGGATTCGGCTCACCGAGGTCGGTCACGAACAGGTTGCCGGCCCGGCGGGACCAGGACTGATTGACCGCGGCGGCGAGGTCCGCCTCCGGCGTGTCGTAGATGACCTGCGCGAACCGGTTCCGCCCGTACTGGTTAACCCAGCTCGGCACGGAGTCGGACTCGAACGACGCGTATGACCCTTCGAACACCATGATCACGTTCGCCACGGACATGAAGCTGCTCACCGGGAAGGCACCGACGTTGATCCAGATCACCGCGCCGGGGATCACCGAGTGGATGTAGGTGTACAGCTGCTGGTAGTACGGCAGCGCGCTGGCCGTGCCCTGCCCTAGGTCCAGCATGATCCCGTTGACGCCGTACCAGGCCTTGTAGTCGGAGATTTCCGCCTTGACCTGGGCGATCGGACGGGTGGCGTAGTCCGTCGAGGAGTAGCCGAGCACGGTGATGCCGTGCTGCTGCGCCAACTTCACCAGCTGCTGGAAGTGTGAGTCGGGTGCCGTCCCGACGCCGTTGTCCACGTTCAGGAACATGACCGAGGGCGCCGGCTTGGTGTCGATCGTCTGGTCCCAGAGCGTGCCCGAGTAGAAGTACGACGGTTCGAAGCTCTGCTGGCAGCCGGACGACGAAGTCGGCGGCGGATCGGTCGGCGGGGGAACCGGGGCCGGGGTGTGGCTGGGCGCGGGCTTGGCGGGCGGGCTCGGTGTCACCATGACCGAAGCCGACCTTGTGGGAGTGCCGGACGAGACATTCGGTGACGGTCTGGCCGAGGCGGTCCGAGACGCGCTGGCCGAGGGCTCGCCGGCTGGCTTCGCGGTGGGCCGCGTGGTGTGCCCAGCGGTGGCCGTCGGAGGCACGCTGGGCGCTGTGGTCTCCATAGCTCTGACGGTCGCGACCATCACGGGGGCGCCGGATCCAGATCCGAGCGTCGCCGCGTGGAGCGAGCCGCAGGCCGCGGCCGCCAGCCCGGTCAGTACGACTGCCGTGACCCGCGCCGCAGCCGGCACCCGGGCTCGCAGCCGCCGCGCGCGGTGGTCCTCTGCGCCGGGTCTTGTCGGTGCCATGCCAGCGTCAGCTCCCGGAGAATGCCAGCGGTTACGTTTCCGTTATCTTCTTCACCGCGCATCATTCCGCATTAAGGCATGCAATGAGGCCGAATTGACGAATGACACCGCATACTGCCGGATAACAACAGCTCCCGAGACTGATCGGCAGCCGAGTAGACGGAAGCGACCAGGTTGAGGCCATGATGCAGGTGAGGCCCGGAACTGCGACCGGCAGATATAAAGAGCCGAACCTTCACGTACCGTGCGGCGCGCCCGCCCCGCCTAGCCCACGCCTAGCCCCGGTTTCCAGCGAAGCGAATAGTCGTCCCGAGGCCTTCTGCGCCGCCAGTTCCCCGGCGGTTCTTATGCCGGGGCCAGATTGCGGCGTTCCCGGCTTTATCCGTCCGAGCGCCTGCGGCGATGGCTGCCCTTCGCAGCAGGCGCCCGGGTGGCCTGGGTCGGGATCGCGGCGGCAGAGGTCGACGTGGTCCCCGAGGTCCCGGCATGCCCGGGCGCTGCGGCCTCGGGCTTCACGTCTGTGCCAGCTGCCATGCCCGGCCCGTCCGGTGTCCTGGCTGAGTGATACCAGGGCCGCCAGACCAGCCGGTACAGCGGCACCAGCCGCGGGATGTCGCGCAAGCCGGGGATGAAGGGGACCAGCAGCAGGAGGAGGGTGCAGATGCCGGTCAAGTAGATCGCCCACACGTCCACACTGGAGGAGTTCTGGAAGGGTGAGATGTGGTACCACATCTGGTACAGCCACAGCCACGGCTGGCCAGGGTAGCTGCCGGTCTCGTTCATAACACCCCACTGGTCACCGGTGAGGTGCATGTTCGACGCCAGCTGGTTGTAGTAGCCACCGTCGGCGATGAACAGCAGCGGCTTGGTGTAGTCATTGCCGTAGAAGTCCCGCTGCGCGAGCAGATCGGCGTCCAGTGCGCCGCTGCGGGCCATGGACAGCAGGCCCGCCATCATCTCCGGCACCGGACCGGCACCTGGCAGGTTCAGGTTGCCGCCGTTGAACGGCATCTTCGTCGAGCCGGGTGCGGTTGCCTTGTCGTAGGCGGTTGCCCAGGTCATCTGCTGCGCGGTGGGGGCGCTGGTGTAGCGGGTCAGCGCCAGGGCGAGCGCCGGATCATTATGGGCCTGGACGGCAAGGGGGTCGAGCACGAATAGCCGGGCTGAGTCAATGGGCTTGGTGATCCCGAATAGGGTCTGCCAGTTCACCGGGCCGACCTGCTGGACCGACCCGGTGCCGTTGTTGTACGGCGGGCCGTAGTTTGCCGACACGCTGCTGCCATCCAGCTCGGTAGCCGCGGTGTTCACGAAGCCGACCGGGTCTACGGTGCCCCAGGTCCTGATGGACAGCGGTGGCACGTTCGGGGAGGACAGCACTCCGGCCATGATCACGGTCAGCGCGCCGACGATGAGCGCGGCGATGGTGCCTTCCTTGAGGATGTCGTAGCGGCGGTTCGGGCCGCGCCACGGCCCGGCGTCGGCCGCGGCCGCGGCCTTTCGGGCGACGCGGCCACGGGCCAGCTTCGCCGGCAGCGGGTGGCTGACGCCGTGGACCCGGACCAGCAGGACATGCGCGCCGATGATCGCGACCAGCACGATCGGCAGTAGAACGATGTGCCACATGAACATCTGGCCGAAGTCCATGACGTTCCAGAAGGAGCCGACGCCAACCGCGTTAAAGGCGTCCTTGCCGTTGGTGGCGATCCACTGCGAGTCGAAGTTCTGCTGCGACAGGTAGCCGGTGAAGCAGGTCCCCACTGCCGCGGCGAACGCAAGCACGCCGGTGATCCAGGTCATGGCCCGCCGACCGCGCCAGGCCGCCATCCAGAACTTGCCCCACAGGTGGATCACCAGGAACGCCATGAACAACTCGACCGACCACAGGTGCAGGCTGTTGAAGAAGTGACCGACAGGGTTGGTGTGCCACCAGTCCGGGCCGCCGAGCGCTATGGCGAAACCCGAGACGATCACGATGCCGAGCGCGGCGAGGCTAGCGACGCCGAAGACATAGATCCACGAGGAAACGTAGGCCGGCTGCCGGTCAGGCAGCAGCTTGCCCGGTGGCAGCAGCCGGACGGCGCGGGTCCGAACCCTGGCCGTCCACATGCGCTCGTCACCTGCCAGCGGTGCCGCCTCACCGATCGCCGGGTCCTCCCTCGCCTCGGCCGGCGGCAGGTAGGCACGCGCCCTGTGCGGGAAGGGGATCAGCAGCGCGGCGCCGAACAAGACGATCATCACGGCGATCACGATCAGGTTGGCCAACGAGATCGTGATGAACGACCAGTTCAGGAAGGTCCCCGGCCCGTTCAGGTCCACGGCCAGCGGCCGGGCCGCGGCACCGGTTGCGTGGGCGGCAGACTGGAGGCCATGAACCGCGTGAATGACTGATGAGAGATACATGGCCAGGCCTCCCTGTATCGGCAGTCCTGCGAACGCTGCAATGAGAGGCCCTCTGACTCGACTTTGGAGTCGCTATGAAGAGCCTCGGCCACGTTCCCTCCGGACCTGGGTTGTAAATACCCCCGCGGCTTTAATCCGACCAGAAGTCAACGGTTTCTGAAGATTTGACGCCAAGGATTGCCCTGGGGCGTCTGCACGGACGCCACAGTTCAATCGGGAACGGAATAATCGGCTCGCGCCGTCAGCCAGCATGAATGCATTCCTCCGACGAGCCGAGTAACGAGTCCCGGTTGGTACGCGCTGTCGGCGCGGGGGGCCCGTGCATGGACCGCACGGGCCCGAGTCTGGAGGAAAGCATGCGCACATCCCTCAGCAGGACACTCGGCGTGACCGCGGTTGCCGCGGCCGCGTTGCTGGCGGCGGCCGGTACCGCCAGCACGGCGTACGCGGCGGGCAAGTCGCCGACGACGCTGACGGCGACGGACTCCAAGGCGACGATCACGCTCGGCCAGTCAGACCTCATCACCGGCACCCTGAAATCCGGCAGCACGCCGGTAACGGGCCGGGCGGTCCTCCTCGAGCGCTTCGTCAACGGCAAGCTCGTCCCAACCCAGAACCACGTGACCGGCGGGGCCGGGCACGTCTTCTACACCGTCAGGCCGTCCACGACCACCAGCTACGAGCTGAAGTTCCTGGGCACCGGCAAGTTCAGCGCCTCGCACAGCAACGTCATCACCATCGTGGTGGTGAAGCCGCCGAAGGCCCCGACGACGCTCACGGCGACGGACTCCAAGGCGACGATCACGCTCGGCCAGTCGGACCTCATCACCGGCACGCTCAAGACCGGCAGCACGCCGGTGCCGGGCCAGCGGGTCTACCTCGAGCGCTTCGTCAACGGCAAGCTCGTCCCGACGCAGAACGACGTGACCGGCGGCGCCGGGCACGTCTTCTACACCGTCAGGCCGTCCATGACCACCAGCTACGAGTTGAAGTTCCTGGGCACCGGCAAGTTCAGCGCCTCGCACAGCAACGTCATCACCATTGCGGTGGTGAAGCCGCCGAAGGCCCCGACGACGCTGACTGCCACGCAATCAAAGACCACCATCAACCCCGGACAGTCGGACCTCATCACCGGCACGCTCAAGTCCGGCAGCACGCCGGTAACGGGCCAGGCGGTCATCCTCGAGCGCTTCGTCAACGGCAAGCTCGTCCCAACCCAGAACCACGTGACCGGCGGCGCCGGGCACGTCTTCTACACCGTCAAGCCATCCAAGACCACCAGCTACGAGCTGGTGTTCCTCGGCACTGGCGCGTTCGACGCCTCGCACAGCA